>SXGU01142495.1_pt1 | contig 29972 bp, 14 predicted proteins | sample 3174531 | NCBI WGS metagenome assembly SXGU01 (sample SAMN11356863, study PRJNA531348) | freshwater metagenome | isolation source: freshwater sample F1-140 | place: China: Fuxian Lake, Yuxi | collected 2017-12-25 | reverse complement strand
TAAATAATATTCGCCATTAGTGACAAGCACTGTCTCATTTGAAGTAGCAATATTTATGGCATATTGTATATTTGTACTTGCATCTGCCCAATTGGTATAAGGCGATATCGCATTACCTGTTAATGAGACATAATGTATTTCGGCATAACTGCAAATTGACATTATAGAATATAAAAGTATACTATAATTTAATATTTTTTTCAAATTCATACAATTCTCCATCCTATAGAATTTATTGTTTTAATACTGCATCTACTTTAATGGTTACAGATGGAGAAGCAGTAAACTCAACATTACCATATATATTACTTGTATTTGATTGATCATAAACAGTAAATCCACCAATTTGACAATCTCTGCTTATAATATCATTAGTAGTATATCTATATGCTAATGTTTGATCTATTAATAGATTTGGACCAGATATATCATAAACTTGCACATAGTCATTCATTAGAGCATTGGTTGCTGATACTAATCTTAAATAATCATTTGTATAGAAATTTGCAACATCAACACCAACATATAGTTGTGATGCATTAACTTCTACATTACTGCCAAAGTATGTGCTATAAAAATTAGCAGCAATTCGATATATAATGTTTGTTCTACCAGAATTATTTGCACTTGATAAAGTTAATATAGAAGGGAATGCTGAATAAAAAGTTTTATCAACATTTGATATATATAAATTCATCATAATAATATCATTAACTTTTGAGCCAGTAGGAATGACAAAGTGCGAAATTGCATTTGTAGTAGCTAGATCATAAGAAATATTTGTAACAACAGGAGGACTTCCACCAGCACTGGCATTTCCAGTCCCTGCAATTAAACTCCAATTTGTTGTAAATCCTTCAAAATTTGTAATAGAAGAATTATATCGAATCATACCAGCAATAGCTGGGGCTGTGTTAGAACCAATTATAATATTTGTTATTGTAAGATAACTTAATTTTCTATCAATACCATTCAAATGTGCTGCAACATTATTATCAGTAATTGAATAATTGGTTGGTGTTAATGTTGTAATTGTTTGTGATGCAAAAGGCACAGAATTTGAACTAATTGCCATATATACAAATCCAGTTCCGTCATAGGTTAATGCATATCCATATTGGGCACCGATTTCAGGACTTAAAATTGGTTTTCCCCATATACCTTGTACAATTAAATTATTAGGAGTACCATCCACATCACCATATAAACCAGATGTTTTTTGAACTAAATTTGTCATCAAAGAATTTGCTAATTTTGATTGCTGTATTGTGCCATTTAAAATATTATCATTTGATATTGAATTATTATAAACTTTTAATACACTACCAATTAAATCGGGGTCATACACTGTTCTGAACATATATTCATTACTATCAGCCGATCCACCTAAAGCAACATAACCCCATCTATTACCAGTATAAATTATTGCTTTATTGATAACGCTATTGCTTGGTGTATCTATTGCATAACTAAATAAACTAGTTACATTGCCAGCATTAATTGCATAACCAGCATTTGTCGCATAACCTGCTAATGTTGCATAATCTGCCGCTGTTAATGTTTCTCTTGCTAAAAAAACAATACTAGTAACGCTATTATTCGCAGAAACTGCTAAAACTTTTGCATTATCATTTGTAGTTGCATTTGCTGATAAAGATAAATTACCTAAAGCTCTTGCAACTAAAGCCGTTAAAGAAACAAAAGAATAATCTGATGTTGCAGAATTATCAACTTTATTTGGATAATTTGCAGCATTGTATGTTGTTTTTGACATGTCGCCAATTGAAGTAATATTTGATGCAATGGATAAATATGTCCAACTACCTACGCCATTTGAACTCCATGCTAATGCTTGTAAATGGTTAGCATCTGTTGGAGTAGGGACTAATCTATTTTTAATTCCTGTAACTGTTACATTTGAAATTTTACCTGTAACATCACCAATAAATGAGCTATCAATTTTTAATATTGTATTATCAACTTGTTGTGAATTAATACTACCATTAACTATTTTAATATATCCAACAATAGAACTATTTTGAATTTTATTTGGTGTAACAGCTTCATTTGCTAATTTGTCTTCTGCTATTGCACCGTTTTGAATCATATCTGATGTTACGGCATTATTAGACAATCCTGCTGTGCTTGGCACATTTAAAGTACCACCATTAACGGTTACACTTGAATCTGCCGGATACTGAAACACATTTGCTGATCCTATAATTTCATTTCCTTTTTTAATTAACAAAGGAGTTGTCATTCCACCCTGTCCAAAAGTCGTACTACTAAGTAAAACAAAAAATGTTACCACTAACAATATGTATTTATTCATCTTTAATAACCTCTTTTTTAATATCCACAATTTTTGTATTTATATCTTTATAAATTATTTCTAAACTATTAAAACGTGAAATATCGTCTTGACAATGTTTCATAAACAAATTCATAAATTCTTTTTGATTTGTTCCCATATTATTTAATAGTTTTAATGAACTATGTGCAATATATAAATCAACACCAATAATAATAAAAATAGCTAAAACACAAATAAGAATCAAACCATGTATAATATTTAATTTAAAAAACGAATCCATTTTACTTCCCCTTTACTGCTTCTTTACTGCTTCTTTAATTTCCTGCAATGATGTTTGAATATTATCATATTGAACTTTAATACGTTCCATACCTAATTCAAGGGTTCGAACACGACTATCTAACATAGTTATTTGATTTTCAGTTCTTGTTTGAAAAACCTCTAAATCTTTACTATTATATTGTATTGTAGTATTTAATCCCCCTGCTGAAAATATAAAAGTTATAATTGCAGTAATAGGAATTGAAAAAAAACTAAATATCCAAGCATTTATTGGATTCTTTTTTTGTGAAGTTTGTTCATTCATAATTTTACCTATAATGCCCCATTATTCTTAAATTTGTATTAGCACTAATTGGAGCAAAAGTAATTGTATTAATATTTCTAACAATCGTATATAATGTATTAGGAAATATTGGTATACCCAATGCTGTAGTTGTAGCATAATCTGTTGCGCTTAATATTAAATAAGTATAACTATTTGAATTATTAAAAAATTCCAAATAACTAATTTGTGGATCATAATTAACTTGATAAGCTAATGCATTATAGGTGCTACTATTAACAACCATTGTATTGGGGTTTAGAGGTACTGTTGAAATGGGTTCTGTTTGAATAGGATAGGTTAAAACTGCATATTTCTTACCTCTAAAATATCCAGAAAGGGTTCCTGATGAAAGACTTAAATACCCCGGAATGGTTGATGGATCGATATATACAAATCTTGAACGTTCTGCTTCGGCTATAGGATACGCTTGTGTCCAGTCTACATTTAATGTCATTTTATTCTCCTTTAACTTGATAATGGCGTTAAGCGGCTAATCTGGTGACTAGCGGTTCTTTATTTAAGAACGGAGTTTTATCAAAACTCGATTATCAAAGTTATTCTATAAATATTTATCTTATTATTGAATCTTTTCACCAAACCATCTAACTTCTCGCATTACATTTGTAAGCCATGTTGTACCACCAGCATTATTGTGCATAAGTCTAACATCATAAGTATTAGTAATATGTGTCGGTTTAAATACATATGAACATGATCTAAACGGATTTTCATTATTTGCAGCAGAAGCATAATAATCAATAGGAGAAAACATTTGTCCGTTTTCAAAAAGATATAAATAAATCACACTTGCATTATCTAATTCTGTAATTTTAACCGTTACATTAAGACGATGCATTTCTATTGACCTTGGAATCCACACACTATTAGTTGCATCATATACGTTATATGAATCACTCATTTCTTCAGCAAAAATTATTTTATTTGTTGAATTTACAGGAAATGATTGTCCTAATCTATTTGTTATTACCACAGAATCATTTGTTGTAATTGTCGGAGTATTAGGTAATGGTCTTGCTAAAAACTTCCAATAAAAACTTTGTAAAGTAGATTCAGTTAATGGATAGTCCTTAATATACGTATCACCCTTGCCATCAATATGCATTACTGGTTTAAAATCGCCATTTGCACCATATACCGAAAATCGATCTGATCCATGGGGGGAAATTGTTATTAGAACAGGTGCTACTGTAGGATTATTAGTAGAAAACATTCTTATCCAATAATATTCATTTACATAATCGTCAATAGTCAAATTTGTACTGGTAGCATCTGACATAGTACTAGCATTCCAATAAATACCACCTGACTGTGTTAAATTCAAAGTTTCATCAGAAAGCCAATTTGTAACAGTATCTATATTTCTCCAAATTGATCCATTCCAATATTGCAATTTAATGTTTAATCCTACTGCATTAGTTGCAATATTAAAATATAAAGAATTAATTTTAGTTCTAGCCGCAATATACAAATGATTTGTAGTATCATTTAATATACTAAAATACGATAATTCACGCACATTTGCTTTGCTTGTAACATCAGACCATACACCATTTGTTTGAATTAAAACCTCAGACAATGGACGGGGAGCAACAGATAAAGATGCTTCTGGTAATTGCGAACACCCAATAAAACGCCACATATCATTTGAGGTATGTCCGGTTACAGCAGTAAATTGAATTGTAATTCCATAATCATCAATTTGTACAGTATTAGTAGATATTGATAACTTATTTGTATAAGTAGTAAACGTTATATTATCTAATGATGTAAGAACTTTAACGCTATTTGGATTTGCATTATTTGTATTATCGATATAAACATGAAATATTCTAGGTCTTGTACCTTTGAATTTTCCAGATAAATATATGTCATTTAAACCAGTACCAACAAAATCTGCATGATAATCAACAATATCTAGTGTTTTATTAATACCAACTCTGCCAGATTCAGAAATTACTAATGGATTGATTCGAGCAGCTTCGTTATAAACATATAAATATTTTCCGCCCTCGCCTCTATATAACTGAATTGCCCATCTATTTGTGCCATTATCTGCAAATATCAAATTTTTATCAACATTTGTATCACCATCTATTACAATGCCGTTTGGCTGTGGAATATCAACATTAGGATCACCTGTATTATTTGTACCAAAAGTATATAATTGAAATAGCGAAGTTCTTGGGACTCCTAAAGATAATGGACTATAGATATTACCACCCGCACTTGTTATAGGTTGATTTGTAATATCACCATTTACAATAGATAACTGTCCATTTGTAACACTTAATTTATTTGTTCCAAGATAAATTGAAGACCCCGACATATATAAATCTTTCCACTTTTTATCTAATGAACCCAAATCATATGTTTCATCTGTCAAAGGCGCATGGGTGCCGGAAACTAAATCACCTGTAATTTTAATACTATTTGCGTTTGTAATATTGTTTTGGTTCATATCTACATTGTTAAGAAATTGTACTGCATTATAAAATTTAAACATCCCACTAGAAACTGACCATGTGCCCTGTCGCTGAATTGATAAACTTAAATCATTTGCTCCAATATCTGAAAAATCAAAAACCGCAGAATGTGCCCCATTTGCAGCATTTGTTCCTATAATTAGGGGTCTTCTTAAAACATCATATATTTTTACTTGTCCACTTGCTGTATCACCAGTTTTCTTTACAAAAGAAGTTGCACTGTTAAAAGATTCTGGTGTAACCGTCGCAATTACATTGGTAAGCCCATAGCCGTTTCCATAAAACGTGCCATTTGATATGAAAGTATTGTCACCAAATGTTACTGTATTAGAAAAAACAACTGGTACTGTTTCAATTTTTGTTTGTCCACAAATAGATAGCGTTATAAATAAAACACTAAAAAACACATAAAAAAATTTCATTATATCAATTTCCTACTTTCTATATAACGGCAAATAAAGAGTGCTATTATTAATAGTTAATGTTAAAAAAGCCCCTGTTGAAAAAAAGATTCCACTTGTTTCGAGTACACTATTAATAGTTAAATTGTTTGTTGTTAATGTGTTTGTTATCATTCCTCTAGATGCTGAAACTTCACTTTGTAGATGTATTCTGTCTAAACCATCAACTTCCCAATCTTCACAACCACTAAGTTTCCAAACATTAAGTAAAGTACTACAAAAACTTCCATTCCATTTTGCACTGTTTAATTCAACTATCGTTGTTGCTTGATCCCAACTAGCACTTGTTGCGGTTGTTAAACTATAATTGTTATCCCAATTAAAACTATTACCACTATTCGTATAAACATTTCCATAAAAGTTGGTCGAAGAAAGACTACCAATTCCAACGTTTCCACCTATTTTTACCTGTGTTAATAAACTATAAACATATAAATCAGTATTAAAAATAAAAAATAAATTATAATTCTCGTCAATCGCCATAATATTAATTACACCACCAAGACCTGTATTAAACACTTTTATAATCACATCATTAATTACATCAACAACATAAATTTTGCCATTGTTTGTTCCAATATATACAAAATTATTATTGTTAATATCTTTTGTAATACTATACATACTATCTGGTAATGTGATTTCTCCAATTTTTGATAAATTAGCTGGATCACTTATATTAGCTTTTACAATTTGTGTTCTATAATTAGTACCAGTAAATATTACTAAATTATTATTTATTGGTGTAATTAAAGCTGGTGCGCCTAAAACTGGAGTAAGTAAAGTGTCCAATTGTGTACCACTAATAGCATATGATTTAAAATCAGAAGCTAATGGTCCCGTATAAACAACATTATTATATGATGCAACATTTATTGCTTGCCTTCCTACAAAAGAGGCTGATATATAACTTATATTATTAATATCAGACACATCAAAAAAGAACATATCGTTTATTGTTACTTCCTGATTTATCATTACTAAAGTATTTGATTCTAATGTGAAATTTGATAATAACCAAGGGGTTAAAGGTATACTACCTAAATCAAACATCCCCTTTTTAACAGGAGTTAATGGATTAGAAAAATCTACAATCTGTATATATCTATCAGAACAGGTTGCAAATAAATTGTTACCACTTATTCTAAAATAATTAGCATATGCTGTTAATGTTACTGAAGAAATTTTATAAATATTGTCAACAGAAGATACACTATAACAATCAATATTTGTTCCGGAATTGACAAATAATAAAGAATTATCAGTTGAAAAACCAAAATTATTAAAAACCTCATTATAGGAATTGGTAACATTTGAATAACTTCTTTGTGTAAAATTATCAACAATAATATCACCACTTATAGATAATGTTCCATTACAAGCACTTATATCATCTGTTTTAATAGTTTTATTACAAAAATAACCATTACTAACATTACACCATTCATCACTATTACCACAAGAAGTAGAAAAAACCATTGCAGAAACATTGTTTCTAACAATTGCGTTCCCGCTCACATATAAATCGTTTTCTGTTTGTATATCACCATAAAAAGAAGCCCAATTGTTGCCACTTACTCCAACACCGGATATTGTTAATTGGACAGGATAATGTGTATTATTAATAATTCTATCTGTATATGGACCCTTTATATCAAATGCACTTAATTCATACGAAATTATATTTAAATATGTAATATCAGCAGACATTGCTGATATAAATGTTGTAATCAATGATCCATTTATATGAAAATCACCCAAAAAAGGTGCATCAGGGGAAGCTATTGGATCATATCCAGCATCTGGAATGCCTGCTGTTTTTGTAGTGTGATGACTATATCTATGAAATTTATTGTGAAATCTATTTGACATAAATTCCACCATTTTTAATAAATAATTTTTTCATTTTAAATACCTCTTATGCCCTAGATATTGCTATCTGTCACATGTTATTAATATTTAATAACAGTTTACAATATTCAAGGATATTTTAATTATTTATTAAAAAAGGCGGGATTTAAAAAAGATTGGTAGCAGGATCGGGAATTGAACCCGAATCTCAAGGTTATGAGCCTCGCAATCTACCATTAATATATCCTGCAATCTGTATATATAATATACCAAATGTTTTTAAAAAGTCAAATTAAGCAAGAAGACTTAACAAATAATTTTGACATTCCCATAACATACCAAAACATCTATTAATAACATCTGTTGTTACTAATTCATTAATACCAATAAATATATCGTTTTTATTATATATAAAATTGTGCCATTCTGTAGGAGAATGATTTGTTATACTTACTCGATAACTTTTATCAGAATCAGAATAAATTAAAATTGGTTTGCCAGTAATACTTCGTCTAAACAATTCTAAATTGTCCCAATATCTTGCAAAAGATTTGTTTAAAACCCAATCCTGATTATATTCATCTTTATTTAAATATATTGCAGACATTGCCCATTCATAATTTGTCGTTTCTAATCTAATTGTTCGTAAATCTAATTTATCAATATATTTTAATATTTGATAATTGTTGGTTATAAACAAGTTTCTATGTGTATCATGATAACATCTATAAAAATTATACGTATTAGTAAACTCATTACCAAATGTTCCTGCATAATCCCCATTATTGTTTATTTTAATAATTTTATCACTATAACAAACATATAAAAACCCATTATCAACATTTTTTTCTATACTTTGACAATTACTTGTATTGTTTTGTATAACATATTTTTTAATAAAATTACCTAATATGTCACATTTTACTACATAATTTTTTGTTAATATATGAATATTTTCATCTGAATCAATTGTCATACTTAAAGGTTTAATATCATCTGTAAAAAATTCATTTGTAATAGTTAATAACCAAGTACCCGTTCTACTATATTTTTTAATACATTTATTATCTGTATCTGTTATCCACACAGTATTATCTGTGTGTAAATATAAATCATTAGGATTACGAAATCTTGTTTTGGCGTTCTGTCCACCAATACCACCCCATTCATATAAAAATTTCCAATAACCATATACAAAATAATCTTCAAACACCATCACTTTATTTTTAATAGAATCTAATACATAAATTCGTTTTCTATCATCCAAAGCAATAGCACGTAAATCTACAAAAGAATCACCAATTGTTTTATATGTTCTTTCTGAAATCAAATCTGCTGTATAATTATCAGATAATATTTTAATTGCTGTTGGTGTTATAATATATAATAAATCATTATTAATTATAATGTCTTTAATATTTGAATATTTAGTGGAAGAAACGGCACGATTAGGTAACAAATATTCGCCATTAATATTATCTATATTAACACGCCAATTATCACCTAAATTGTTTTCACCCAACCAACCATAAAATTCTGTTGGTGGTGGATCATACATTTTAGAAATATTATCCAAATAATCAAAGTTTTCTTTTAATTTTTCAAATGATTTATTAATGTTTTCAGAAGTAAGAAATTCATTAAAAGGTATTAAAGTATTATCCTTACTATGTGGCAATCTTGTTTCTGTTCTAGTGAAAATCCTATTTACATCACTATTATATTCCGTATATTCTGCTAAAACTTTTACAACATCAGTATAATCATAATGATATAGATTAGAAGCGGTTAATGTCATAGTAATTGTATAAGAACCGTCTTTTATAATATTTGCTGTTACTGAACTATAATCAGAAGTGTTTGCACTAAGATAATTTAAAATAGTATAATTGAATCCAGAGATTTCATTTGAAGACACTGTAACATTCTGGATTTTAATATTTTCGCCCGTTAAGTTATACTTATTAGTTAAATATAATGTTGGTATTAATGTGGAAACCTCGATTTTAATAGGTGTTTCTACAATTGTTGTTCTAACAGGTGCCCATCTATAAGGAGAATAATTTATATTTGCTAATGCTATTGTAGTAAGGGTTAAATATAAATTACTAATAATTCCATTTGATACGGTTCCGATATCAAATCCATTACCTGCCGAAACTCTAAATGTAACCATTGGATTATTATTAAATCTTTTTGCACTTAATGACCAATTAGTAGAAGATAATCCCCAATAATGTATACTGTTTTCTTGTAACGATATTGGTAAAAACGTTTGTGTTGATAATGTTGCAGTAATTGTTGTGTTTTCTGTAATTAAAGCAGACGGGGTATTTAAAATTGTAATATAAATATTTGATCCATAATCAAAAGATGTTAAATTTTGAAACAAAGGGGTGTTTCCTGTTGAAGTTATACTATAAAAAGAATAATATTCTGGTGTTCCGTCATCCGCTGTATGATATACATAAGTCGTATTAGGCAATTCTGCATTATATAATTTTAATGAAATAGGATAAACAACAGTTGTTTCTGGTGTATTCATTACATGGGTTGCCGTTGGTGTATTATAATCATATATATCAGAACTAATAGTCCAAAAATAATTGACCCCAGCAACAGTTTTAGCAGATAAATAAATGTATTGTACACTTCCGTTACCATATACCGACAACCCTTCTGTATTAGTGTAATTTGTTTCTGTATTTTGATTAAACATAGTTATGCCAGAATCCCATGTATAATCCGGCCAACCTATAAATTCAGCAACGGGTTGATTTGCAAAAATTATAGACATAACATCTGTTTCTGCGGTGTGTGGATATAACCATCCTGTTGCACTAATTGCAGAACATATTAAATATACACTGCTAGTACAATATGCAGAAGAATCAAACAATTTTTTTACTGATAAATCTGGAAAATCTGTTACCTGATCTTGACCATCATCAAATTTAAAAACTGAACATCCAGTAACAGCACTAACCATCAACGAATTATTACAAAAAATTGCACTATTAGGAGTGGTATATGTGTTTAATGCTCTATATGCTTCATCTAATACACTTATATCTTCATTAAACAATTTAAAATTTGGTAAAAATATTGCTGAACTTGGAAAATCATCTATTTCAAACGTATATGCGTCTTCATAAATTGTATTGCCGCTAACTGCTTGTACTCTAATTGAATATTCATATAAGTTTGGGTTTGTATCAAACGTTGGGGTTGTCAAATACAAAACAATGGTTTCTGCGGCATAACTAGATTTTAAAGTTCCAAAAACATAATCATTACCATTTTTATCAACAGCATTATATATATTGTTAGTTGGGGTTAGTAATGTCCATCGTAATTGAAATTCATTACCCATTGTACGAAAAGATGAATTTTCAACTGCACTTAATCTTAATGTGCGTATAAATCTCTCATTATTCAAATCCCCTAAAATTTTAACTGATGTTACAGGAAAATTAATACAATAATTAAGTGGACTATAATTGGTCGAACTTGTTAAACCATTTCCCGTACTGGTGTAATCATATAATGTTATTTCATAACACTGTGGTAAGCTAGGAAACTCAAAGTTTACAAAACTCAATATTGATGCTGGCAATTGTGTTCCTAATGTATACACTCCACCCCCTGCTGTTGTACAGGTCACAGAAGTAGTAGGGGTACAATACCAACCTAATGTATTACCAACAGCAATGTTTTTGGCTGTCATTGTGTAGGTTTCTGTTTCTATAAAAACACCACTTAATGCCAGTGTTAAATCTGTTCCACTAATTTGTTGTATTCCTATTGAACTTAACATATATTATTTCCAATTAATCCTATATAATTCTGCATAAGCAGGTGTAATCTTTTTTACAGTATCTTTTATAATGTTTTCAATAATCTCTTTGTTTTCAGTTGTTGTATTTAATCCTATTATATTAATATTATAAAATTGTGATTTTGAACCTGTCGTTTTTAATTTAAAAAATCTTTCTATTTCTTCTAAATAACTCTGTGTATTTGTTAACATATTCCAACTAATATCATTATAATCCATTTTATTCATATAAAGATACCATATATCAGAATTGGTTAATATAAAATCATATAATCTAACATCATCAATTTTTCCTTTAAAATATTCAACATCGTCATTTATTTCAATAGATAATGGTTTTGTTCTACCTGAATTTGTTCCTAAATATAAAGAGTTTTCATATTCAAAATAAACTTTTGCACTTATTGGTGTGTTACAAGTGTCTCTTAATATCGTATCAACATAAAAATTATATAAACCATTAACATTATCATATGTTACCGTAAACATATGCCAACCCCTATTAGTTAATGCTGATATTGGATAACTTAAAGAATAACTACCACTAACAGATTCTAAATTTGTTCCTAATGTAATATTTGTTTGTATAACAGGTTTTTGATCATTTAATTGCAAATAATTATATTTTCTATTCCATTGATAACCAGTAAAATCACCATTACCTTTTGGTGACACGTCATAATCTTTTAAATTAATAGTTCTAATTAATGATCCGTTTTCATCATATTTATAAATTTTTTTCTCGTCTGTCTGTATAAACCACACAAAATTTTTATAAGTGCCATTATAAAGTTCATTAGTAAAATTAACATATCTTTCAGAAGTGCTTGTTGTAGTAGTTAATGTGCCGGACAATACTAACCCTAAATCATTGTTTTTATAAAAATCATTAGAAGTTTTAATTGTCCATATGTTATTATATTGATCACAATTCATATCAATACAATTACTTAAAGATTTATAAACATTTTCATTGTCAATTATTGAATAATTAGAAACAGACAAAATATTGTTGCCCGACAAATCAACATCAATATTTGTATAATAAGTTGCACCTGTAATAGAAGTTAAAAGTGTACAATTTGTGTCAATATAAGATATTTTATAATCTGTAGACACATTATTTGTCCATGTTAAAATACGATGTACATTATTAACATCCGTATTGAACGCTAAACATTTATCAGCAGAGGTTATAGCATAATTGTTTAATATGTTGCCGTTATAATCTATTTTATATAAATGTTTTGAACCATTATATATTCCATCATCTAATATCCATGTAAACAAATTTTTATCAACAAACACTGAAATTGGATTAGAAGATGCTGGTAATTGTCCATTATTAATAACCAACCCTTCGGTGTTTAATATAACAAATCTTCCATTATCACTTATTAAACTTAAAATAGGATTATAAAACCCATTATTATATTTTAAATTATATCCACCACGAAATCCTTTTTCATATATCATCGAACCATTAAAATTAGTCCAATTATCTGCATATGCCCACATCGATAAACTAAATTTGTCTTTTAAATTTAATGCTGAAGTATATAACACTTCACAATATTGATTCCCTGTTAAACTTAAACAAGTATCTGTTTGTTGTTTATTAATAGAATAATTTAAAATATTATTTTGATTTATATTTTTAAATCCTATTTCATTATTATAAGGTGATTTATCATAAGTAATAGGATATTCCCAATCATCAATATGTAAATGTAATCCACTATTTGTTGTCAACAAATTCACTAAAGTTGTATTAAAAAGATTACCAATATGAAAATATTTATAATAAGCACCTTTATCAAAAGTCAATTCAGAATCAATATCTGTTATGTGTGTGCCACTATTTGCAAAATAAGCACCCGTTTCATTCATATATCCCGGATTATACCACCGATCTTTCCAAATTGGTGTTTGACTTAAATCATTATTTCCAGACAACCAAGAACAAAGCCATATTCCATTTTGTTTAAATTCTGGTAATGCATTTCCTTTATAACTATATTGTGAATAATTACCCATATATTTCCAGATTTTATCGGATTTATATGGAATTGTACCAGCAATTGCACCACAATTAATTAAATTAGATGAAGACAATGGTAATTGATCTGCGGTAGAGGGATAATGAAAATATGTTGTTCCATCTGTTTTAAAAGTTTGTAATGTGGTTTCTCCTGTAAATCCTAAAAATGGTGTTTCATATCCATTCTCTTGATTTGTACCACTAAATATTTTTTCATAATTTCTTAAATTAATAACATATTCGCCATCATTCTTATATTCATATTGATATTCTGGTGTTTCTATACTTTTCAAATTAGCAAAATTTATATCCATCATTTTTGCTGACAAATTTATTTTCGAATTATAAGGCGAATCAACCAATCTATTTGGAATAGCTGTTAATGATTGTGTTTCATCAATAATAGTATTATAAGTATATAATTTGTTTTCTAATTTATTAAAATATCTTACATAGGTTTGATCTCTTTTAAGCCCATCAATATTATATAATAAATCAAACCCTGTTGTATCAAACAAATACTTGTTTTCTAAAATATAATCGTCATCTGTAATAATACCAATTGCACGTAGTTTTTTAGAAACAGGATCATAACTCCAAAACCTTTCGACAACATATGTTTCCCCTAATATTGTTGTATCAAATTTTGTTGTAATATATATCTTATTGTTTTTAATAATATAATTAAATTTCTGTCTTTGGGAATCTAAATCAAATAATTGATCTTCTAAAGTTAAATTATATGGCAAATATTTATTAACAGTTATATATTTTTGATTACCATGTAAAAATGAAATTGTTCCATCGATGTTTGATACTAATCTAAAAAAAGAATAATCATTAATTTCTGTTGCGCTTAAATAAAGACTGTTATTAAAAACTGTTACATATTCATTTCCAATTTGTAATGATAAATACGTACCTAAATTTGCATTTCCATTATTTTTTTCATTTAAAATATCAAATAAAGTATAAGTTGTTGTTAAATAAAAAGCCGTATTTTTATTAATGGATAAATCTTTAGCATAGTTAAACAAATTATATTTAATAGTAGAATATCCATCTGACCAAGGTATATATTCTCCAATAAGATTTAAATTGTTATCATATGGATATTTAGATGATAACGAAATCCAATTTGTTGCTGTAATTGATTGTATCATATTTTAAATTCCTGATAATGCAATATTATAAATTGAATTATCTGTTTCCCCTTCAAAAACTAATAACATTTCATTGTTTATATAACGATTCGTTAATAAATGTCTTTTTTCTGTATAAACAACATCTGGCAAAGGTGTTATGGGTCCAATCGTAATAGTAGATAAACATTGACTAATTGTGTTTGTATTACAAGCATATACACTAATACTTGTAGCAAAGGTGCTTATATCATTATAAGCTGTATATGTGTGTGGTATGATCCAATTTCTTAGATCATATATTACGTCTGGATATGCACTAATATTAATTAAATTAACCGATGAAGTGTGATTCATTATAGAAGTTACAACAGGACTTCTTGTAATCGATTCGACATTTGTACCATCTCCAAAATTAACATCTATTCGACAAATGGGGAAAGACCCTGCAATAACAGAAGAAGTTGTAAAATAAACATTTAATGGTGATGTTCCAGAAACAGAAGAACCAAATCCTGTTAATGAATGTGTACTTGCAGACAAAGAACATTGTGGTGAAATTTCTCTTACATATACATAAAACTGTTCCATTTCATCAAACTTTGCACAAAGTGATTCTGTGCCTGTACAACTTGATTCAACCGTTAAAGTTACTGTATATATCCCCGGCATAACATACGTATGATTTACAATGTGATTGGTTTGATTGGTTGCCCAGCACCCTGTTGCAAAAGACCCTGATAAAGTAGTTGGTGTAACCGTTTGTGTGTTCGATGATACATCATAATAATCACCAAAATTCCATTTGTATGCACTAATAGGAAAAGTGTGTGGTTCCGAAGAATCAACAAACCATATTGTAAGATTTGGTGCAAAACCAGAAACAAAATCATATGTAATTGTTGGTAATTTTACAGGAGGTTCATTGTCTGTCATCCATGTTGAAACGTTTACACCAATCGTATCATCTGAATAAGTTGCAGATACTGTTTGTGCAGATATTGCCCAAAAATTTGCAAAAGGTTCAAATTCCAATACAGAAACTGTTTGATAAAAACTACTTATACCACTTGTTTGTGTTGTACTAGCTTCAACATTTAATGTAAAATGATGTGTACCACAACGTAATAATGGTATATCCCCTGCTGTTAATATGTTTAATCTTGTTGTATAAGTATCAAATCGTGCATAATTTGAATCCGTAGTTGTAACATTAACTGAAGACGTATATGGATTCCAAACATTTGAAGAACTTATTGTCCAATTCCAAGCCGATAATGAATTTGTTCTAATAATTGAAGAATCATTAACTTTACAAGATAATGGGTCTGTTCCAACTAATATACTACCCACCTCTTCTTGTTCACCAATATTAAAAACATCTCTTATATAATAATCAGCAGATTTTTTCCAATTTAAATCACAAGTAAACCAATTTTCTCTTTTTTCTGGTACATCATAACCATCAACATAAAACTTTGGTGTTGGATATCGTTCATTAATTGTTACTAATCTTGGTCCTGCTGTTAATGTGGGAACAATTCCTGTATAAACGTTTTTATAAAAAAAGCCTGTAATTTGTGTATATAAAGCACCGTTTACACCTGAAATAGAAACCATATTATTTGGTAAACCTATTTTAGTGGGATTATTATATATTTCAATCCAATTATAAATGTTTTGTGTATTATTAAAATTAATATTTTTAATAGTGACACCACTATTAAAACGCACGGCTGATAATTCGGTGGTTGCCGATAAAACGCCAAATTCAAAGTTTAATTTAAAATTATCAAACCCTGTTGTTGTATAATATTGAATAGCAGACAATGGTTCATTAACTATTTGATCATTCCAAAAATCTTCATCAACTAATACTGGATTACTGTCTATACCTGTCAATTCATAAAAAATATTAGCATAACTTGGTTCAGAATAATCAGGATGTGTATAATCTTTTTCATAAGCTGGTCTTCTATATTGTGATGCTATAGAACCAGTAAAATCTGAATACATATATGCTTTATTATAACCAAGTTTATATGTACTATAAGGTATTGGAGAATTTACATTAGCTGGCGTATAATTTGGATAAAGTTTTTTACCAGCAATTTCTGTTATTCCTAAATTTACACAAGAAGTATACCAGTTTTGTGCTGTTAACGTCCCCATTGTAACACCAGAATAACCATCCAACCAGTGACCTAATGATGCACTTATGCCATTTGTGCCTGTTGTTGTTAATGTATAATAAAGATTTTTTAAAACAAGACCATTTCCGGTTGAAAACTGTATATCATAATCTAAATCTCTTGTTAAGACATATTCCAAAATAGGGGTGTTTGTATATCCACCAACAAAATCATTATAATTACACGTTGGATATCTAGCTTGTGTTCCTAATGGAAAAGTTGTTCCAGAAGTTAATGAAACATATAATTTATATATATTATCATCTTTATCTTTTGGAATAACCCAAACATTATCTTCACTATCTGCACCACAGCACATATAATCACCAACATTGTTTTCTAAACGTATATAATCAGAAGCATTTATATATACCCAAACAGGTGTTGTTGATGTTAAAATTCCATTAGGATTTGATACTAAAGCTCTTATAATATATTTTTGTCTACCTAATGAACAAGCAATCCACAATTCATAACTAATTAAAACATTATTGTTATTATAAGTGGGTGCCCTTGCTGTAATACCACGGAAAGTTGCGCCCGTATTAGCTTTAGATAAAGCCCAAGTAGCTGTTTGATTATTTGGCTCCATTCTTGTTGGACAATAAAGTAGAGTTTGACCTACATCGGGTGTTGTCCATACTGAATCATCTGGAGCAAGACAAATACCGTACATTTGTCCTTGTCCAATAACTACTGGTGGTGTTGTAGGAGTTGTAGGGTTTGCATACCATCGAATACAACCAACTCCGGGTTGCACGGAAAAATGCCAAGGTTCCGTTGTTGTATCACCAACTAACCCATAACAACCAGACCCTTGTACACCTACCATGTTTGGTCTTGCTGGTGCTGCTATAGCAGGTGTTTGGTTTGAAGGGGCTGTCAGCATACCATAAATATATAATGGAGCCGCTGTACCTTGTCCTGAAGACCCTAAAGCGGCATTGCCGGTGTCGGGGTCTACTGTTACACCACGTAAATAGTTTCCAGCAATAGGGGGAACAGCCACTGTTCTATCCCATGTTCCATCTTTACTTTTGAACCGATAGGCTTTGGAATTAAACCTGTCAGTAACCCAAACAGCACCCCCTCTAGATTCGTATGTGCCATAAGGGTCCATTGCCGTTCTTGAAAGATTTGTGTTTGGCATTTTAAAACACCAAACCTTTTCACCTTCATTATAATATGTGTTATACAAAACTTGTGCTTTTGTAGACCGCATTTCTATCCAACAATTTTCCGGCCCATAATTAGTTGATGTCCCTTCATAGTGGGATATTGCAAAATATGGCATACTATCACTTAATACACCATACGTTTCTGTTTCGATTTTATACCAAACAGCCCGTTGTGCTTTACATATTTCTCTAAAAACTTGTGAATCTGTAGAAACACTATCATCTCTATATGAATAAGTGCTTACTGGTGCGGTATATGTAATATTAGACCCTAATTGTGTCCAACTAGTAATGAGTGATCCATCCGTTATCACTTCATCTTTATTACCAATATGTCTATAAACACCAAATAAAGTTGGTTTATTAGATGATGGAATATAAGGCGTATACGTCCAATTTATATTTATATATCCCAAATCTATTGCAGAAAGTAACGATGTACAATTTGTAATTCTTGTTCCCATAATTTTAAATATTTATCTTTATATGCCAATTTCAACTATTTTCAAAATATGGGAAGAATTGTATTATAATTGTTTAATACATAACCTAAAGTACTATTTTGTATTGTCCAAGTTGTTAACACCATTCCTGATAATGCACTTGAATTTGCAATTAATGTTATATTATATCTATCATAAATGTTATCATATGTTAAAACAGGTTCTTCTATTCCCGTTATGCCATAAACTGCTGTATATGTAATATCTATTGAACTATTATCATATATTAATGTTAAATCATTTGTGTTTATATCTAAATTATATAATTTTGTGCTTATTTTATATTCTGTATCATTTTCAATGTTTAATTTAGAAAATACAACTTTCTTATCTTCATCAAAAAACCATGTACCACCAAATTTTGCCCCTGATAAATTGATCCATCTCGAATTGTCAATACTTGATGTTATTTCACCTGTGTCATAATTAAAATCAATTTTTGATAACAATATATAACTTGACAACTTAAACATTAAAGTGTCATAAAATATGTCAAAATCTAACACATTTGCTGCTAATTCTGTTGATATATTATTATTTAATGTATAAAAATCATTATAAATTGTTGATAATGAAATAGTTGCGAGTTGGATTATGTTTCTAGTGTTTCTTGTTACAATAAAACCACTTTGTAAACGTTTATCATAAATGGAATCATTATTAATATCTTTTAATAATGCGTATTGATTACCGAAAATATCTGTTTTCCATTGAAAGGCATATTTTCCATCAATATTAATAAATTGATCATACCATTTTTGAATATTAACTTGTCCTTTAAAATTAGCAGGCCAATCGACTTTATTTTCCCATTCATTATCTGCATCACCAAACCAAGGATCAAACACATCCCCTTGTCTAACTATACCATTATCATTTATTTTTAATGTTTCATATTTTGTTTGATAAGGCATAAATGTTTGAAAGGTATCAGAATTTATAATTGATCCTGCCTTTGATTGTTCTGTAACATCAGCTTTCATCCATCTAGAATCAATAAAAAATGATGATACAGGGGCTATTTGATCATTTTTTGTTAATCCTATATCAGAAATATAAATGTCAGTGTTTTTAAAGACGGCTGATAGTCCCCGTTCATTTTCATTATTCGTAATCAATTCTGTAGATAAAATGTTTTCTGTGTTTTTTGAAATAGCTATTGGTAAACCCAACATTTGTGGTATGTAATATCCACCAGAATCTTTTACACTATAAAGATTTCCAATATAAGGCACATTTGCAACTGTTGGATAATGTCTATTTAATATATTTAAATAAGGATTTAATGGTTTAATCAATTCCCCTGTTAAAATAGGATGCCATATTCCACCCGTTGGTGGTTGTCCGAAAGTGCTATTGCTTAAATTTTGTGTCCATGTGAAATCTTTTATTGCCCAATAATTTGCAAAAGTATAATCATCATAATTGTTTGAATATAATATTATATCGCTCGGTTCGTTTGTTGCAGAAACAACTAATTCTGTACTAATATTAAACATATATGTGCTTAATGGAGAAATGGTGTTATTGTTTATTTCTAATTTACACCATTCTTTATTTGTATTATTAATAATAAAGTCAACAGGTTGAACCCATGTTAAATTATTGTTTCCTTTATGATATATTTCAATATAACTATTTGCACTTAACATTAAATCTGCAACAGATGGTTGTGTAACAAAAGTATATTTGTCTACAACGTTTATACCACCACCCCATCTCATTGTGCCCTTATATTTTGACGAATAAGAATCATCATCAAATCCTTTACACCATAAAGGTTCAGAATTTTCTAAAGGAATATTTGCTATAAAATTTATAGTATCCATGTAATTAGTATATGTGCCTAATGATCCTGTTAATTGTGCTGTTGTAATATAAGGAACACAAGTTACATAAGGTAAAGAACCAAGATTTATTTCGGCACCGGATACTAATGGATAACCAATTACGTCAATACAATAGATTCCAGACACGCTTAAATTAACAACAAAAGGGTCTGTTGGTGGCAAATAAAAAACCATACCACCTGTTGCTGGGGTCCATAAGGTCCATTTAACGCTTGACAATTCATAATACAATTTTGATGGACCCCCATTATAATATTTGTCAGGCCATTGAAACGTAACATTTTTCCCAGAGGTTGCAAACGTGTAATCTGACCAAATACTATTTGTTGGATTCCCAACATAAGCAGATTTAATTATACTAACTCCCCTTGTGTCGTTACCTGTTACACAATACCAATTTGAATTAATATGATCATATAACAAAAAATCACCGGATTTAATAATCATATCTGATGGTTCATTTTTTGATAACCATGACCCGTCTGCTTGTAAATCAGCTTTCATCCATAATGCTGTATTATTATAGTTTTCTTTAATAATTAATTCTGGAGCATAACCGTTTAATATTTGTTCTTGTGAATAACGCAAGTTTGTTCTATAATATGAATATTGGTGTCCTGCACTTAATATAAAAGTACCGCTTCCGTTATAATTAACCCATCTTCCATTTCCATAACCAATGTCTTTTTCAATTTGATTAGCTGTCACCTTATACCATGCAAAATCTCTACTGTTTCTATAATCTAATCCGTCTGTACCTTTCCAACTTACTAAATTGACCGTTGAAACACTATCATTTAATATAATAAAATCTGGTATACAATTATAATTATCAAAATATGTTCCATTATGCCCAATTGGAGAATAAAGTGCAGATTTACAATTGCATCTCTTCCATTCTTGTTGATTGTCTAATTCTTCATCAATTTCTTTTAATGTTTTTTCATTAATAGAAGGATATGCAGATAAAAACAGATATTCACAATCTTTTTGATGGTTTTTAAAAACTATAGATGTGTTATTAATATCTTTACTAATATTTGTCCATAGAAAAGTTGTATATATGTTTGGTTTACAATTTAAAGTAAGTGCTGTTTGACAAACCCCTGTTGCATTAGATGTAAAAGTTGTATTGCCATAATTGTTAATTTCTTTTCCTGATAACCAAGCACATTCAATGGGATTTCCTTTAATTCCATCTAATTTATAAATAATGTCACTATTGAATAATCCTGTTCCTGCTCGACAACCTAATAAAGCATCTGCTGGATTTACAGAAGACAAATAAACATCATCACATTGTGAAGACAAAACATTGAAATTAATATCTGCATCTTGGGTATAACGCATAATAGGAAAATAAACAGAAGTTTGTCCAATTTTTAAAGGTATATCTGTTTTTTGTAAATCATATAACCATGCAATATTTGTTTCACCATTATATATTTCATTGGGTATATCATCATGCAATTTGTCTGGATTTGATGTTGCTCTTGTTATAACTTTATCAGCATTTTCATAATCAAGAGATTTGGTTGCCCCATTATCAACAAAAGTTGTTTTGTGTATACTAATTGGTTTTATTGTTTCATCATTGTGTACATCATCCCAATATGCCTTATTAACATTCTTTTTTAATTCTTCGTCTAAATAATAATATTCTTTATCTAAATTGTTTAATTGTTTTCCGGTCCAATCTAAATCTTCACCAGAAACACCAAAACCGGGGAAAGGAAATTTAAAAAATGTTTTTGTGTCTGGATACACAACACAACTCATTTGCATAGTAGATGTTTCAATATTTGTAAGTTTTAACCACGCCCCTTTAATAACATCATCTTGCTGTATAAAAAATCTATCTGCGTTTTTATAATATTGTGCGGCGGTTGCGCTACTATCAATCAAACTTGTTGATGTTAATGCGATTGCATCAAAACCTATCGGCATTTCTGAAATGGTTTCCCCTGATGGAAAATAAAAATAATTGTTACCAGTTTTCAGATTATATTCAAAGGTTTTAAAAAATTCGCTATAATAACCACCAGACAATATATATAATTCTTCTCCCAAATATTTTTTACTTAATTGAAATTTATAATAATCATTTAATACTGTTCTTTCATCGTTTGTAAAAGAAGATGTAGGTAAAGAACTTAACATTGTTGGTACAATATAAAGTAATGGGTTGTCTGCTGAAATAGTTTCTACACCAATATTAAATAACCAATTTAAATCTGTTGTATTATAATACTCTTCATAAAAAGCGGAAAGTGCTTGTCCTGTTAATGTAAAATAATCAGTAGGTGAAAGATTGATATCTCTATCTAAATAATTTGTATCATCATATAGTTCTTCAATTTGTATTTTAAACCCATTAGAAACAGATGATAAATCAGGAAAACTATTAAACGTGCTTAATGCTGGAACGTTTAATACATAATTTCTCTTGGTGAAAGCATTTAATAAATATTCATAAAACAAGCGTTCCAACCCAGCAAAGGAACCCACCATATTATATTTTAATTTTGCTTTTTTTAATGCTTCTCGTTTTTGTATTAAATATATAGCGATTTCTTTTAATTTTTTGCAATAAATTGGTATTGCTTGTTCAAGATCAAAAACACTGTTCCAATCCATATCTTTAATCCATTTATTATTATCTTCAATGGTTAAAGATAAATTAGAAAGAAACTGTTTATATTCTTCTTCTAAATTATCATTAATATTTTGTTGTTTATATTGCTTACTATACCAATTTTTTAAATAAGAATCGTATTGTACTTTTTCTTCGCCTGTTGCAATATTAACATTTCTTTTAAGCCATTCTGCAAAAGTAAAAGGTTTATAAAAATCTTGGGGTATTTTTTGATTTAATTGGTTTAATTTTAAATTGTCAATATAATCTTGTTGTGATATATCTTCAACATTAGTTACATTTTTCGATTTACTATATTTTGTTATAATTTTCATATTTTTTAAAATTTGATTATATTTGAATGTATTTTTAAATATTACATCCTTTTCTTATAAAATAATTAAACATTTTTTCTATAAGTCCACCTTTATTATACCAAGCCGATAAAGAAGAAACATTTTCATTTAATGTTGTATAAACATCACCCCAATTTATAATTCCTTCAATTTGTTGATTACAAAAACTTTCATTATATTCAAAATAAGAGAAATCAGTATAAAGCCTAGCAGAAGTAAAATAACTAGTAACAATATTATATACACTTGAAGCACTAATAACGGGAGATATTAAAGTATAATCATATGGACTATAATCATATTTTACTAAAAAGGGTATATTAGCAGAAACCTGATATGTTGTTACATCAATTTGGTTTCCCTTATTATTAAAATAAATTTCGTTTTCGTTTGTATCAAGATATGTATGAACGTGTCCACAATTTTTACAAACAGCATTTTTATCAAAATAATGATGTTTACATTTACAACGATTTCCCCATAGTTTTCTTTGTGATATTGAAAAGGTGTCCATTAAACGTTGTACATCAGTCGGAAATCCTATTTTATAATTATCAATCGGCACATCAAATTCTTTAGATAATGAATATATTGAATCGACGTTACAAGTGTCTACATCACTATGATTTGCAACAAAATTTGCTGTTTTTTCATAAGATTTTCTTCCAACAGATTCTTTATCCGTCTCTAATCCACCAACCATTGTTCCCAAATAATTAATAAACAAATTATAATATTCGTTATAATGTTCAGCTAAAGCATATTCACGCATTTGTGTTGAAATATTCCAACTCTCATTATATTTTCTAAAATCATAACCATCAAAAGATTCTATTGCAAATGTGTCACTTGCCCCTGTTAGATATACATTAACTGTTGATAAACTATTTGAAGTATTCAAATACTTTCTTACATATTTCAAACCAGTCCAATCACCAAAAGCCTGTAAAGATTTTGTCCATGTTGCCGATAAACTTTGTATATTAAATGCTGTATCAAAATACCATAGTGTTTTGTTACTTGTAAAATCTGTTTTATTGTATATAATATCATTTTTAATAGAATATAAAGAATTTTCAAATGAATTTATAACCCATATTCGATTAGTAGAATCACAAGCAACACCTTCTAATGCATTATATTCTAAAACGGTTTGAGAATCATATCCACTTGGTACTGCGGTATCCCCTATTGTTAATGTTGTTAATAATGACAAATTAGTATCATATTTTGCTAATTCATTAAATCCTTTAGTAATCCATATGTTTGAATTTAAATCCATTGCAATATATGCCGGATTATTGACAGTAGTACTTAATAATAATGTGCCCGTTTCATCATATTTTCTAATTTGTCCTGTTAAGTGTGGTGGTCCATATAAATTAGTTAACGTTACAAAAACATTGTTTGATGAATCAACTAATAAATCCATTGGACAAGAAAAGTTCGGCAAACTTATATTATATAATAAACTACCATTTGAATCATATTTATTTAATGAACTAGATAATGGATAATTATATGTTACCCATACATTATTGTATTTATCTGTTTCTGCTAATACAGGTTTAAATATATTTTCAGTTGATAATGTACCCAAATCAGAATTACCAATAATTGTTGAAATTGTTCCGTTTTTATCAAATTTTAAAACAGATAAAGAATCATATAAACAGACCCAAAAATTTCCCAAATTGTCTAATGAAACACCAGCAGGTGTACAACCAGCAGTAACACCATAATTCAATAAACTAACGTTATTATGTAAATCAATGGTAGAAATCAAACCTAAACTACTTGAAAATTTATAAATTTTATCCATTTCTGAATCTGTCGCCCAAATATTATAACAAGGATCAACCGCTATAGAATAAATTCCACCAAATCCGGTTAAATCTGTTAAAATCGTTTTTTCTGTAATATAAGGTGTATTGAATGTTTCATTGATTTTTGTTCTATATGTACCAACCCATGCAGTAACATCTTGAATAAAGCTATTAGCACTTACACAATAAGGGGAAAAAATTTTATATAATTTATTATTATTTGGGTCTGAAACCCATATAAACGTTGTATCATAATATGGTGCATCATAAATTGCACTAACCCCTGCTGTGATAATGGAATTTAATGTAGTAACATAAGGCACAACCGTATTACGATTATAACCACATATTCTATTTTGATTTGCATCTAAAGCTTGAAAATAAGACGTTGTTGTATTTACCGTTGTATCAAAACATTTCCAAAATTGGTCGGTATCACCTAAACCAACTATTTTTTTTGAAATTGGACCGGACAAAACACCTCTTGCATTTGTTGTTGGATAATCATATAATATATTATAACTACTAACAGACGTAGAACAGCTAGAAGCCACAGGAGACCCGTGTATAGTAATAATGGCTGGAATGTTACTACTTAACCAATATGTGCCCGTAGAAAGAGGATCAATGCCGTTCCTAGTGATTTTTAAATGTGTTGGTGAACCCCCATTAACAATATAAGGTAAATATGTAACTACTTTAGTGTTTGAATAAGACGGATAAAAATATTTGCTATTATCCGATTCAGACGATAATGACAAACCGGATGTTTCTAATGTCGCCCATAAAATTAAAGGATTACATGCCAAAGTAGGAAGATCATCAACATAATAAAAATTTGCATAACCTGTAACCCCTTGAAATTCTGTAGTACTTATAACAGTATCAATAGTTGTTATTGTATCTACAACCAAACCCGTGTCATCTATAAATTTCCATTGTGGTACTAAATGTGACCATTTGTTTTGTGGTGTTTGATAAGGTTCAGATTTTGAACCTTGTGAATAAAGATTTATTACATGTGGACTATTATCAAAAGCACATAATGATATTGTAAAAGGATATATTTGTTTACAACCAATAGTTGCGGGTGGTGGTATTTGTGAAAACCATATTGCTACTGGTGTATTTCCTGTTGTGATATAATAATTTGTGTCCATATTAATTAATATTCAATTGATTGATATATTTGTGTACTTGTGCTTACTATAATTTTATTTGTAAACGTCTCTTTATCAAATAGATAGGGCAATTTAAAATATGGTAATGTAATATTTTTTGAAGTCAAAATTAAATCATTACTATATGTTTCATTCCAAACTAATAAAGATAAACCATTAAAAACTACTGTAGGGTCGTCTTTTCTACGAGTATAAAAAGTTTTAACACCATCAATTGACAATATTTGGTTTGTTAAAGAGGTTATATCAATAATTTGCCCTAATAATACATTGTTTCTATTAAAATAATCTGTAAATATTTTATTCACATCTGTTATAATAGCGTTTGAATCTCTTCTTGAAAAATCTTCTTTAATAATATAAAGTTCTGTATTGTTTGCATCTTCCATTGTTGGTATAGTATTATTAATAGTCAAACACAATGTATTAGCAACAAATACTGGATCAACAGTTATAAACTCACTCGTTAATACTTTAACATTTTTAATTGTTGATATAATCATTTCTTTTAAAGCAGGCGAAAGATACGAAACTTGTGTTTTTGTGTTCGTAACAGTTTTGGGCACAATAAACCCATAAACATTATTAAAATTACACGAATCCGCAAAATGCACCTGATTAAATAACACCCTTGAAACATTGTTTGGATTCGTTATCCCTAAATCATAAAAATATTTAATATAATTTCCTAAATAAGATGCATTATTAACTATTTTTACATCATGAACTAAATTTGAAAAATTGGTTTTTATATAATTTTCAAAATCTGTTTCAGTAATTAGTCTATATTGTGATCTAAATGCAGCAGGCGCATTATTTTTAATTTCTTCTACTGTTTCAGATTGTGAATAATATGTTGATGAAGATTCATTATCAAAATCTATACCGGAGGTATACGTGTCAGCAATTACAGTAAACCCATTATCCAAGAAAATTTCACTAATAATTTCATTAAACCTTGTTGTGGAATATTTTATAAGTTTTCCAGATTGAAGAGCATTAAGCCCAACTTCACCATCTTTACCATCTGATTTTAAATAATAAACCATTACTTTATCGTTTTCATTAAGTTTTTTACCATTAATGTTATTACCAAATTTGATTTCATAATGATAATTTTCATTTAAACGTATTTCAAATTTTTTGTCAGATGCAGAATCAAGATATAAAGCATTTGTTCTTTGCCATTTTTCCCATTTTTCAGTATTAACATCTTTTACATATACATCTATATTAAAATGGTCTAAAATTACATTATCTCCGGGTAAAAGACTTATTAATTCATTTTCTTCCCCGATTGCAGTATATTCGGGATATTCAAAATAACGTCCTTGATATAATAGTTTTTGTTCAGAAATGTCTTGTAAATATTCTGCTTGTCCACTTAATGTTTTTGAAAAAGTAATGTCTTCATTAAAAGAATATGAATACGGACCAATATTTACATATGAATAACGTGGAATAGTAAACAACCCATTTGGAATTGTTTCGTCTGCTGTAGTTTTAAACGTTAATACAGATGTTTGATTACCTATAGGCGAATAACCCAATATTTTTACAATTCTATTCATATTTTCATATAATATAGAATCTGAAAACATAGATTCTGTTGATGTTCTATTTAAATAATAAATTAATGTATTAAAAGTATATGAAACAACATTAATAAGTTGTGCAATATTTGACCCTTCATAAATTTGATCGGTAAAAACACCATCTTGTGTTAATCTTTGTTGTAAAAGACTCTTTAAAGTTAAAGCATCAAATGTTATATATGCGTTTTTTTGTAATGGAAATGTTTCGTTACTCATATTGTTTTCCTAAAGTATTTGCCTTTCACTAAAAGCCCCTTCAGCTAAAATTCCAATAATTTTTATATCTCTTTTTGATAATACTGGTATATTAATACTTATATCTACCTGATATTCATTTTTATCAGGATAACCAGTTGTAAAAACATTGGTCACTTCAACCCTTGGTTCCCATATTCTAATAGCATTTAAAACCTCTCTACTAATCATTCTTCCCGTTGTCTCTGTAACAGGCAGAAAAAGATAACCAAGTAAATTACACCCAAATTCTGGTACTAGTATATCTTCTCCTTTTCTGGTTTTTAATATATTAAATATTGAATTTTTAATAGCTTCTTCATCTTTATCAGATATTACATCTTTACCTGAAACCGTACTATTGTTACTTACTACAACTGTTTGTGTTTCAACATCTAGCCGCAAATCGGTATAAATATAGTCTTTAGCCTTGTTTTGTTTATTCTGTTTTAGCTCTTTAAAATTTATTGATGCCATGTGCGACCTATTTTTTAAATATTTATAAAAATTGATTAAAAATGACACCTTTTTGCATAAATATTTAAAAGTGGAGATTTTAATATGCGTTACAATGAATTTAAAGAAAAAAGCCAATTTAATAATTTATCTGAAAATTGGACCTATAGATATCAAAACGGTGGGGTTGCTGTAGGTGATTTTATTAAAATTAACAAAAAAGCTTTAACAAATCCAGTAATTAAAACCCGTCCTGAACAATTTTTAAATTTAATAAAAAGTTTAATGAATTCTGATATTCCATTAAAAATAGCTTGTGTTCACACTCCTAATAAAGCAACCAGTTCAAACGAAGGATATTTAGGCACCGGAGCATTAGAATTCACTGTTGATGTTGTTCAAGAGCCAGCACCGGGATTGTTTGTAAATCCAATTACTTTACCACTTGATGTAGTTGATATTATAGATGTAGGTATTGCTTGGTCCCCTGATCATCCGGAATCAATTAAATATAAAAATAAAGAAAAAATCAAACCGGAAGTTGTAAAAATTGAAGACGGGGAATCAGCTAAACAGACTTTATCACAAGATGTTAACCGAAAAACAACAAATAAAAACACTAAAGGCTCATTTGCAAAAGAACCTGTCGATGGTCGTAAACAAATCGAAAACCCCGTAAAATATGAATCTGTTAATCCGTATTTAGCGGCTATAAAAGCACAAGACCTTGAATGATTTTTAAACTTATTCTAAAACTTTAGATAATTTAATCAAACATCCAAAAAAGTTTAGTTCTTTGTCCAAAACATATACGTGATCTTTCAAAGATTCTATAATAGTTAACATAACCTGTTTTTTAAGGTCTAAAGGAAATTCAACATTATTATAAAAACAATTAAACAGTCCCTTCAAAAGTTCATCATATTGTGATCCAAATTTTAATTCGTTTTGTATAATATATTTTCTGATATCTAGCAAATTTTCTTTATTAATTATTCGTGTATAAATTTCTTTATAATATTCTAATAGATTATCTTCCGCTGTTATAAGTAATTCACCCGTTTTTGAATATCTTTGAAGATAATTTAACACCTGTCGTATATCAGGACTAAACCTTTTAATAAGCCCAACAGCCCTTGACAGTTCTTCTTTTGTAGTTGTGATTTGTTCTGTTTTTAATATATATAAACATCTTTTTAAAATGCTTT
>SXGU01010225.1_pt1 | contig 29986 bp, 23 predicted proteins | sample 3174531 | NCBI WGS metagenome assembly SXGU01 (sample SAMN11356863, study PRJNA531348) | freshwater metagenome | isolation source: freshwater sample F1-140 | place: China: Fuxian Lake, Yuxi | collected 2017-12-25 | reverse complement strand
TATATATATATATTATATAATTATTATACAATTATTTTAATAATTCTTATAGCATTATTTTATTATATATAATTATATTATAATGTCATTTCAAAAAAATCGTGATAAATATATTGACTTAAAAATAAACGGTAGATTATTTCCATCATGGATTCTATCAAATTTTTCAAAATTTAAATTAAAGGACATAATTACAGATGAAAGTTATGACGCATGTGCAACGATGGGTCCTGATAAATTAAGAGAATATCAAGTATTTATATCGAAATATCTCGATTACAATAGTCCATACAAAGATATTTTAATTTATCATGGTCTGGGTTCTGGAAAAACTGCATCAACTATTAATTTTTATAATGTATTGTATAATTCGAATCCTGGATGGAATGTTTTTATTCTCTTGCCTGCTACTCTAAAGGCGGGTTGGCTAAAGGAAATGGAAAAATGGCTACAGGCAGAGGATAAAGAATTTAGAAAGATTAATATAAAATTTATATCATATAATGCACCAAATGCTGATAAATCATTTATGGATGCAGTTAAAACATCAGATTCATCGAAAAAAAATATGTATATTATAGAAGAAGCACATATATTCATAGGAAATGTATATTCGAACATTAGTTCCGGGGCTGGTAAACGTGCACAGACGATTTATGATTATATAATTCAAGACAAGCGTGAAAATGATGGTGTTCGAACGGTATTGCTCACGGCTACTCCATCAGTCAATAAGCCATATGAACTAGCATTATTGTTTAATTTATTGCGCCCTGGAATTTTTCCTAAATCTGAAGCACAATTTAATCAATTTTACGTATCGACAACTGGCTCAGGATTTGAGATGTTGAATCCTCTACGTAAAAATAATTTTCAGAGACGTATACTTGGTTTAGTGTCATATTATATTGGCGCAACCCCTGATTATTTCGCAAGGAAGACACTTAATTATATTGATGTCCCAATGTCGAAATATCAGGATGAAATATATGAATATTTTGAACAATTGGAAGATTCCATTTTCAGAAAGAGTAAAAGTGCCCAGACATACATGGCATATACGAGACAATCATGTAATTTTGTTTTCCCCGCGATGGCCCAGGGAATGAATGGCGAAAATAGACCCAGACCAAGAAATTTCAAATTAGTTGATAAAATAGACAAGGGGGATTTAGAGATTGAAAAAGACAATGAGCAGTATTATGATGTCAATGATTATTTAAATCAAATTGACAAATTTATGACAACATTTGATTCCTACCTAACTGCCAGGATGCTTGCTGATAAGGAAAATAAATATACTCTAGTGGATGACTTGAAGAAAATAAGGGAAACATATAATCACAATGTTCCTGAATTTTATCAGGCTGAGAAGAAAAAATCATCATTATTTGAAGCATTATATTCTTCATCACCAAAATTCATTACGATCATAATCAATATATTACGTTCACCAGGGCCAGTCCTTGTTTACTCAAACTACGTATTAATGGAGGGCCTACAAATATTTAAAATGTATTTAAAATATTTTGGTTTTAGTGGATTTAAGGATTTAAATAGTGGAATCGATGGTTTCAGATATATAGAGTACCATGGTGGAATTGACAAAGAAGAGCGTTTCAAAAATGTTGAGCAGTATAACGTCAATGAAAATGTAAATGGAAAGGTCGTAAAGATAATTATGATTTCTCCCGCTGGTGCGGAAGGTTTATCCCTATATAATACACGTCAGGTTCATATAATAGAACCGTATTGGCACGAGGTACGTATAAAACAAATGGTTGGGCGCGCAATACGCCTATGTTCGCACAGGTTACTGCCAAAGGTAGAGCGTCATGTAGAAATATTTAGATATAAATCCGTTAGATTAGTACAAAATAAGAAAATAACTACTGATCAGCTTATAGAAAGCATTGCACGCAGTAAAGAAGGCTTGTTACAATCATTCGAGGATGCGATAAAGGAAGCATCCGTTGACTGTGAACTTTATAAAGCACACAATCTATTAGTTAATGATTATAAATGTTTCAAGTTTGATGAAAAATCATTATTTGATAACCAAATTGGTCCAGCATATAAGGAAGATATTATTGATGATATGAAAATGGACAATGGTAGCAATAGTGTAAATTCAAAAACTATCAGAATAAAAGTAATAAAGATTAAAGCTGTGCTAATATTAGAAAAGGAAAATAATAACGTCAAGTATTCACCAGAAAAATATTATTGGTATAACCCAGATACAAACGTTATTTACGATGTTGAATTAAAGTATCCGATTGGAAAAGTAGGCGTTGATCAAGATAACTTGCCAGTAAAAATTTCAAAGGATGTGTACGTAATTGATAGAGTTATACCCATACCAAAATTAGAAGTTAGATGATTTATTTTTGCATATAAATTTGATCATCAAATTAAAATTTATCTATAATTTTTTTGATTATTTATCTGATTTTCACAAACGCCCAATTCAAATTCCATACTTGTCTGAATCGATTCATTAAAATTAACATAAAAGTCAGAAGATGGAACATCCAGGCTCAAATCGTCATTTACTTCAGACAATGGTATCTTTTCCGATGGAGTACTGGTAAATAAATTTAATAAGCTGCCACTTGGAGTAAGTATTTCAATAGTGAGCTTTGATATATTTCTGAGTCCATTTTCATAATATATTTTTACTGGTTGTGTAGCGAACCACAGGTCATTTATGGCATCGGAGTAATTTGAATCCCTATAAATAACGAAACAATCATTTTTTAAAATATCATTAGTAGAATATAGCTTGTCATTTGATATTTCTTGAACTCTTAATAGCAGATATCTATAGTTCGCGAGAATTGTTGATTTTGTTGGGGATTCTATATATGTCTTATTTCCGGATATATCCTCAGTCACTGCATAATTAATAGTCCTCGGCAACATTAAGTATTTAAGTTTAATATATTTTACATTTTTAAAGTGTATATCAATCCGTGGATTTGGCACACCAGATATGGTATTTCCTTTTTCAATTCTTGTGGCAGGTCCTCCCAATGATACGGAGAATTTATAGGGACTTGGATATGCTGTTATATCTCTATCTTTGCTGTCAATATGTAACGTATATTCCGTCAATATTTCAGATAATATGTTATTATTAACATTATTATGAACCATATTTCCATAATTTCTGCTGTCTCTTTGTGGAATCAGGTTTTGACTGGGAATGAATGCGTTGTTAAAATTTGACTCAGATGTATTAAGCATATTTAGAGTATGCTGTGATGGATTTCTAAAACTCATTATACTATTATATAATATATTTATTTATCAATTGATATCGCATAAAATGTTCGTGTGTTAAGAATATAATAATAATATAATAATAATAATTATGGAAGATATATTAAATATAATTTATTCAGATAGAAATCTAACTAAATTAAGTGAAAAATTTAGTTCATTCTTTGAGGAAATAGAGGATACCCCAAATGCACAGAATGCTTGTAAAACATGGCTAAAAAAGAAAATGGATAATATAATTGAATCTAATCGAAGTGATATGAAGGGCAGCAAAAAAGACATCATAAGAAAACTAAATAGTGATTGTCTCAAGGTAGCTGTAAATGAATATAGATCGCATCAAAATACAAAAACAAAGGGACAAAATTTAAGCAAATATAAATTAGAGCGAGATAAAGATGTATATGGAAATAGAAAAACACGAGTTGAAAGACGCCCAAAATATAGAGATGAGCGACAAAGGGATGCAGGTGGAAAGCTAGGATCGGTATCTGATACTGGGGGATATGCCAACTATTCATCATTTGCTAAGGAAGGTGGAGTTATTAGGGCAGATGGCTCTATAGGTGATCAAATGTTTTTTGGTAACTTAAATGATGTATTGCAAGAAAATGATAGGAAAAATCCGGATGACTTGGAACGGCGCGTCCTTGAGAGGCAATCCGAATATGAAGGGTTTACTGGGAATGTAGGGCTTACTGGAAATGTAGGGCTTACCGGAAATGGAGGGCTTACCGGAAATGGAGGACAGGGACAGTTCGGGCAACCAGGTTCGAATGGAATGGCATATAATCCCAATATTGGAACACAGCAACGACCACCGGAAATAAATTTTAGGCTAGATGGATCTGATTCAAGGGTTGATCAGAATAGACAAAATGGACAGAACGGACAAACCATGCAAAATAATAACGGTGGATTTAATGGATTTGAAGGATTTAATGGATTTGAAGGATTTAATGGATTTAATGGATTTAATGGATTTGAAGGATTTAATGGATCTAATGGATTTAATGGATTTAATGGATCTAATGGATCTAATGGATTTAATGGATTTAATGGATCTAATGGATCTAATGGATCTAATGGATCTAATGGATTTAATGGATCTAATGGATCTAATGGATTTAATGGATCTAATGGATCTAATGGATTTAATGGATTTAATGGATTTAATGGATCTGGATCTAATGGATTTAATGGATTTAATGGATTTAATGGATTTAATGGATCGAATGGGGGACAAACTGGGCGGAGCCAAGAAAATAATATGAATCAGATAAATCAGATAAATCAGAAAAATCAGCAATCACAACAAGGACAAACTGATATAAATCAAAGGATGATGCAAATGCAAACTGACAGAGGATATCAGGGACATAATCATGTTCAAAATATGAGGAATAATAATTTTGCGGTTGATGGAGGAGAATATGATGAATTACAAAATAGAGTTAGTCAAATGAGAAATCATATAGCGAGCAATATTGGTATAGATCCACAGGCCTTACTATATATGACTCCTGATGACATTGAACATCGAATCAAGACACAACGAAAGCCTAAATCATATGATCGAAAGCCTGAGTCTGAGTCTGACCCTGACCCTGACGACGAAGAAACTAATAAGAATAATAAAATATTAGAGATGCTTTTAAAAATAAAGAGGAATAACGCAAATAAGGAAAAAGAATTAAAGAAAGCTGTCAAAAGTGCTAAGGAAAAGACTGAAAATATTGAAAGTTCAGATGATGAACCAAAAAAGGCAAATAAAAAGAGCGTTAAATTTTCACAAAAGGTAGAATATAAATCTGATTCTGAACCAGATAACTCAGATAACTCAGATAACTCAAATAATTCAGATAACTCAGATAACTCAGATAACTCAAATAATTCAGATCAGAATAAATCTAGATCTAATAAATCTAAACCAAATAAATCTAATAAATCTAAGCCAAATAAATCTAATAAATCTAATAAATCTAATAAATCTAAACCAATTAATAGAGAAACTATCACAATAGATATTACACAAGATAAAAATCTGGAGTCAAGGTACTACTCAGACTTTATGATAGATTTTAAAGAAAAATTTAACAGAACCTATAGGAATGTTGGTAATATAAATTTATCCGTAAAGGAATTACCAGAACTTAAACCAAGAATAGACAATACTTCTAATAAGCTATGTATAATTACCGAAAAAGAAACTAAAAAAATAGAATTAGATGAGGGATATTATGGATTAGATGAATTAATTGATGGTATCACTGAAAACTTGGAAGATGTTAAAATAATATGTAAAAAAGATAAAAAGGGTCGCGTTATATTTGAAAATACTGATGGGGATGACTTTGAAATAAATTGTGAGGATTGTTCATTTGGGAAATATTTAGGATTTATGGAGGAATCATATAATTCAAGCTCAAAATACGTATCAGAGACAGTTTCACAGTTGGCAATTAATAAAGTATATTTATATTTATTAAACATATCTGAAGATGCATTCTGTGAAATTAATGAAAATAAGAAAATAAAAATGGATTATGACTCTAATTCGGAAAATATAGATGAGCTTGATTGTCTTATTGTACAAGTTCGGGATTTCAAGACATCGGAAGATTGCTTTCATGATTTCAATGGAAATAAATTTAAGCTGGTATTGACATTTGATTGTGATAAGCAATAAAGAAATGATTCATCTCTCTTAATTGGCTTTGGTGCGTTGTTATAAAAATGTTATAAAAATGTAACAAAAGCATAATTATTTTTTATTATCCTGATTTATCAATGTATAAAAAAAATGAAACATTAAACATATTATATGATAAAGCACTTTAATATTGCTAATTAAAAATGCACACAATATGCTACGCAAGAATAAGCACGACAAATCCCGAACAATATGTATCGCTTAACAATCAGATCAGGATTATTAAGAAGTTTGTAACAGATAATAACATAAAGAATACAGTCAATATCGTGGAAAGTATTAGTATATCAAATGGCTTATCCAAAAAAATGAGAGAGGAGTTTATAAAATATAAAAAAGTTAATGTTATAGTAACAAGCGTTGATAGATTAACAAGAAATCCAAGTGATTCCTTTTTAATAAAAAAGCATATTGAAAATATTTATGTTATAAATGATAAAAAAATATATAATACCAAAAGAGATTTGAAGGATATTATTTTATGCAATATTGCTGCAATGGAAGAAATAGAGAAAATAAAAGGCAGGCTTGGATCAAATCAAAATAAGAGAAAATCCAATGAAGAAGAATCGGATTTGGCATGCAGGAAGCGTTGTAATAATATCTATAATATTGTTACTGAAAAATATGATGATACTTTTATTGATGATATTGTTGATTTTACACGAAGATCTCAAAATTTAAAATCAATAGAAGACTGGAGATATATATCATCAATATATAAAAAATATTCGCGTACTGGCTTACTTGATGATTACTCCATTGCGGATTTCACACAGGAATATTACATCATGCGAAGTGACCTATATGAATATATCATAAATATATTTAAAAATCGTTACAAGGTAGAGAATTTTGATATTCTTGAGCCATTCTTAAGAGAATTCATTAATGCCAACATTAATTTTAGTAAAAAAAATATTAATTATAAAAATACGGGCAACATAAATAATATAGAGAAATTAACGGAAAAAATGAAACAGCTCAATAAACTTGGCAAGCTGGAGGATAGTGATATTAACAAAATAAGTAATCTCGTTGCAAAAATATCAAAAAAATAATTTATGAAAATAAATATATACATATATATACAATATATACAATATATTTAATTATACTTTATAGCATGTGTCCTAATTTTTTCCTTTATTTTCTTGTTATGTGTTCTAATTTTCTGGTTATGGAGGCGGTTATGAAGCCGGTAAATTAACATTTCTAAATATTTTCTCCCTTAATTTATTTATTTCATCATCCGATATTGGATTTTTTTCTATATAATCAAATGTTTTTCCCTCAAGCATTTGTAATATAAAATTAATTGAATACACCCCACATTCAGAATTTTTAAACTGGTTTTGTATTTTATTATATCTAACTTTACATTTTTTACCTGAACTACTATAATAGTTACTAAATTTTTCCATTAATGCAGAAACTCTTTTTTCTGGATGTGTCCCATATGAATCAAAATAATATACATGACCATTCACGATATCCGCAAAACAGGCAACCCAATGCGACCCACTTTGCCAATGTTCATCTAAATTAAAAATGATGCCAAATTTTGTTTTTCCTTTACCTTTAGCTTCATCCAAGTTGAGTTCAGAAACGATGGGATATTTAATTTGTTCAAAATCCATTGGAACAGCTCCAAGAAATAAAAAATCTTTATATACTGACTGATGTTGTTCCATTGTCTCATTTATATTTATCGTATTTAACCATTCAAAACGGCCGTTCGGACCCATTGGTCTCAACGTAAATTTTTCTAATTCAGCCCTCATTACATCATTCATTTTTTTAATAAACTGTTGCTGAGTCCAGCATAACTGTGAGTCACATGTATTTTTATATTTATCTCCAATTTTTTTAAGAAGATATTTCTTATATCGTCTCGGATGTAATGTTTCATTCCTGCAGCTTAATTTAATTTTATTATCATGCACTTCATTATATGCATTTGCCATAGAAATTAATACCTCCAGGGTTATACACGAACCCGCCTCAAATTTCTTGCCTGGAGCGCATTTTTGTTCCTCTTTTATTTTAGTTGCTATATCATCAGTTCTTACACTTTCTACAGATGATATATTAATACATGCTTTATCCATATATATATAAATTAAGATATTTTTATTGCTAATTCTTATAGCCCATAATTTTGTCAAGATCTGATAAATTACTTATTTTATATTTGTCATCATCTAAATAATATCCGTCGTTTTCCAAATAATATTTATTTTCATAGAATATGCCCTTGAAATTTAAATTTTCATCTAACATTATTCCATCTGGACCAACGTATAAGAGATTATTCTCGAAGATATGCCTGGTGAAAATATATTTTATTGGCTTACCATATTTTTCAAAAACATTCATCATTATTTCTTCCTTATTTTTTTTTAATTCAGGATACATATCAAAAAATACATCGATTGTCCTCATTTTTGCTGTATCAATTTGCTTCGTAATGTCTTGATCGGTCATGTCACAGAGATTATTTACTGTAACTTTATTTATATTATTTAATATTATTTAATCAATTTTTATTTATGAAGAATATCCTTTAATTCATTTAATTTATTGAATAGTTCATCCTTTTTTCGAATAGATTTAAATTTATCTATCCATGTCTCAATTAATTTAATTATATAACTTTTATTAAGCTTGCTTATAAAACTAAAAATTATTTCATTTCGTAATGGTTCTATTCTGTCATCTTTATCGCCGAGTGCCGTTGAATCAACAAAATCTAGGAATATATTTTTGTATGTGTCTTTGCTCCGTACTAAAGTTATATTTTCCCACATTTTCTCATATTCATGCTTATTATCTTTAAACCATTGCTTATCTCGTTTTATCGTGACACAATGTGATACTTTTAGGTACCAATATATAATCTTATCAAATGCATAGTCCGGATGTGTCTCTTCTAAATTACACGATACATCATGAGCCCACCTGTCACAATCCTCAGGAGTCATTTCTATTTTAGGAGGATATATGAATTGTGAATATTCATGTACGATCTTTAAATAATCCGGATCACTATGCTGAACTATCTTATTTTTTGGAAGAATTTGTACAAGGCATCCCTTCTCAAAGGATGTTGTTTTTGAGCGGAATGGTTCACTTTTACATGTATCATTAATAAATATATTTTTATTTGGATATTCACATATCGTGCATTGCCAAAAATCACACTCATCCAAATCACAACATTCCATTTGCAATTGCACCTGATCCCAATAATATATAGGACATACTTCTCCTTTTACTTCTCCGATCTTATTTATTTGTCTCCTGATCGGAACTTTTATTTCAAGCATGCGGCCGACAAGCTCCGTTAAATGAATTCCATCATTTTTATATGGTGTGATTATTCCATCGGGACTGGCACCGATGCATTTTACAATCGGATGCTCTATCATTCCAAATTCTTTCACTAATACATTGAGCCTGTATTCGTAAATTAATTTTGCTATGTCTTCATATTTTTTACCATGATAAGTTGCTTCATTATTTTGAAAAGTGTCTCTCGTTTTTTTAACAATCATTCGATATGGTTGCTCATACTTGTTATCTCCAATAACAACCCCAGCATCCGATGCCGTTATTTTTCCATCTCTCTGGATATACCATTCTGGAGAACGTTGTGCAGGATATTTGATAGAATCAAGCTTTTCAAATTGCTTCATACGTCGCTTAATATCATCTGAACTAGTATTATCATTTGATTGAATATCATGTATCCATTGATTTGAGAATGGGCCAAATAAGGGATCTTTATTGTTTATTGGGTTGTTAATTGGGTTGTTTATTGGGTTGTTAACAATGTTTTGACTATGAAATGATCTTATTAAACTCTCATAGTTGTTATATGTTTTATAATTTGTATCTAAAATTAATTCATTCCTAAAGATATACGAGTAATTTGAAAATGTTTCCCGGATAGTTGATTCATCTATATTAACTTCCCTAGAGACTTCCTTAGAAATTTTATTGATAATGTCATCCAAATCCTTCCTGCATTTGGCAGAATATGTATTATTGTATTTTGTAAGCAAGTATTTCATTAATATAAGTATAACATAAGTTCATATATCACTTTTTATTACATTTTAATAAGAATTTGAGTGTGAATTAGAAACATCATAACCGCCAATTTAAGTCGCAGAATTATAAAAAAGTAATAAGAAAACTATCATTAAAAAATAAAGAAAAATCTAAGTCGTAGAATATAAAAAGTAATCAAGTAAAATAATAAAAATCATATTTTAACCAAAATATATCATATTTTTAGAGTTTATTTTGGCGGTTATGATGTGAATTAGAAACACAAGCAGAAAAAAATACATATAAATTTATTTAAGATGTGTTTTATATGAAAATAGTAACTAGTATATGAACTATAATGGATATGACCTAACGAATGAGCAATATGACTACATAACATCCCCTGAAAAAATAGATACAAAGTTATTAGCATGTGCTGGTTCTGGAAAAACTCAATGTATCGTATTAAAGAATATATTCCTGCTTGAAAATAATTTATATAGACCAAATGAGGTTTTAATTATAGTGTTTGGGAAACATGCACAGAATGATCTTACGAATAGAGTGAAGATCATTGATATTAATAAATTAATAATAACAGATCTAATTATGACAATTGATGCATTTTCCAAGCACGTAATTGATGAAAATAATAAAATTGATGTATCGTTATTATCTTTTAAGTTAATGGAATATTTAGAAAATACACCACGTGATGTGCTATTACAGAATAATAAATTACAAATGCTAAAAATTATCTTTATAGATGAAGCGCAAGATTTAAATGAAATACAGTATAAAATAGTTATATTTTTAAAGGAAAAGCTTGGGGTAAAGTTAAACTTTGTTGGAGATCCAAATCAGAACATATTTCAATTTAGAGAATCTGAATCAAAGTATTTCACGCAATTTGAAGCCAAAACTTTTCTCCTTACTACGAACTTTCGTTCACATAGTGAGATCATTGATTTTTCATCACAACTGAGAACAAATGACTCACATCCTATAATTTCCATAAAAGGAAAAATAAATATAAAGCCAACATTTTACGAGGGAGTTGTTGAGGACAAGCTTGTTAAATTAATAGATGAGATTTTGGAGGATCCTGCTAATGATTTATCTGATATTGCCATAATTTCACCAGTGAAGGGAAAAATTGGAAATTATAATTCATATGGTTTATGTCACGTTTCAAATATTTTAACAAATCATGGAATAAATTTTATTCAGTATTATGACGAATCAAAAGAGGAAGCTGGACAGACTATAAAATATGAGCCTGTTGATGGATTCTGTTCCCTAGTGACAATCTTTGGCTCAAAAGGATTACAATGGAAGCATGTGATCTTGATTGATGTAAAAACATCACTTATAAATTATTATACATTTAATGAAAAACAGCATCGTGATGAAAAAAATCTCTTATACGTTGCGTGTTCTCGTTCTGTGGAAACATTATCTATTATTATTGAGTCAAATAGAAAAACAATGAAATTAAATAATTGGTTTAGTAAAATTGAAGATAATACATATGAATTAATATCTGATTCAAGTTTTGACAAATTAAAATTTCCAGAAATAAGATATAATAATGAAAAAATGTTTGACAATAGAATTACGAGAATCTTAGATAATTTTCCAATACATGTATTAAATGAATTATCGAATATAATTGGATATGAGGAATTAAAATTTAATATATCTAAAATTTATGAATATGATTTTTCAAAAGTAGGATATGATTATCCCATATTTCTTGGGCAATATACGGAATCCATATTTGTCAATTGCAACATAATTAAGGATAATATAAATTCAAGAAAAGAATATGCATATATAAAGAACATATGCAATGATAGGAACATTACATGCAAGCAAAAAACGTGGGATTGGATCGATAGAAATAAAGAAATGACAATGGAAAAATATGATTCTATAAAAGAAACATTGAATGCCGAGATATCAAATGAAATAAACTTAATGCGATGCAGAGATCGTGATTTTAATTTTAAGTCTTATAATTTTGTTTTGGAGAATAAATATTACACAAAATTTGTATCACGAAGAAGTAATTATATAAAAAAGAAATATAATGATTATAAGGAGTGTAATAATTTTAATGCACTGAAAAAGCTACAGTTTTTTTGTGAAGTTTTCATGCATTCAGTAAGATCACATCACTACTATCATATCGTAAACAAGGGAAAGAAATTTAAAAAAATGTTAAGCCTGTATAACGATATGTTTGATCAAATAAAGAGCTACGTAGATTCAATGGACCTAAGCTTTACTTCATTTAATCAATATATCGAGGAATATATGCTGATTGGAGAAATAGACATGATAGATGGAAATAATGAACTATGGGAGATAAAAGTAGTAAAGAATATATCTCTTAAAAATATATTACAATTATTAATGTATAACATTATGTATAATAAAAAAAATAACTATAGGCTAAACTTTTTTAATTTTTTAAAAGGAGAAAGGATTCACATTGATATGAATCTTGATATTGAAAAAATAAATAGGATTGTTGAGTTATTCCAAAAATATAGCTCGAGATAAGTTTATCCTTTTATAATCTTAACTAATTCCACATACGTAATGGCTCTCATTCTACAACATATATTACTAAAAATAGATTGAATTAATTCCTGACGCTCCTTAATAAATTGAGGATTTCTATCAAAACCACGTGATAATAGATCATCATTAATGTTATGGATATCGCATATTTCTTTTAACTTTGTACTATACAATAATTGCTTATCTCCTAATAATTCACCACAAGTTGGACAGACCATATAAAGCATTTTATATATAAATATATATATTTCTTTTTTATATATTTTAATGTAATTAAATCAATTTTTTAATATCATCTAATCAAAGAAGATTTTTTTCTATAAGCAAAATATATATGGATAATAAAAACAATACACAGCCATTTGACGTGACTTTGGCCCAGCAAGCCAGGGAAGAAATAGAAAGAATAAAGCAAAATGCATTGTTTAATTTAGATTTTGAGGAATATAAAAAGCAAGTAAAGAAGCAATTTAAAATTGATAATGCGCCTGAAAAATACCTAGAAAAAATACGGAATCTACGATTTTCCGATGATGCCTGTCATAATAAATATAATAATACACATTTAATTATTGGCATAATTTTAATAATATTTGCATTTATATTAATGTTATTCGCATAATATTTATTTCAATAACTCTGAGTTGGCACCAATTATTTTATCTGGAGATGGATATGCTACGGTCTTTATAAAATGTGTTGGATAAACTGTATATTTGTTTTCAGGTATTCTTTCTATAAATTTATCTACTTTTTTTTTAATATATTCTTTTTCCTTAACATCTATTATTTCATGAAATTCATTGATCTTTAGTCTCCGAATACCATATTTATTATTCTGTGGATTTGGAAAATGACATATTTGATAAAAAGTGTATTCCACTTTAGGAGGTTTATATATAATATCTGGATCTTTATTACGTCTGAAACTGAATTTTATATTTGTTGTTCCATTTATCTTTTCGTTCATATTATAATAACAGATATTTATAATTCAAATAAAATTTACTTAAGATCTACTAAAATAACTGTTATTTTTTGGATCTAAAATATTTTTATCAGAATTATATCCAGGAGGAGAATTTAGATTAATAAGCTTTACTGTATAATTCATTCCATTATCTTTTATATAACTTTCATGTATTTGATATATATTATGTAGCTCGTCGTTCATTATTTTATTTAATTCATTATATGCATCACTATTATATTCTCCTGGCAAACTTATCTCAAATGAAACAAAAATATTCAGCACTTCATTTTTTAAATCGCGAAGATTTTCATAAAGGTCACCCGAGCCCTGTGGATTTACCTTTATAAACTCAATCAGCTCCAAGAATAAATCAACGTTCTTCAATAAATCTAAATATGCTTGTTGATTATAATCATAATAGCTCGATAGATTATTTATAATATCATAAATATCCTTCCCGGATTTACTTAAATTAGATCTTCTCTGATTTGATTTATTTGATCTGCTTAAATTCTGTCTGTCTAAATTCTGTCTGTCTAAATTCTGTCTATCCAAATTAAACCTATAGATAAAATATATTATTATAAATAGAACCAGTATTTTAACGAGATAATAGCTCATTATATAATAAAAATTGATTTTTAAATAAATAAATTGTTGTTATTTTAAGTTAATAGCTCATTTATATAATAATGGATATTCAGGAATTAATTAATCAAAATATCAAAAGCCGTTACTTATTAGAGCTAACTTATGCTGAGGATGACGATGTTAGGACTGAAATAAAGAAGATTCTTGAAAAAATAGGAAAGCCAACTAGCAACAGGCTTGATACATTTAATAATAAGGTGGATGAATTAGAAAAGTTAACTATGAAGAAACAATTCTATAGATTAAAGAAACAACAAAAAATAAATTTGCTAATCGAATACTTTAGATCACAAAATATATCGGATGATAAACTGGAGGGCTTTTCTAACGATATTATGGAATTAATTGGAAATGGTACATTAAAGAATAAGGACGTCGAGTATGATATGGATAATATAAAAATAACTAATATAGACAAGATACAAATATTAGACGATGAGATAAAAATTATCAATAAAACAAAATGAAACAGAATTTATTTTAAGGATTCTATAATATATAATAAGCAATATAATGGATGACATAATACCTCAAACCTTCAATGATAAAATAAATATTTTATTTACACATATAAATAATTTATATAAGGCATTTGCAAATTTGACCGCTAATTATTTCGTAGTAAATGATACGAATAACACTGTATCAGTCACAGCCGATACATTTACTATAAATACGACGGAAAAAAGAATAAATCTCGGATCAGAGACAAATCCAGATGTTTGCCTGATGCATACCGGTACTGAAAATTCGAGCATACCTGACGGCTCAGTTTTTTTTTCAAATTCTGGTTATGGAAATATGTATCTAAAAATTAGCGACAAATGGACACAGATTTGCACGCTTGATAATTTTAGGCTTGCTGCTAATGGATCAGTAAGTTTGACGAACATTGGAAGCAGTATCTTCGGGGAATCTGGAAAAATTCCCTTGGCAATTGATCAAGTATATGAAATAGAATATAACTTATTTTTTAAAAAAACAACCATTGGATCAGTAACACTTGTTATAAAATATGATTATCAACCATCTCATCATATAATAAGTTGTAATGCTGGAAATGAAACAGCATCATCAGCAGATACAATTACTCTAGGTGCAACCACAATTTACAATGGATTTCTTTATGATCCACAGTACTCGAGCATATCAATTACTACATCCACACTTTCTGATGAAAGTACATACTATTTAAAAATAAAGATATTCCTGACAAACTATTCCCTTGACAATACGATTGATGCACTTATATATAACTCTGGTGGTTCTGTAACAATATTGAAAAACAGTTATTGGACAAGTAAAAAAATCTAAATTAATTTAAGACAATATTAATTTATATATTATAATGGATTTTAATAAGATATCCAAATTGAGGGAAAAATATAAGAGCAACATTAAAGAAATATCTGATAATTTGAAGGGACGTTATTTCACACCAATGGTTAAACCAAACGAAAACTTAATCAAAATAACTAGCTTCGATGATATGTTTTATGAAATGTATTTTAAAAGGAAATATGTTAGTAATATATCAAAGAATCAATTAAATTTTGATCACAAACTAACAGGAAATATTATATCTGACCTGAGATACCTATTAAAATCATTTGATAGGTTATTCCTGCACGACATTGATTTTAAAGTTTCAAAATATGTTCCAGGAGAATTTAATTACTTTACTCCAAACTCTGATAATGAAATCTTACTATATAATTCAATTGATATGGAAACATATCAACAGAGTGAATTTCGGAAGCAATTATGGAACATTGAAGATATAATTCAAAGAAGATACATGAATTTCTATAAGAATTATGATATTACTATTAATTTTTATGAGGATGATAAATACGATATGGTATGGATTATATTGAAACTTGCACAAAAATAAAAAATTGATTATAAATTATTATATAAAAGAAATAAGATAGTAAAGCAATAAAGGCAATAAAGGCAATAAAAGGCAATAATGTACACGAATAAAATACCTAGGCAGAATGACATCGTTTTTGTGCAGTTAAATTCCAATTCCGATAACTACGTGAAACTCATAGATTATAATTTGTCAGGTCTTATCCTATGCACGGAGATAACAAAATATAAATCTAATTTAAAAAATATCATAAGGAACAATGAAATTTTTCCAGTTGTTGTTCTTAATTCCGACGGAGAAAACATAGATTTATCTTATTCAAAGATCAAGAATGATAAGCGTGACCTATTAAAAAATTGCCATGTTTATCAGTGTAAATTATATAGATTATTAAATTCTATCAAAGATAATATTAACATTGACCAAGTATATTTGGATAATCTTATTGAAAGATATATTGGCAGTGATAATTATATAAATTCGGTAATAAATAATAAAAATATACCAAAGGAAAAATACGAAGATCTTATCATAAATCCATCTTCAACTCTTGATATAGCAAGTGATTCAATAATTATTGAATATATAAAGTCAAAAATAATATTGAAGCCATATTGCTGTGAACAGGATTTTCGATTATGTGTGCCCGATAATGACTCATTAAAAAAATTAAAGGAGATATTATATAAAATAAGAGAGATGAAAATTGAGGTATCCTGCAAGTCAAGCCCAATGTATCAAATAAAAATTAATAATATAAACCTTGATATTATTTCACAGGAATTTAATATGATTAGGGAAAAAATAAGAGATATATGCAGTGAGTATAAATGTGTCTTAGAATTTCCATCAGATTATGTCATTACAAAAAAAATAGAGATTGTTGAATAAATAGAGATTGTTGAATAAATAGAGATTGTTGAATAAATAGAGATCGTTGAATAAAATTATTTTTTTATAATTTTTCCATTTGATGTTGATATCTTTCCCTTTATGTCAATATTATTATTATGTACATCATTGTGACATTTTTCACAAATTACGATAAGGTTTGCATTTGAATTAGTTTTAACGTGAGGTTTATCAACTGCAAATCCATCCTTGCACTTTGATTGAAAATTTATGTGATGAGTTTGTAGGAACTCCATATCACCATCTTCTGCTGTTCTTCCACAATTTTCACATTTATACACAAACACGTCTGAATTATAGCGGGATTTCTTACCAGAAATAAGTGATGAAAAGCTCTTCGTCAATTCATTTTTAATATCAATAGTATTCTGGATAAAATCCTTATTATCAATTATATATTTTGCTACTAATACACCATAAACTTTATCACCAGATCCTTCCTTTAATAATCTATCATAAATCAGAATATCATTTTTAGCATCATAATCAACTGACAGGTGAAATGCCTTTACATTTTTTAATTCTCTTATTTTATTTATTTGTGTTAATTCATGTAGATGTGTTGTAAAAATAAATGTTGACTTTATGCCTGCCAGATGGATAATCGTGCTTGCAACAATTGCATTTCCTGATATATTTTCAGTACCTCTACATATTTCATCACCAATTATTAAGGTTTTTGGATCAGCTCTTTTGATTATTGTATTTAATTCAGTCATCTCCAATGTAAAAGATGATTGCCCGCGAAAAATATTATCATTTCCAGTGATCCGTGTATAGAGGGAATTATAAACTGAATACTCAAACTTCTCACATGGAACAAACATTCCACATTGAGCCATAATTAATCCAATCCCAATGCCTTTCATCAGAACCGATTTCCCCGAGGAGTTTAATCCATAAATTAGCATTCCATTCAAGTCATCATTTAGATTAATATCATGAGGTACATATTCATAGTCTATAATTCTCTCAACGATGGGATGTCGCAATCGTGTGCATTTAATATTGCCAACGGTATTTCCAGAACATATGATTGGTTTAACATAGTTATATAATTTCGCAGTTATTGCATTCGAATTAACATAATCAAACTTAATGATAAATTCTAGTAAATCCATAAAAAAATTTTCATATTCAATATATAAACTTTTTATAAAACTAATATATTTTTCTTTTACAATTTTTAATAATTTTACTTCTATATCGCTTATATCCATATTTCTTGTGTCGCCGTGGTTTTCAATGAAAATTTTTACTACAGATTTAAGATTTTTTATTTTTAAATCATTAAATTTTATCTTGTTATCATCTATATTAATATCTGTTCCTGTTTTATCATAATGCTTTTTTAAATTATCAAATCTCGCCTTCGACATTACGATGAAATATCCCTCGGATGGAGTTGAACTAATTTTTGTGAATTCAGACTCAGACTTTTTTTTCTGCAAACTATAGAGTACCGAATCAAACTGGCTTTTAATAGAATCTAATAAATTATGACAAGACAGAAATAGACCTGATAGATCATCGATATCATCGTATATACCTTTATTAAAGCAATTAAACTTAAAATCACCAAGTGTATTTTTCTTTAATTCAATAATATCAAATGTATCCGATAATTCCTTGATAATTTTCCCACATTTTTTCCTAAGATTCTTCTTAAATTTTATATTTAATTTGTCCTTTTCAATAACATCAATTATTTCAATAACAACACTAAATGAATCAAATAAATCACTTAACTCAAATGGCTGAAGTAATCCTAGATTCATTTTGCGCTTGTATTTCTCAATGTCAACTATATTTTTTAACATGCCTTTATAACTGTCATAATTCTTTCCATTTATTATTTCTTCCGTTAAGTTATACAGCTCAGTTATTTTATTTTCATTTATAAAAGGATTTGTTAAAACTTGTTTTATATATCTTTTTCCCATGCCTGTTTGAGCATTATTAACAACATCATACAATGACCTGTATTTAGTATTAGAGAGATAATTATATGATTCATTATCTATAAGTGAAAGTTGCTGCGTCGCATTATTTCCCATGATCATGTGAGCAGATCCAATTTGAATCTCTGGATTTGATAGGCCTTGGACAAGTCTTGCGGAATAATTGCGGATAAAATCAATGAGCATTATCAAGCTACATCTTGCATAATTTAATTTTTCCAGATCAAGATGCTCAATTATGGAAATATTCATTTTATTTTGATATATATTTGAAAGAAATTCAGACTGATATTGAATTTTTAAATACTTTTCCTCAAATTTTTTAATTTTTACAATTTTGTCATTCAACTGTAATAAATTTATTAATTCTTTATCCGTATATTTTCCAGTCCCATTCACAATCAAAAATATTTCCTTTGGATTACACGTGGTCATTAACCTCACCGCTGTATCAATCCCGATGTCCTGATCATCGTATGTACTTAATCCTTCATCAATCAATACTTTCCCTGTTGATATATCAATCGCAGAAAGACCGATACATACTAGATTATGACCAGTCTTTTGCTTCTCATACTCAACGTATATACATGATGCATAATTTGTATCCACTATATTTGTAGTTCCGATATATGTGGAAGGGGAGTAGATGTTGGTCACTTCTCTCCTAGGTTCTGGAGGATCCGTTACCTGGTCAACCATGATTAACGTAAATCCGTTGCGTATTAATATTGATACGAACTTTTCAGTAGCTACCAAAGGAAATCCCACGAGATATGGATTGGATAGGGAAACTTCCTTAATGCTCTTATCTTTTTTTGTACATACCGTATTTATAAGATCACCGATTTCTTTTAAATCTGGTCCATCCGTATCGGTAGAATATAATTCATAGAATGAACCGACCTGCATCAGGACTAAGCTTTTCGCTCCATACTGTTTCCTATATTTTCTATGATAATGTAAATATTGTTCTGTAATTGACATATTTTATGTATACTCTATTACTTTTTATATATTAAATAATTCTTAAATAAAATAATAGAATAATAAAGCACTTATAGACATATTACATAATGTATAATAATGGAGGAAAACTTCTGGGAAAAATTAATAAAAGAAAGAGATGAAAAAAAACAGAAAGAAATACATGAGGAAAAAGAGCGCCGGATCAAGTATAAATCTATGAAATCTACTTTTTGTGAGCAGTTCACTGATTTTATCGATGAAAATATGATGAAAATATACTCTGATGGATCAGAAACATTTATAAAAGGAGAAATACCAAAAAAATTTTGTGAAGAAGGCTTATGCTACGAAAATATAATGAAAGTAGATCCAATAGAATGCATGAATTCCATTAGGGACCATCTTGTTGATAGATATGAGATAAATAAATTGAACATGACAAGCATTGCTTTAGATGGCAAAGTTAGGGATGGCAAAGTTAGGGATGGCAAAGTTAGGGATGGCAAAGTTAGGGATGGCAAAGCTAATTATGAAATAATTCGGGATAAATACTCATTTCTGTCCGTGCCATATGACTTGTTCAGCCAAGAAACTGCATATTATTGGATGCAGCTTGATATTGACAAAAGAAATGTACATATTTTTTACTGTAACCCATGGTTTCAGCAACTCCAACATAAATTCCTATAACAGTGAGCGATGGCTTGATGACTTGCTACGCCTTTATGAAAAGCTTTCGATTTGATTTATTGTGTTGGTTTATTGTATTGGTTTACTGTCCTTCAACCCTATTCCTTAATTTTTTCTTCAAATATTTCTCAACAACTTCCATAACGAGTGATTCCCTATGTGGAAGTTCGTAATACTTAAGCCCGAGCTCAATCATTATTCTTTTAAGAATATCCTTCATTTCAGTTTCACCGAGGATATTATTCTCGATCCAATCGACCTTCATTTCGTTTTCCTTAGAAGAATTTTTAGAAATTTCATTCCTTTCTTTTTCAGCATCATTCTTGACAATCCGTACCTTATCTTTATCAATTACGAGATATTTAAGAACACTCGGAAAGTCATTAAAGATCCAGTTATCTAATGTCTTAAATAGGAGATATCTCGTTACATCACGCTGTACATAATAATTATTATCCATTCCTGTATCTATTTCAACTACATAAGGTTGTCTCAATGTGGTTAAGATTGGACCAATTGGCGTAACAACTGTTAATGGATTTGTGTTTGCAACTACGCTTTGTGTAATAGTTGGGATAGTACCAACAGAATATGATAATGGTGAAAGGGGAGATACTGATCTAACTGGGGTAACTGAAATGGGTGTCAATGGTGACAAAACGGTCGTGCTAAACGGTGTATTATATTGTGTATTAAACATAGTCGTTATTGGTGTATATGCCATATTATATATATATTTACAAAAGAAATTTTATTATATTATAAAGTTTTTTATATTGCTAATTAAATATTTTATAGTGACTTTTTTTATAGTGACTTTTTTTTATAGTGACTTTTTTATAGCGACTTTTTTATAGTGACTTTTTTTATAGTGACTTTTTAATATTGCTAATTAAATATAACGTAAATTTATTTATAATTGCCTCACTAGGATATTCCATTATTATTTCATCTTGTTTCCTTTTAAAATATTGGTTCACGAAATTGGTCATGTTCTGAATAGTAAGGATGTGTTTTATTACAAAATTTTGTTTTATTATAATACTTTCATCCGTTTCATTTTTATAATTATAATTATTGTCATATTTTATTAATACATTTTCCTTTTGAATTATTATATATTTAAAAAAATCAAAACAAAATGTATCTAGATATTTATTTTTTATTAAATGCAATAGAAAATCAACGATGCGTGTATCGTTAAAGTCACTCATATCAGTTATATCAAGTACCTGCCTAAATGCCTCTAGTGCCAGATCAAAAATTCTCTGCTTTGAGTTTATTGGTACAGTCTTATTATCCTCTATCCATTCCAATGCTTCGCTAAAATTATTTATATTATAGAATGTATCAAGGAATGATAATTCATCAAAGTTAGTATGTGGATATAATAGATCATTTACATTATTTATTTGCAATGTTTTATTATCACATTTATCAGTATAAAATTTTTGCAGGTTATCAGCACTGTCTCTGTATATCCATTCATTCGTCGGACAAAAGAAATCATTCTTATCATTTGTGATAACATTTAAATAAATTGGATGAATTATTTTTGTATTTTTTTTGTAGCACGGACCAATACATTGATATCCTTGAGCACTCTTCGGATATTTATTATTATGCATAGTTTGTTCCATATAATATATGGATATATATTATATATGGAATTTAAAACTATTATAAAAGATGGCATCAATAAATTATATACTAACTTAAATTCAAATGATATTAACTATTTAAATAGAAGAATGTATAAAATCATTGAACTGCTATATTATCAATATAATTTAAATAAGAACGACTTTGAATATCAACTTATACAGAATGATTATAGGGATGTTAAATGGTTATCAACACTCCTATTACCACATCTAAATGTTGATCACGGCAAATTGAATTCTTTTAATGATATGTATCATAGTAAATTACATGATGTAGATATAAATAAAACAGAGCCATCGTACATATTTACCAATCTACAGTACGGGAGATGCAAACGAACTGGAACGTATAATGATGTAAAATGTAACGAAATAGATTTCTCGTATGAACATCTAGACCATAATTTTTATTTATTTTTGGAAAGTATTATAGTGTCATCAAATAAATTATATGTAAACTGGCAAAATATAATACCGCTTCCAATTTCAGATATAAAAACAAACACAACATACATAAATACAAATGATATTTTTATGTCTCAGCAACTGAGGGAGTTTGACATAATGAAATTCTCCGAAAGTGACATTACACAAGATGATAAAAAATTATTGGGTTCGTTGTATGTTGGGGATATTTATAATACAATTCATACATATCTCTATGAAGAAATTAAGGAGATAAAATTATTGATATTTGACATAGTTGTATTCCCATTTAGAAAAAGATACTCGGCTATTCATATATTAAATGAAATATACTCGGAGGAAAACCTCATGGCGGATTGCCTTAATAACTTGCAATGGGAAAGTCTTACGGAATTAAAACAAAATAAATTTACAGAGATATGGAACAAGATAATAGATACGCATAATTCTGGTAAGGAATATAGTGTTAAAAATTACAATATAACCGCAAATGATATTGATTCAGTATCACATTATACAATTTCAAGAATTTCAATGGAAAGGCTGTTGCGTGGGATTTTAGTGAGCTTTGAAAAAAGATTTGGATCACGCAGCAATGTTATAAAGAGTGGATATATATCAATAAGGCGCTCGGACGATGAATTAGAAGAACTGTTGCAGTTAGATGATGGAGATATCAACGAGTTTAAATATGATATAATATACGAGAGCCTGAGGCATATTAAAGGTGAATTTTTATATGAATTTTTTAGAGAGATTTTACAGGATTTTAAAAAAACATATTATTCCGCACAATTATTGAGTGAGGACAAACAGAATATACAGGAATCACAAGCACTCGAGGAAGATTTATCGATTAAGAATTACTATAATTTTGCGAAATCACTCGTTAGCCATGTCAAGGATAAAAAGTACACACAATTTAATAGAAATTGGAAATCTCTCGAGGAATCCGAAAAAAAAATAATACTTGAAAGATTAAACAACACTAATAAGGATGTAATGTCATGGTTTAACATTGGCAGATATATACAATCGCTATTTGATGCTGGTTATGCCTCAGGTAAAAAAAATATAAAGCAGATAAATTTAGATATATATACTTCTATACGGAGTCATCTAGTGTATATTATTTTTGAGATTCTTGCGGTCAAGGGAATACTCAGTAAATTTATACCAGATAAATTGGTGACAGATAATAAATATATTAACAATAAAAAAATAAACGAGTTGATAAAAGGAAAGTATTTCGAAACAAGCACAAGTAATAAATACGCAACACATTGTTATTATTATTTAACAGAAATGCCATATTACAGCAGTGGACAAATATTTGAAATACTTTCGAAAGACTCATGGTATACTATGCAGGCGATGGAATGGGTATCACAATTGGGATTTTGCCATCACTTCATAAATAACAGGGTATCATATATAACGGGCTCAACAGGCGTCGGAAAATCAACACATGTGCCTAAATTATACTTATATTATTTAAAAGGAATCGATTATTTATCAGGTGGCAAAGTCGTATGCACACAACCAAGAAAAACTCCCACTGAGAAAAATGCCGATGAGGTTTCGAAGCAACTCGGATTACCGATAGTTGAACTCGATGATAAGAATGTACCAATATTAGATAAAGATGGTAATAAAAAATCCATACACAATTATTCAGTTCAAATGCAGCATCAGGATAAGAAACATACTAAAAACATTAATCAATTAATATTAAAATTTATAACGGATGGATCACTTTTAATGGAATTTAAAAATATATTGCCAATATTTAAGAAAATGAAACCCAATAATTCTCCGACGAAGATAAATTTATATGATGTTGTCATAATTGATGAAGCACACGAACATAATAAAAATATGGATTTATTATTAACTTTATTAAAGATATTTGGCTATTATAATCCATCTCTTCGGGTTGTTATTTTGAGCGCCACCATGGACGAAGATGAGCCAAATTACAGGAGATTCTATAGAGCGATCAATGATAATCAAAAATATCCCCTCAATACTTTTATACGTAATAATAAACTCGACAGAATAAATATCGATAGGCGCTTCCATATTTCTGCTCCCGGAACAGGGACAAGATTCATCGTAAAGGAGGAATATAGGGAGGGATATGATGTGGAAGTATTAATTAATGAATTAATAAAAACACGAAAGGGTGATATATTAGTATTTCAGCCGGGAGAGGCTGATATTTTGGGTTTAATTAGCAAGCTAAATGTGACTCTTCCGGATAACTGGATAGCACTTCCATTTTATTCATCAATGAGAAATGATCGAAGAAATTTTATAGAAGATATAGATTTTAAATTCCCAACTTTAAAAATGAACAGAACACATGATTTCAATACTGTAGAATCATTAGAAGATGGCACAAGTAATTTTACAAATTTCGTATTAATAGCTACCAATATAGCTGAAGCATCAATTACTATAAGGAGGTTATTTTATGTCATTGATCTAGGAGTACGTAAAATAAATTACTATGATTACAAAAGACGAAATAATAAACTCATTACACAATATATCAGTGAAACAAGCAGGGTTCAAAGAAAGGGGAGAGTTGGGAGAACTGGGGAAGGAGAAGCGTATTTTCTTTATAAAAAAGGAATCAATACTGACAATAAAACACCAGCGGAAATAAGTATCGCTAATATTTCAAGTGATATTTTTACGAGGCTACGTAATAAATCAGAGGATAAGTTTAGTATCGAGGCGCATTACAAACTTTTAAGAAATTGGTACGAGACGCAAAATGGTAAATTCACATGGAAAGGCAATATCGCACACAATGATTATACTTTTATAGATTATATACCAGAGTTCTATGAGACTGGATTTGAGCTAAGTGATATCACCGATAATTTTGGAAGATTCTATATTGTTCATCCTGATGAGCTAAACATAAGAAGAAATATTTTTGGAAAAATTGTCGGTATAATCGGAGATGATGTCAAATTAAATAATTCAACTGGAATGATAGAGTCACAGAAAATGAATAGTTTCGTAGATAATTTCTCACTCAATAATTACATTGAATATGGTCCTAATGGAGATGTTGCAAAAACGGAACTTGGGATTAATATTTATGATATTATCGATAAATTTAAATTTGATAATACTGATTATGCAAAACTTATAATATACGCTATCTTAAATTCATGTGAGGATAAAATGATAGGTATGGTTGCTCTGCTGAATTTATTAAGAAATGGCGATATTTCCACGTTATTCACAGTTAACAAGGCAACAGGTACAGCTAATCTCGAAAATGTAATTGGTTCATTTCAATTTAGAGATTGTACTTCTGATTATGACATATTAATTAAAATTATAGATAATCTTTATAAATCTATAGGGAATACGGAATTAATCAATTTAGTTGATTTATCCAAAAAAATAGAATATATACGCGCAAAATCAAAACTAGTCGAAATTAACGGTATTGTTTATAACATGAACAATGTAAGAAGTATCTACGAAGATTTTGATTTTGATGAAAATAAGGACAGGGAAACTATAATTGATCATTTTATAAATTCCGAGGAGCAGGCAAATAATAGTAAACTCGATCAATTTGTAATAGAGTTTGCAAAATCGTATAATATTGATTCAAAGATATTAAAAAAATATTTCAGAGCACATATGAAACTAAGAGATACCGTTAAATCCCTGTATTATTCAGATAAAAGAAATAAATCATATAAGGATTTTATTGATAAATATAGAGGAATTTATAGTGATTTATATTCTGAATTTGACAAGTTTAAATTATCAATTGTTATGACATATCCATACAATATTATATATTCAATCAGGGGATCAAATTCATACCTACCGGTATACTTCCCAGTAGGAAACAATATAGTCGGGCTTGACAAGATTAAAGTATTTCAAAATTCAAAAACAAAATATTTAAATAAGATATTCTTTGATGAAAAATATTCAAAGGGTCTGTGTATATATCAAATATATAATGCTGATAGGGATGCTATAACAAATATAACTTATTTAGAAAATAAATATCTCAAAATATTCAAACAAATATATAATTCTGATAGAATAAGAAATTTGCTACAGAAATATAAAGATAAGTTATCAAAACATGTTAATGACAAATATGTTGATAAGATACAAAAATCAAAACAGTTCAGATTTGCAATACCTAAAGACTATACTATCTTGTCAAATGCATACTACTCATATAATGAATTATTACAGGTGCTTGATATTATCTAAAAAATTGAAAAATACACACACATATATGCCTAATACATTATAATATTATTAAAATGTCCCTACTAGTATCTTTTATGAAATTCCTCAACTTCGATGTGATTGAGGAGGTTGCAATCTTTACGGATGACGTGATCCACCCAAATGGATACGGAATAAATATTAATGGTGTCATACTCACAGCATTCCACGTAATTGAGAATAAGGAGATCATAAAAATTAAATCTAGGCATTTTGTCTTAGATTTAGTTATTGATGAATATGATTTAGCACTTTTAAAGGAACCAGATAAGGACATAAACTACGATGTCTTTCTGAATGATTTATGTAAATATGCTGCAAAAAACAATAGGGACATAGATTCATTAAAAAATAATACATTTTATATAAAAGATTCTGAGATTCAAATGATTGATTCTCAGTGTGACTATATAAAAACTAATTTATTTCCGCCAATTCCAGTTTTCATTTTTTCGTCAAGTCAAGGAGAGGATTATTCCGGATATAGTGGGTGTGGTGTTATAAGAAAAAATATACTTTATGGATTACTAATTTCCCAAAATATTATAACACAATGCATTACAGCACTGCCAATTAATATAATATATATGATATTAAGTCATTATATAAATAATTCTATGAGATTTTATTATCTTCCCATAAATTTAAAAAAGAACATTGTCGGTAATAATTACAGGAATTTAATGAGAAATGACGTACTCTACAGAGTTAACAACATCAAATTAAATGATGGGATATATGATGGGATATATGATAATAGATTAATGGCTAGTGTTCCCCTGGAAACGTATTTATTATTGAATGGATTTAGGAACATAAACATAGAATATTACAGAATTATTAAAAATAAGGAGAAACTATGTATGTCAAATGTTTTCTTGAAGATATTTGACTATGAAAACATTAAACTCAATTTCAAGGATTCAGGGAAACAAACATATGTGAATGATCTTATTTTTTCTGAACTATCAGAAGAGAATATATTGGAAATGTATAGAAATAATATAAGAATACCTAACAACATTTATGACAACATATATTCTAAAACAAAAACAATTTATTTGAAGGAAATCAGAAATTGTGTTCTCTTTGACATATTTAAAAAGAATAATGTTAATTTGGATGAAGAGTTGTATATTTTACATAAAGTTTCTGGGAAGAAAATAAATGGATTGAGTGATTTGGAAAAATATAAGGAATTAAGAAATATAACAGTTGAAGTATTAAATTCAGGAATGATTAGTATAAAAATTAAAATATAGGCATATTTTAATGTATAATATAGATCCAATGCTATGGGGTGGGCATTTATGGAGGTCATTACACTACATAAGTCTTTCATATCCTGAGAACCCTGATAACGATACAAAATTAATGTTTAAAGATTTTTTTACGAACATCATTTGGAAATATTTACCATGTGAGAAATGTAGATACAATTATCAAAGACATTTAATAGACCTTCCACTGACAGATAAAATACTTGAGTCAAGGAATAATTTTATATTCTGGCTTGTAGATATCCATAATATTGTAAATGAGGAAACTGGGAAAAAAAAAATAACCTATAAGGATTTTAATGATATATATATGGAAGACAATGGCAATAGGGATAATTATGTTTCTTTATACGTAACTATATTTTTAATAATAGTCTTAATAATATTATTTATTATCTATAAAAAAACATGATTCATAATTATGAACAAATTATAACTGCGTTTATTTTTAACATTATTATATTTGGATTATATTAATGAATAGAAAAGCATTAATATTAAAAAATAATAAAAATGCTGAAGCGATATCAATAGATAAAATATCAATAAAAAACATCAATGGTAAGAATACTAATACTGGGAATACTGGGAATACTGGGAATACTGAGAATAAAGATATAAGAAATATTAAGGATGCTAATAGCCTAAAAGATATAAGAAATATTAGGGATGCTAAGGATGTTAAGGACATAAAAAACACTGGAACGGGTGCGCTACCCACCAGCAAAATTAACTGCTTATTACTTAAAAATACATTACAAAATAAGGCTTCATCAGTAAATACACAAGAAAATAATGTTACCAGTGTAAACCAATCAAACCAATCGAACCAATCAAATCAATCAAATCAATCAAACCAATCAAACCCATCAAATCAATCAAACCCATCATACCCACCGAGCCGATCATATCCACCGAGCCGATCATATCCACCGAGCCGATCAAATCAATCAAATCAATCAAACCCATCAAATCAATCAAATCAATCAAACCCATCATACCCACCGAGCCGATCATATCCACTGAGCCGATCATACCCATCAAACCAAAATCCAAACTTATCAAACCCATCAAAAACGAATGATGCACTTAAAAAAAAAAATAAGTTTGGACAGAGAATAAAAATAACAACAATAAAGAACATAGCAAAACACGATAGTGACCAGGATGAAAATTTTAATTGTAATGATCACGAAATTAAGGAAATCTATGATGGTATAAAAAATAGTCATATTGAACTAAATAATATAGATGATATTGAATTATATTGTGATGATGTTCCCATCGATAGTGTTAGCGTTGATGATGGTGTCGATGCTGTTGCTGTTGTTGTTGATAATGTTGTTGATAATGCTGTTGATAATGTTGTTGATAATGTTGTTGTCGAAAGTGTTGATGTTGTTGAAAATATTGTTGATGCTGTTGATAATGTTGATAATGCTGTTGATAATGTTGATAATGCTGTTGATAATGTTGTTGTTGATGTAGATGATAATGTTGATAATGCTGTTGATAATGCTGTTGATAATGCTGTTGATAATGCTGTTGATAATGTTGATAATGCTGTTGATAATGTTGTTGTTGATGTAGATGATAATGTTGATAATGCTGTTGATAATGCTGTTGATAATGCTGTTGATAATGCTGTTGATAATGC
>SXGU01415746.1_pt1 | contig 30010 bp, 20 predicted proteins | sample 3174531 | NCBI WGS metagenome assembly SXGU01 (sample SAMN11356863, study PRJNA531348) | freshwater metagenome | isolation source: freshwater sample F1-140 | place: China: Fuxian Lake, Yuxi | collected 2017-12-25 | reverse complement strand
GCGGTGCTTCAGCCCGCGCCCGGAGCACTCAACGGGTCCGCGCAGCGCGGGCTGAAGCACCGCGCTACGGGGTGGGGGGCCGCTGTCACGGTCGGTTGCGGTTGCCGCGTTGGGAAATTTCCGGCCTCCTCCAACCCGAATCACAAAATCGTTTTTTCTTGCGATTATTCTGACTGCGGAATGTCTCTGGTTTCAACTTAACCACTACTTCATCGTCATGATTTCAGCCCCGCTGCCCCGCCTGCGCGTTCTCGGCGTTGAACTCGATCCGTCGCCGGATCATTTTGGATTCCTGCGCGACACGCAGCCCGGCGCGGAGGATATGCCCACCGTGCGATCGCGCCTGGAAGCCGACGGCTACCTCTGCATGCGCGGTTTCTGGCCCCGGGAAAAGGTCCAGGCGGTGCGCGATTCCCTGACGGCTCAGCTGGAGCGGCTCGGTTTCCTGTGTCCGGGATCTTCCCGCGACGAGGCGAGGTGCGTTCCGGGCAGGGAAGTGGGGCGCGCCATGGGCAATCCGCTCGACCAACGCGATGCCCTGGTGCGCAATCTCGTCTTTGGCGACGGTCTCATGAATTTCTTCCGTGGCCTGCTGGGCGGGCCGGCGCGTCACCTCGACTTCATTTGGTATCGCACCAAGGGCACGGGCCACGGCAGTGCGATTCACTGCGACTTGGTCTACATGGGGCGCGGCACGCACCAACTCTACACGGCCTGGGTGCCGCTCGGCGACATCCCGCTCGAGATGGGCGGGCTGCTCCTGCTCGAAGGCAGCCACCGGAAGTCGGCTGAGTTGCAGTCCTACCTTTCCCGCGATGTGGACACGTACTGTGAGAATCACGTCGATGCGGCCGAGTTTGCGACCGGCCGCAAGTGGTGGGATGGCACGCTTTCGAAAAACCCACTGACCCTGCAGCAGAGCCTCGGCGGCCGCTGGCTCACGGCAGAGGAGTACAAACTGGGCGATGTCCTCATTTTCAACCTGACGTTGGTCCATGGCGGCCTCGACAACACCACCGATCGAATTCGCCTCTCGACCGATACCCGCTACCAGCTCGCGAGTGAGCCGGTGGACGAACGCTGGGTAGGCGATCAGCCAGCCGGCCATGCGGCGGCCATGAAGCGGGGTCGGGTCTGCTGAATATCCTCCTCCCGTGTCTGACACTCCGCGGCAGCTCGTAAGCTACATCGCCCCGGGGGCCCCGGCGACTCGCCGGCCGGCGGCCGGTACGGAGCCTTTCCTGCGGCCGGAGATAGGTTTTGCCCCGGCGTGGTTCCGGCAGCATCTGGACGTCGATTTTGGGCTACGCTATCACAACGATCCCGCCTACCGGCGCGAGGCCGTCCTCCGGATGCGCGCGGAGATGGGCCGCCGCTTCCCCGGCCTCGCCCTCGGGCAACGCGGCGCGGGCGACGGGCCGATCGACTTGCTGACGGGTACGCACGGCACCTGCACGGTGGCGGCGATCTACGGCGTGCCGTTAATTTACGCCCCAGACAACTGGCCGTGTTGCGGACCGTCGCCGCTCAGCGAGGCGGAATTGGCCCGCCTCGAACCGCCGGACCTCAGCCGCAACCCGCACATCGAAAACCTCCTGACTCAGCTCGACTGGATTGAGTCGCGCGAAGGCAGGATCGACGGCTATCTCAACTGGCAGGGAGTGCTGAACAACGCCCACCGGTTGCGCGGTGAGGAGTTGTTCATCGACTTGGTCGAGGAACCGGAACGTTGCCGGCACCTCTTTGCCTGCGTCTGCGAAACGATGATCCAAGGCATCCGCCTGTTGAATGCGAGGCAGGCGCGCCGCGGCGATCATCCACGCGCCGCGGCCCCGCGATTCGTCACCGTCAGCAACTGCCTCGTCAACCTGGTCTCGCCGGAAGTTTATCGCGAATTATTGCTGCCGTTCGATCAGAAGTTGGCCGCGGTGTATGGCTGCATCGGCATCCACAACTGCGCGTGGAATGCCACGCCTTATCTCGCAGCGTACAGTCGCGTGCCCGGCGTGGGCTACATCGACATGGGCATCGATTCGGATTTGGCACGGGCACGGCATCTTTTCCCGTATGCGCGCCGGGCCCTCATGTACACGCCGATGGACGCGATGAACAAATCGTCGCCGGAAATCGAAGCGGACTTCGCCCGGGTGGCGCAGGAATACGCGCCGTGTGACTTCATTGTGGCCGACATTGATCCGGGCATGCCGGACGCGCGGGTAAGAGAAATCAGCCGGCTCGCGGATTTGTTTGCCGCGAAGGCCTGACGCTGGCGACAGAAAGACTGCAGTTCCTTCACTTCCGCTTGCGAAAGCTCGGGCGCGAGCGCGAGGTGCGCATGCCCGCGGGCAAGGGCCTTGCGCCACGCCGCCGTGCCGATGGCGCAGTCGCGCGAAAAGGCGCCGCGAACCATCCGGTCGCCATTCGCGTCCCCCTCGCGATCGCGACGAGATAGGCCGAGTTTATGCTGAACCACTGGACCACCGGGCCGTCGCTGCATGGAAGTTTGGCCCGACGATTCATCGCGGGGTAAACCCGCTCCTGCAGTTTCCGGCAGATGCCCCGCCGCTTGCGGCGGGGTGGTTCACGCAGGGGCGGGGAGTGGTTCGTCATTCCAATGACGCGCACCTCCCTGCCTACTCGACCAACGTGTCATCGGCACCATGGTGACCGCGTCTGTTTCCTGTTTTCTCCGCTCGCTGGCGCCCGCTACAAAAAGCGGTGCGATCCAGGCGTCACCCGTCGCACCGGCGGGCGGCCGCGCCGTCGACTGTTTTCCTCCGAAGTGCGCTGTCGCTTCGGTGTGAGTACGCGCTGGGCCACCGCTGGTTTCCCAATTGTGCGCGCGCACAATTGGGCTGGATGGCGCTCCTGGCCGATTCAGCGAGGTCAGGCCTTGGGGTTTGGGGCGCACGAAATTTTCGGGTGAGCGCCGATTTCGGTTTTCGCCGCCGCTGCTTCACTTTGCGGATGACCCCATCGCACTTGCCGGTGACGCGACGCGTGCCGGTCCGATCTTTGCCAACCACAAACCCCAACGCCTGAACTCGTCCGCTGGGCTTTTTCTACCGCCCTGCCGCGAGGTCCACCGTCCACTCACCCGCCGCACCGTCGAACTACCCCGCGCCAGATTCCGGGGTGACGTCGAACGCCACGATCTCGCTTGCCCCGCTGCGTCGTGCCTCCCAGCGCCCCGCCGTCAAATCCGTCACCAGCACCCGGCCTCGGATCGTCCCGTCACCCGCGCGCGCCGGCGGCTCGATCAGCGTCACGGTCACCGCCGAGCGTTGACTGTCTTTCCGCAGCAACACGACCCACGTCGCGTCTTCGCCCGCAATCACGCAACCCACGCGCTCCCCCGTGGCGATGCGCCTCACCGGCAACCGCGCGGGCGCGTGGCGATCCGTCGTCTGCAGCACCGTGAAAAACAAATCTTCCGCCGCCGCCCGCTTGGGCGACACTCCGATCCACCGTCGCCCGCGTGCCCGCGAGGCGCGGCTCTTCCAGCGTGGGCGGCATTAGGCTTTTGACTGACAAAGTCAGCGACCCACTACTTTGATTCGAATCGGGCGGACGCGCCGTTGACGGTCGGGTCAGAGCAGAGAGAAAATTTGCAGGTTGGTTTTCGGCTCGGAAACGCAGTTCAGAAACTAAGGCCATGAAGACTTCAATGCTGTCCGCCTCTCTTACCCGGCGTGAGTTCGTCCGTTCAACGGCAGCGTTTGGCGCCGCCGCCCTGGCCGGGCCGTTCATCGCTCCCTCTTCGGTGTTCGGCCAGAACGCGCCGAGCAAGCGCATCACCCTCGGGATCATCGGCTGTGGCAATCAAAGCACGGTCGACATTCCCGAATGGCTCAAAAACGACGACTGCCAGATCGTCGCAGTGTGCGATGTCAACCGGGCGAGCTACGGCTATAAGAATGAGAAACAGTTCCTGGGGCGCGAGCCGCAGCGGGACTTCGTCAACCAATTCTACGCGAAGAAGACGACCGGAGGCACGTACCAGGGCGTCACAGCGTACAGCGATTTTCGCGACGTGTACGCGCGATCGGACATCGACGCCGTCGCGATCATCGCGCCCGATCACTGGCACTCAGTGATGACGGTGCTCGCGGCGCGGGCGGGCAAGGACATCTATTGCCAGAAACCGCTCACGCTGACGATCGCCGAGGGGCGCGACATGATTGCCGCCGTGCGCCAGCATCGCCGAATCCTGCAGACGGGGAGCCAGTATCGCTCCAACGCGATGATCCGCCAGGCGTGCGAGTTGGTGCGCAACGGGCGGATCGGGAAACTGCAACGGGTGGAGACCTACGTGGCGGAAAATAATTTCACGGGGCCGGGCCCCGGCTGGAAGGAGATGCCGGTACCGGAGGGGTTCGACTATGATGCCTGGCTCGGGCCGGCGCCCAAGGTGCCCTACCACCATGACCGCTGTTTTTACCGATTCCGTTTTATCCGCGAGTACTCGGGCGGGCAGACGACGAACTTTGGCTGTCACTCCAACAACGTCGCGCATTGGGGCATGGGGGTGGATGACACGGGCCCGGTCGAGATCGAGGATCTTGGCGCGGAGTTTCCGCCGAAGGGTGACCTCTTCACCACGCCGACGAAAGTCGCGTTTCGGGCGCGTTACGCCAACGGCGTCGTGCTGGAGTGCAAGACCGACAAGCGCAGCTTCGGGGCGACGTTTTTCGGGTCCGAGGGCGTGCTGCGCGCCGGCTACAAGCCGATCGTGACCGAGCCGGCGGCCATCGCGCAGTCGACGATTGGGCCGAACGAAATTCACCTGCCGGTGAGCGCGAATCACTATCGCAATTTTCTCGATTGCGTAAAATCGCGTCAGGATCCCGTCGAACCTGCCGAGATTGGCCACCGCACCGCGAGCCTTTGCCATCTCGGGAACATCGCGATGATCCTGAACAAGAAAATCCGCTGGGATCCGAAGCAGGAGCAGATCGTGGGCGACGCGGAAGCCGCAAAGATGCTGGCGCGCCCCCGGCGGGCGCCGTGGAATTACCCGCTGCCGCTGAAGGCGTGAGGATCGCCGGCTCGGCGGCACTCCTGGCTATTTGAAGAACGGAAACAGCCGCCGGAGCCCGGCCTTGTCGGGTTGAGTGCCGTACTCGCAGATTTCGAACGCTTCGGCATGCTTCACGGAATTGGCCTCGTCGCCGGGGTACCACGCGGCGAGTTCCTTGCTGAAACGGACGGCGGTGGCCGAGAAGCGGCGGGAGAAATTTTCGCGGACCTGCCGCTGGCGCTGTTTCTGGCCGGCGGGATCGGCGGGGTAGAGCGAGGCGTTGCCGTTGGCGCCGCCCTCGGCGAATTGCGAGATCATCACGCCGAGCGCATCGAGCTTGAGGTCGAGGACGGCATCGATCGCGACGATGACATCGGCCCGGGAGGGCGCCGGTTTTTGAAACCGATCGGTGTAGTACATGAAGACTGGATTCTTCGTCATCGCCGGCACGTCGGGACAGAAAAACGGCACGGTGACCATGAAGGCGGCGTCCTGCACCAGCACGCCGGTGTAGCGGTGGTCGGGATGGTAGTCATTGGTGCGTGGGCCGAGGACGAGGTCGGCGTTCCACTGGCGGATGAGTCGCGTGAGCGTGCGGCGGTTTTCGAGCGTCGGCTCCAGCTCGCCGTCGTGGTTGTCGAGGACCACGCCCTGGATGCCGAGAATCTTGTGCGCCTGGTCGACCTCGGCTTTGCGGCGGAGGGCGAGCGGGCCGCCGGCCTCGCGCCAGTGGCCGATGTCGCCGTTGGTGACGGAGACAAACAGCACATGGTGGCCCTGCTTCGCCCACCGCGCGGCGGCACCGCTGACCTGAATCTCACAGTCGTCGGGGTGGGCGCCGAAGGCGATGATGCGGAGTTTGCCGTCGTTGGCGGGCGGCATTTTCACGCCGGGAATCTGGGCGAAGGCGGTGAGGCTGAGGACGCCAAACGCGAGCAGGGTGGTGAGGGCGGGGAGGAAGCGGCGGGGTGAGATCATGGGCCAAGCCTGGCCAGGTTCATTCAGGTCTGCGACGATTTTCGGACTACAGAATGTTTTGACCACGGTTTTCACGGATAAGACGGATAAAGGCGGCGGGACCTCCGACTATCCGTGCCGTCCGTCTGACTATTCGAACGTGGCGACAAACATGACGGTCGTAATGCCACAGACTGAGTTAAACGCGGAGCTCGCGGAGGTGCGCGGAGCATGAGCCTTGTTACTCCGCGCTCTCCGCGAGCTCCGCGTTTCAATTCTTCGAGGCTTGGTCACGGGCTGCGCCGCGCGGCGAAATCTCCAAGCAACCGCTTACTTCAAGCTCGCGAGGTAGGCCACGAGATCGGCGGCCTCCTGCGGCGTCAGGCCTTGGACCTGACCTTCGGGCATGAGGGAGGTCAGCAGGGTTTTCTCCGACTTGATTTCGGTGTGCTTGATCTTGATCGACTGGCCGGTGGGAATCGTGAGCACGATTTCTTTCAAACCGCGTGCGCGCACGAAGCCGGCCTGCGTCGTGCCGTCGTGGAGTTCCACCACGGACGTGCGATAGAGCGGGGCGATGGTCTTCGAGGGGGCGAGGATGCTGTCCAGGATCTGGGCCGGGGTTTGCGTCGCGCCGATCTTGGACAAGTCCGGCCCGAAGTGCCGCCCCTGGCCCTGGATGAAGTGACACGCCTGGCACGCGCCGAGTTTACCGTCCGCCGCCACGAGCTTCGCGCCACGGGCCGCGTCGCCGGGCAGGCGCAGCAAGGCATCCGGGTCGACCCTCGGACCGAGCGTGCGCTCGCGCAGCTCGTCCGGTTTGAAGCGTTCGAAGAGATCGCGCACGGTCGACTCGGGTGACGCCCAGGCGAGCTCGAATGCGCTGGCACGCGTCGTCTTGTCGAGCTTCCCGTCATCGATTGCCCGGCGGAGCCGCATCGCCCCGTTGACGGTGGCGAGCGCGCTCGCGATGGCCGTCTGATCCCAGGTCGCATCGGCCCACGGTTTCGGGGCGGGCGATGCGGAGGGCAGACGGGCAATCCAATCTTCGATTACCTTCAGACCCTCGACGTCGACCTCGGGCGCGCCGATCAGCGGCATGTGACCGCTGCCCAGCTTGGCCATGCGCACGGCGAGCACGGAGTTCCAGGGATCACCGGGGTCGACGAGTTTCGCCTGCTGCAAGCCGAGGCCGCCCTGTGCGGGGGCGACACCCACGATGTTCATCTGGCCCGCCAGCAACTCCTGATTGAGGAAGACGGCGACCGCCCCGCCGGCGTGTGCGGTGTGACACGGCGCGCAATTTACCTGGAGCACGGCCCGCGCGGAGGCGTTCGCACCGACGGACGACTCGCCGCCGTGCCGCGACTGCTCGAAGAAATTCGCATCGACGAGCGACTGATCGACGAACGCGTTCATCTGCCGGCTGCCGGCCCCGCGCAATTGCGCCGGTTTGAACGCGAGGGCGCCCTGATGCCAGGTGCTGTGACAGCGCAGACATTCGGCGCGGCTGGAGAACCGCCATGTCATTTCGCGCGAGCGCGGGCCGGCGGCATGCGGGTCGGCGGCGACGCGCAATTTCATTTCGGTGCCATCGGCGGGCACGAGATCGGCATCGGTAGCCGCGTCGTTCCAGCGATAGGAGTAGGCGTTCCAGGTCTCGCCGTCGTAGTGCAGCACCTGGGTTTCAATCGGTTTCGCTTGTTCCGCGGCGGTGAGCGCGAGGGGCCCGAGCGTTAGCGTGCGCGCCAGCACCGCGCCCTTGGGCCATTTGGTGGCGTAGTCGGCCTTGATCTCGTTCGCCTTTTCGTCGCGCCTGACCTTCACCGTCGTGACCAGACTGGTGGTGTCACGCAGCGCGATGAAGCGGCTGGCGACCGCGCCGTTGTCCCACTTCGGGCTCGTGATCGCGAACGGATAGACACCGGCGGCCGGTTGTTGTCGGGCGACGTCGGCGAACAGCCCCGTGGCGCCCAACGTGCGTGGAAACCGCCCGATCGGGGCCGCGTGGGGATTCCGCACCAGACGGTGAACTGTGGTGCGCTCCGCATAGTGCAGGTAATAGAGTTCGCCGTCATCGTCTTCGCCCCAGGCGACGATGGCATGGGGCGAGTCGGCGATTTCCTCGTGCCGGGTGATTTGTTTTCCGTCGTACCAGAGCGCCCAGACTTTGCCGGTCACCCAGTCGCCGTAAATGTAGGCGTTGGCGAGCTCGGGGAATTGCTTCCCGTGATACACGAATCCGCCGGTGATGGAGGCGGCCTCCGCGTGGGGGTGCGCGACGATGGGCTGGGAAATCGGCGAGAGTGGATTGGCGAGTTGCGGTTTGATCGGTTGCGTGGCCTCGTAGGCGCTCCAGCCGTAGTTGCCGCCGCGCTGGATCAGGAAGACCAGTTCCCACAGCTCCCAGCCGATGTCTCCGCACCACAGGTTGCCGGTCGCGCGATCGAAACTCATTTTCCAGGGATTGCGCAGACCATAGGCCCAGAGCTCCGGGCGGATCTTTACCGGGTCGCCCTTCGCCCACGGGTTGTCCGGCGGCACGCGATAGTTTTTCCCGGGGTCGCGGCGATCGACGTCGAGGCGCAGAATGGAAGAGAGCAGGTCGCCGGTGTCCTGGCCGGTGTTGAGGAGGTCGGGCGGGGCGGCCGGCCCGCCGTCTCCGGTTGAGACATACAAGAACCCATCGGGCCCGAATTGCAGGCAGCCACCGTTGTGTCCGCCGGCGAGCCACGAGATGATTATTTCCTCGCTGGCGGGATCGGCCCGGAGCGGCTCGAGTGAGCTGAGCGTGAAGCGCGAGACCCGGCTGCCCTCGGCCACCCCTTCCGGCAGGGCGTAGCAGACAAAGATCTGCCGCGTTTCACGATAGCGCGGATGGAGGACCACGCCGTAGGCGTTCTCCAATTTGGGATGCAGCGCCTTCAGGTCGATGATTTCATCCGCGGTGGCCGCGTCGCCGCGGATTGAAAACGAAGAGAGTTTTCCGCGCCGCTCGAGGACCATCATCCGGGCGGTGCCGGGCACGGTGGCGAGTTCAAGCGCCTCCGAGAGAGCGAGCCGGGGGGAAACCGCTTCGTGGACAAAGGCCTTGGGCGGCTCCGGTGTGCCGTCGATGGCCGAGGTCGTCCAAGGCAGCCGCGGCTGGGCGCTGGCGACGGTGACTGCCGCCACGCAGATCAGCACCGGGACGGCGCGCGAAATCAGGCGAAGGCTGTGAGTGGCGGGGTGAATCACGTGGGAAATGGAGCGCATGCGCGGCTGGTCGGCGAGCGTAAGTTGGAACCCGAGGTCGGGCGATCTCAACTTCGGCTGAGATTTGGACTTTGGCGCGGCATCGCCGGTACGGCCCGACCTTTGGCAAGGCCCAAACCGCAGCTGGACCAGCCTGATCAATTCCGTTTCAGATCGTTATCGCGCACGGCCCGCAATTTCGCGGCGAGCTTCGCCTTGAACCCGGTCACCACCGCCGCGTACTCGGGCTTCGCGGCGAGATTGGTAAACTGCTTCGGATCTTTCACCGCATCGAACAGCTCAATCCCATTGGAGGCGTCCTCATTGTATTGGAGGTAGGCCCAGCGATCGTCGCGCAACAGGAATCCCTTGCTGGACGGAGCCACGCTGAACGCCGTGTCGCGCACCTGGTGCCGCGGGTTGTCGAACATCGGGGCGATGTTCTTGCCTTGGAGTCGGGCGGGCACTGCGAGGCCGCAGAGGCTCGCGACCGTCGGATAAAGATCGAGCAGTTCGGTCAGCGAATCACAGACCGCCGGCTTCTTGCCGGGCACGCGGATGATGAGCGGCACCATCGAGGATTCATCGCGCAGGCTGACTTTCGCCCAGAAATCGTGCTCACCGAGATGAAAGCCGTGATCGCTGGTGAAGATCACAATCGTGTTGTCCGCCTGGCCGGACTTTTCCAACGCGGCCAGCACCTTGCCCACCTGCGCATCCATGTAGGCAACGCAGGCATAATATCCGCCGAGCGCCTTCTGCTGCCGACGAATGTCCATTTTCATGTTCACGCTGGTCTTATAATTGATGCCGGCCTTCGGAATGTCGTCCCAATCGCCCGCCACCTTTGGCGGCAGCGCTAATTTTTCATAGGGCAGGAACGGCGCAAAATAAGCCTTCGGTGCGACGAACGGGACGTGTGGTCGCACGAAACCGACGGCGAGGAAGAACGGCTGGCCGGCGTGTTTTTCGATCAACTCGACGGCCTTGGCCGCCGTCCGGCCGTCGGAGTGGGCGAGGTCACCGCCCTCGGCTTCGACCACGACAAAGGTGTTTCCGCCCATGACCGGTTTCCTGCCGTCGGGATTTCCCTCAAGGGTTTCGCCAACGCCCGCCGCCTTCCATTCCGGGCCGGGGCTGTTGAACCGCTCAGTCCACGACAGCGCATCGTCAGCGCCGTTTCCGCCGTCGTGTTTGCGCTCATCGAGGCCCTCCTCGATTCCGCCCGGCACCCCCATGTGATAAATCTTGCTGACGCGCGCGGTGTAGTACCCGGCATTTTTGAAGTGCTGCGCCCAGGTTGCGCGGTCGCCGATCGCTGGACGCGGACTGGTGTAGCCCAGCACCCCGGTGGCGTGCGGGTAATAGCCGGACATGAACGAAGCGCGCGACGGCCCGCAGTAGGTGCCCTGGCAATACGTGCGGGTGAACCGCGTGCCCTGGGACGCGAGGCGGTCGAGGTTTGGCGTGTGGCAGACGGTGTTGCCGTAACACGACAGCGCGGTCGCGGTCAGGTCGTCGGAGATGATGAACAACACGTTGGTGGCGGCCTTCGCGCCCGGCGCGGTTGCGGCGATGGCGGACAATCCGCCGGCGAGGCTGACGAGGGCGATCCGCAGGGGTAGTTTCATGGGTGCCCGACGATGAGCGTTCGTTTCGCGGGGACAAGTCGCGACTGCGGCAGGCGGCCTTTGCTCTCGAGCATCTTGGAGATCAGTCTTTGCAGCAGTCACGACGGTGTGCTTGCGAGGTAGTTCCGAGTGCCGAACGAGGCACGCAGCGGCATGGTCCATCCGCTGGCCGTCGCGCGAAAGCAGGAGGCGGATCGCGGCGGACTCATCCGGCAAAATTCGCCCGGACGCGCACGCGCACCTCTTTACCCGCCGGGCGGCCCGGCCTCACGGTTCGCCCGGTTCGGCGAATTCCCACGCCAGCCGGCCGCCTTGCATCGCGGCCACGGCGAACCGACCGGTGAGGCGCCGCGCCTGGCCGTCGTCGGTCCAAACGACTTCGCCGCGCTCCAGCGGCGACCACACGTAATCCGTGCCGAGCGCCGTCTCCACGACGAGGAGACCGTCGAGGCGCAGGGCGACCCCACGCACGAAGGGCTCCGCGCCTTCGTGGGCTTCGAAGACCGAGACGAACCGCTTCGCGCCGTCGCCCTCGGCGCGGCGGATGATGTACGGCAGCGTCGCGCCGAGGTCGGAGTTCTTCCAGTCGCGCTGACCCCAGCCGTCGGCCACAAACGCGCGTTCGCCCGGCTGGCCGAGATTCCACGCCACGCCCGTCAGCTGCGGGCCGGCCGGCCATCGCGCGCGCCAGGTGGTCCCCGGGTCAATTGCGCGGACGTGCGTGCAATCATAAAACTTCCCGGCCACGGGGCTCGCGGTGACGCCGATGATCTCACAGGTCGCGTGGGCGCCATGGTAGACGAAGTCCTGCCGGCGGCCGCCTTGCACCCGGAAGAAGTCGACGACGTAATTGCGCCCGCCACCGTGGTCGATCAGCGCCGAGGTCCGGCGATAGAGCGAGACTCCGGCATACGCCTGGGACGACGCCTCCATCACCTTGACGTGTGGCGACGAACGAAAAAACCGCACGTCGCCCCCGCGGTCGCGCGTGACCTGATCCTTTTCGTCAATCAGGACGGTGTTGTGCGCCAGGGTGCGCGAGGTCTGGTGCTTTTGGGGATGATCCCAGAGGTAGCCGAGATCCGAGAGCACTTCGTGGCCCTGCTTCCAATAGGTGAGGTTCAGGCTGTCCTGATGATGGTGGCCGCCCCAATGGCTCGCGCTGAGCAACAACAGACTCTCGCGACCGTCGGCGCCGGTGCGCATGTGCCCGATGCGGAGCTCGGGCGGGCACCAGTCCGGGAGCGAGATCGGCGGCGAGGGCCTCGTCTCGAGGCCGGGTTCGCGGTAGTAGAGTGCCAGCGGCGCGTGGCCGCGGGCGAGGTCCGGGCCGCAGGTTTCCTTGAGCAGGGCGAGGTACTCGGGACGCTCGGGGTAGTTGGCGGCCATCAGCTCGACGAAATTGGCGCCGAGGCGGGAGTGGCGATACGAGTCCGCGAATGATGGATACGTCAGGTCGCCCTGCAGGCCCTGGTAGCAGTTGGTCCAGATCTTCTCGTAGGCGGTGCCGTGGTACAGATCCACCGCCACGCGCCGCCGGCCATCGGGTCCCCGGTAGTCCGGCGGCTCGGAATAGCCACGCAGCGCCTGCGGCATGTCCCAGCTGTTGCCGAGGGTCATCGTGGCATAGGCGGGCGACTCGGAGGTGGTGCGGTCGGGGAGAAACCAACCGTCGATCGTCTGCTGAAACCCATCCCAGCCGAAGCGCACGAGTCCCGGATGGCCGACGCACAGGCCGACGAGGGCGGCCGCGGTGCGGTTGCCGACCGACTTGTTGTTGATCGCCTTGTCGCTGACGAGGAGCACCGTGCTTTCGAGCAACAGGTCGCGCTCGATGGTGCGGCGCTCGGCGTCGGTGTAAAGCGGGGCGCCGGCGGGGACGGTCGCGGCGCAGGTGAAATCATACGACTCGACCATTTTGCGCACGAAGCCCGATTCCTGGCCGACGCCGCTGGCCCGGCCCGCGCTCCAGTAGCCGGTGTGCAGCTTGCGGTCGGGTTGGTTCGGGGGTGGGCAAAGTTCGGGCGCGGGCAATCGGTTGATGAATTGCGCCGCGAGGTGCGGGTCCAGATCAGCGTATTCGCCGTAGCCGGTGTGCACGAGCCAGTGCGGGTAGACAGCCGCAAAGCGCAGCAGAATGGCGCGGACCCCGCGGGCGTATTCGATTTTCCCGGTCAGCAGGTACGCCTCGGCCAGCGTGCGGCAAAGACCGGCCAGGTGACTTACCTGGTGCGCGCGGATGTTGGCCGAGAAGCTCGGCCGGCCGGTCTTGTAGGTGAAGATGACGAATGGTTCGCCGCCGTAGTAGGTCAGGGTTTGGGGCCGGCCCCAGGTGGTGCGCAAGACGATGTCTTCGGGGTACCGTGCGTTCGGATACACCGTGTGGCAGGCGTCGCAGACCAGCTGCTCGGGGGCGGCGCTGCTCCACGACCAGAGACCGTGCGGATGGATGGGCTTGCCCTGAGCACGACAGGCGGGGCAGGGAGTGAACTTGCGGTCACCGGGCGTCGTCGCCGGAATCATCATCGCGAGGTAGTCCGGGGTGAGCCGGCCGATCGCGTCGCGGGCCGTGCGTTCGAGGGCGGCGGCGTAATCCCGGGCCCAGGCGTAGCGTGTGAGGTTTTCGCGGGCGCGCGCGAGATCGGCGGGTTTGATGGCGCCGCTGGGATGCTGGACAGTGCCGCGGTATTTTTCCCAGTCAGACCAGTCGAGGAGGGCATCGGCGGCCGGGGCCCGGGGCGCGAGGCAGAGAGTGGCGAGGGTGGCGAGGAGGCCAACTGCGATGCGTGACGTCATTGGGAATACGAGGATTGTTGGAGGCGGGGTGCCCTCACCCCGCGGGATGCCACCTGGAAATTCAACTCGCGGGGTGGGGGCACCCCGCCTCCATTCAGGTTGGCATCAGCGGCCCGCGGCGACGTGGCCGCCCACTTCGGATTCGAAGTGGATGATTTTGCCAGCGCCAGTTCGCGCTTCCTCGATGAGACGACGGTCGATGCCGTCGCGCTCCCACGGGCGGGCGCCGGCGTTGGCGAGAACCCACGCGGCCGTCTCGGCGGCGGGGCGCGCCGTGAGGCGCGTCGGCCAGAAGGGCGGCGCCTCGACGAGCCGAGGAATATCGTTGGGATCGCCGCCGGGCGGCTGGCCTTTCACGTCGCGCAGATTGGCCGTGGCGGGCAGGGATTTGCCGTCGGCGCCAGAGTAGAGGTTGTCCTGGAGGTAAACATCGCAGGGGCCGCGCGATTCCACGAAGGCCAGTTCGGTCGCGATCGTGCTCGGGCCCTTGCGTGCGACATTGCCGACCACGACCATCGCGCCGCGCAGCCACGGGTGCCCCTCCCACTCCTGCGGGACGAGACCGTAGGTGACCACACGAGTGCCGGGATTCTGGATCAGGTTGTTCACGATCGCGCCGCGCGCCCCGCCTTTGAAGAGCGGGTTGCGAGCGTTGTTGCTCAGGTAGAGATTGCCGATGATAGCGATGTCGCTGGCGTTGTCGTGGATGAGCGACCCCATCGAGTGGGGACCCTTCGCGTGGGTGGAGTCGTGCAGCCCTTCGGCGATGATGCAGTGGCTGAACGTGATCCGGTGCGAGGTGCCTTTGCGCCATTCGTCGGGCGTCGCGCCATCGAAGCGCGGACCCGAGGCGCTGAGGTTTTCGTCGGTCGACCACGTCATCGAGCAGTGGTCGACGATGACATCGTGCGCCCCGCCGACGGTGGAGAGTCCGTCGACCTCCCAGCCGCTTTTCTTCGCGCGTTGGCCGGCGCCCGGACGGATCCGGATGTGCCGGATGATGACGTCGTGCGTGCCGATGTTCATGCCGCCGTTGACAAGGGTGATGCCGGGGCTTGGCGCGGTTTCGCCGGCGATGGTCAGGAAGGGGCGGCTGACCGAGAGCGATTTGCCGCCGAGATCGATCGCACCGGCGACGGCGAATTCGATGACGCGGGCGCCCGCCGTGGCGAGTGCCGCGCCGAGGGAGCCCGGGCCATTCGCCGCGAGCGTCGAGACGCGCAGGACTTTTCCGTCCGCGCCGCCGCGGGTCTCAGTCCAGCCGGGAGGGAGCTGCCAGGCGGTGGTGGCGTTGGGCGCGGCGGCGGCGAGCGGTGCGCCGGCGACAATCGCGGAGAAGAAGCAGACGAGGCGGGGGAGGGGATGGCGCATGGCTTTCCGGTAGTGTTGCTATGGGGCGGGATCGGTAACAAGTCCACATCCGAGCCCGTTTTTTCCCAACGCGGCGCAGGGCCGCAACCAAATAGATCCGCCCATTTGAGGCAAAGGAATGAAACAAACCCCCTCGGGAAAGAAGGCCTGATGCTCGGCTTTTTTTGCCACCCATTTTTTTGCCAAAAGGATTTGTGGTTTGGGCCCAAGCCCCAGAGTCACGCTGGGAGATGGGGCATTATTCCTCTGTCCCCATTCCTCTGTCATGGGATTGGTCTTGGTTCCCGGTTTTTGCCTCCCGCAGATTCAGAGAGACCGCAGATGGCCTGATTTCCGACTCAGCATCTGTGGCCTTTCTGAATCTGTGGGAGGTCCTGCATTTCGATCGGTGAGATCCGCTTCGCATCCCGGACGACGCTGGGATCGTCTTCGCCGTCACCATCCTCTCCCGGCCTCAGCCCGGCTGCGCCAAATGGACCCAATCCCGCGGAGAACGGGGAACGCTAATCCCAGAAGGCCCGCGGCTCGGCTATTTTTGCCCGCCATTTTTTTGCCCCAAAGGATTGTTTGGCGCGCCCGCCTCCGCAAGGATTGCACGGTGCTTGGCAAGGCGTGCGGAGCGGGGTAGGGGTGGGCTGTGTCATAGTCTGGCCGGCCCCCACAGCCATGATCCTTCCCACTGAATCCACCCTCGCCGCCCGAACCGCGCCACTCGCGCTTGACCTGATCCGCAAATATTCGATCCCGGGTCCGCGTTACACGTCCTATCCGCCCGCGACGCAATTCACGGCGGAACTGCCCGCGCTCCGCCTCGCGGACGCCATCGCCGAGGACAACGCGCCCGGCGCCGGGCCGGTTTCCCTTTATTTGCACCTGCCGTTCTGTGAAACCCGCTGCTGGTTCTGCGGCTGCAACACCGTCGTCACCCGCCGGCGCGGGGCGGCGGCGGAGTACCTCGACGATCTCGCGCGCGAGGTGCAACTGACCACCGCCCTGATGGATCGAAACCGGCCGGTCACGCAAATCCACCTCGGGGGCGGCACGCCGACGTTTTTCCCGCCCGACGAGCTCCGCCGGCTCGGCGCACTCCTGCACGATCAATTCAAAATCGCGCCCGGCGCCGAGTTCAGCGTCGAGGTCGACCCGCGCCGCCTGACCGAGGACCACGTGACCGCCCTGCGGGAAATCGGCGTCAACCGCGCTTCGCTCGGGGTGCAGGACACGGATCCGAAGGTGCAGCTCGCGATTCACCGCTTCCAGCCCCAGCACCTCAACGTGCGGGCGATTGAGTGGATGCGCGCGGCGGGCTTCGCCTCGATTAATGTCGACCTGATCTTCGGTCTGCCGATCCAGAAGCCGGACGGCTTTGCGCGGACGATCGACGATGTGCTGACGCTGAATCCGGATCGCCTGTCGGTCTTCAGCTACGCGCACGTGCCGTGGATCAAGCCGGCGCAAAAGATCTTCGACGATCGCGAACAATTGCCGACGGCCGAGGAGAAGCTCGCGATGTTCGCGATCGCGCACGAGAAGCTGACCGCGGCGCGTTTCGTCGACCTCGGGCTCGATCACTTCGCGCGGCCGGACGATTCGCTCGCGGTGGCGCAGCGGTCCGGCACGCTGCACCGCAACTTCCAAGGATACACCACGCAGGCGGAGGCCTCGCTCTACGCATTTGGCGTCTCGTCGATTTCCGCCACCGCCAACACGTATCGGCAGAACCACAAGGCGATGCTCGAGTGGCGGGCGTCGCTCGCCGCGGGCAAGCTGCCGGTGGAGCGCGGACTCCGGCTGACGGATGAGGATCAGCGCCGTCGCACGATTATCATGCGGCTGATGTGCGATCGGCGGCTGGACTACGCCGCGTTGTCGCAGAAGCTCGGGCTCGATTTCGCGAAAACCTACGCGGCGGATCTGGGCCGGCTCGATGATTTGCGGGAGGACGGCCTGCTGCGGTTCACCGCGCAAGGCCTCGAGGTGACGTCGCCCGGCATCCCGCTCCTGCGGGTGATCGCGATGCGCTTCGATCCGTTGTTCACGAGCGCGCCGCGGCGGCACGCGCAGGCGATTTGAGCGGGGGCGTCGCGAAATGTATCTGGGCGGATTTGGGCTGGGGGTGTTTTCCTTTGCGGGCGCGGCGTTCGGGGTGTGGGCGGTGGGTGGCGTCGCCGCCGGTTATCTCGCCTCGGGCGGCGCGGCGCTGGGCTGGCTGGGCGCGTGCGGCGGCGCCGCGGTGGCGCACGACTTTGCGGTCGGCGGTGCAGCGGCGGCGCAGCACGTCAACGACGTCGCGGCGCGGGCGTTCGTGCAGCAGAGCGAATTCTTCCGCTGGGCAAAGTGGCTCTCGCAACACGCCCTCATCCTTCTCTGGCTGCCGCTGGGCCTGGTGATCGGGCAAGTGCTCGGCCGGTGGAATCGTTGAACTTGAGGAGTTGAGCCGATCCTTCGGTGAAAAAACCGTAGCTTTACCCGGTCTATTGACCGGCTTTACCCAATAGAAAAGTGACGTTTAGAAGGACCGAATTGGCGCGTTTCAAGAGGCTCCGTTTCTGGTCCAATTCTGGCATCAACACTTTGCGCAATAGTCCTGCCCGTGAAAAACGCGGTTCCGGGAGGGGTTTACCGGCGCGGTGGATCGAGGGTTGCATCGTCGGGTCTGCGGCGTTACGTATCTGAGCCATGAATGTTACAGAGCGCACGCTGACCATTTCCAAAGCCCAGGCGGGATTGCCCCGGCTCTGCAATTCCGGCCAAAGCTATCTCATCACCAACCGCGACCAACCCACGGCGGTGTTGCTCCCCATTGCGGATTACGAAGCCCTCATCGAAACCCTCGATTTGCTCGCCAATCCGAAGGCCATGCAGGCCATTCAGGCGGCCAAGGCTGGCCGGCTTTCCTACAAGGATCTGGATCTAAGCGATGAGAATCTCGGCCTCTGAACAGGTGCAGCTCTGGCTGCGAGGACTGCCGCCTTCCAGCAAGACCAGAGTCCGGCGTGCACTCAAGGTTTTGGCGGCGGGCGGGGGAAAGGCCGTCGACACCAAACCGCTCCGTCGCGAATTGGAGGGATTTCATCGTCTGCGGGTCGGCGACTATCGCATCGTTTATCATCTGGAACCAGGCCAACATCTGCGGCTGGACTACGCGGATATCCGGGATGTGGTCTATGACGTTTTCCGCACCTTGCGTGCCTTGCGGGAAGAAGGCTTTTGAAGGGAGACCCCCCTGGCTTGGGTCGCTGCGCGATCGACGGGCGCGATTTTTGGCTCGAAGCGCCGGAGTGAATGCCCGCCGCAGTCCGCCGGCTTGCGCAATCGCCCGGGACCGGCAGGATGCCCGGCGTGTTCTCGTTTCGACCACGCTTGCTGGAGAGCCTGCGCGACTATTCACAGGCACGATTTGTGGCGGACCTGCTGGCCGGGCTGACCGTCGGGGTGGTGGCCCTGCCGCTGGCGATCGGGCTGGGCATCGCCTCGGGCGTCACGCCCGGCGCCGGTATTTTCACGGCCATCATCGGCGGATTCATGGTGTCGGCTTTCGGCGGATCGCGCGTGCAGATCGGCGGGCCGGCCGGGGCGTTCGTCGGCCTCGTCTACGCGATCATCGCCCAGTATGGCCTGCCCAATCTCCTCGTGTGCACCGCCATGGCCGGCGTGTTTCTCTTCATTCTCGGGGCCGCCCGGCTGGGCACGATGATCAAGTACATTCCCCATCCGGTCACGACCGGTTTTACCTGTGGCATCGCCGTCACCATCGTGCTGTCGCAGGTGAAGGATTTTCTCGGACTCGAGCTCGGCGTGGTGCCGGCGGAATTCTTCGAGAAGATCCCCGCGCTCGTCCGGGCGCTGCCGGCGGCCAGCGGGCCGACGGTGGCCGTCGGGGTCGGGGCGTTTCTCCTGATCAGATTCTGGCCGGTGCGCTGGGGACGGGTGGTCCCGGGTTCAATTGTGGCGATTATCGTCGGGACCGTGGTGGTGCATTTTCTCAAGCTCCCGGTCGCCACCATCGGCAGCCGTTTCGGCGCCGGTGGATTCCCCGATGGGTTGCCCTCCTTTTCGCCCCTCGTGATCGACTGGCACCGGCTGGGCGAGCTGATTCGACCGGCGTTTGCGATCACCTTGCTCGGGGCCATCGAGTCGCTGCTTTCAGCGGTGGTCTCCGACGGCATGATCGACGACCGCCATGACTCCAATCAGGAACTCATGGCGCAGGGGATCGCCAACTTCACCGTGCCCTTCTTCGGCGGTATTCCGGTGACCGGAGTGATCGCACGCACGGCGACCAATGTCCGCAGCGGGGGTCGTTCGCCGGTGGCGGGAATGACGCATGCCGTGGCGCTGGTGCTGGTCGTGCTGGTGGCCGCGCCGCTGGCGAGTCACATTCCGCTCACGGTGTTGGGCGGCGTGCTCATCGTCGTCGCGATCAACATGGGCGACTGGGGAGAGTTTCGCATCCTGCGCCGCCACACCAAGAGCGACGCGGCCGTGTTTCTGGTGACGTTTGTGCTGACCGTGGTTTTCGATCTGACGGTGGCGGTCGAAATCGGCATGATTCTCGCCGCCGGCTTGTTCATCAAGCGGGTGACCGACACCACGCACGTGTCCGCGCTCGACGAAGCGGGTGCCCCGGGGCAGGGCCACGAACCGGTGCCTCCGCTCCCGCCCGGCGTGCTGGTTTACCGCGTGTTCGGCGCCCTGCTCTTCGGGGCGGCGGACAAGCTCGACAACGTCTTGCGTCGCGCCGGCGGCGACACCCGGGTCATCATCCTGCATGTGGCGGCGGTGACGGCGCTCGATGCCACGGCGCTCAACGCGCTGGAGACATTGCACGCAAAGCTGCGTCACCATAAGAAATATCTGATCCTCTGCGGGCCGCACACGCAGCCGTACGTGCTCCTGGAACGTTCCGGTTTTCTCGAGCGCGTTGGCGCTGACAACGTCGCCGCCGACCTGGAGGCGGCCGTGGCGCGGGCCCGGCAGTTGGTGTAGGCACCGTTCGCGGGGCGCGCCGCGCGCATGCACCCGACGAGTCGGACCGGTCGCCAAGCCGTGTCCTTTCCGTCAATGTGCGTTTTACCTCCGAAGACGAAACCACTGAAATGTGGAACCCGATGTCCCCATCGGGGTTGGAGCCGGATGCTCTCAAATCAGCCCGTGAGGGACCCCGGGCTCCACCTCGGAGGCGCCGACCCCGATGGCCCGGCTCTACGCGAGTTGCGGCACCTCGAAGCCCTTCCGGTAGTTGCGGGAAAGGTATTTGTTTGAATCGGCTTCCTTGAATTTCTCGGTCTTGGGATCGAATTCCAGCGAGCGGCCGACCCGGTACGCGATGTTGCCGAGATGGCAGTGCGCGCAGGCCACATGGGCGTCTTCGACCGACATCGGCGCGTCGCTCTGCTTGCGCGAGCGACAGGCGTCGACGAAGCGCTTGAAGGGATTGCCATCGCCCTCGGCCACGGCGTCCGCCGGCACCGGAATCGCCTCCCGCTCGGTCATCTTGCCCTGTTTGTAGGTGAAGAAGCCCTTGCCGACGACGTAGAATCCTTTCGTACCGAAGAAACTGTTACCGCTATCCCCGCCGTCCATTTCCTGGAACGAGCCGAGGTTGCGCACCTCAAAGGTGACGATGGAGCCGTCGGCGTAGGCGAAGGTCGTCGCCTGCGTGTTGGGCGTCATGCCATCGTCATCCATGCCAAAACGGCCGCCGGCGCTGTGCACCCGGATCGGCATGCCCCGATTGTGGCCCCAGCAGGCGATGTCCATCTGGTGCACACCCTGGTTGCCGATCTCGCCGTTGCCGTATTCCCAATTATAATGCCAGTCGTAGGGCACCCACATCCCCGCCTGCTTCTTGCCGCCCGAGCCGAGCGCCTTCACGTAAAACGGTTTTTCCTGCGCCGGGCCCTGCCACAGGTTCCAGTCCAGATTCGTCGGCACCGGGCCGGGGTTTCCCCGCCCGATCGAGCCGCGATTGCCGTTCTTGTAGACGTAGCCGCGCGACTCGACGATCTGCCCGATAAAGCCGGAGTTGATCAGCTTCAGGTCGCGGATCAGCCGGGGATTCGAGCGGCTTTGCGTGCCGTGCTGGCAAATCCGGCCGTATTTCTTCGCGGCCGCGACGACCTGCCGGCCTTCCCACACGTTGTGCGACATCGGTTTTTCCACGTAGACGTCCTTGCCACCCTGCATCCCGAGAATCGCGATGAGCGAGTGCCAGTGGTTGGGCGTCGCGGTCGTGACCGCGTCGATTTCCTTCGAGGCGCAGAGATCGCGCACGTCCTGGAAAAGCTTCGGGGCGCGGCCGGACGCCTGCGCCACCTGTTTGCCACCTTTCTCGAGCACGTTGGCGTCGACGTCGCACAGGCCGGCCACTTCCACGCCCTGATCGCTCAGCTCGAGGAAGCCCTTGATGTGCGAGCCGCCGCGGCCGTTGAAGCCGACGGTGGCGATGCGCACGCGATCGTTCGCGCCGAAAACTTTGCCTTGCGCCTTCATGCCGGCGACGATCACGACGGAGGAGGACGAACCGATAAACTGCCTGCGACTTAGCTTCATGGGGGAGGAGGTTTGAACTGGGTTTAACGTGCGGCGAGGAATTTCCAGTTTAACACCCTCGGGAGCGGGTGCGAACTCTTTTTCTTGGGTTCCTCCAGCCGGCTGACTTTCGCCCGGCGCGGCGATTCGGGCGCGATTTCTTCGGGCAGGGTCCGGATCGTTTTCGCGGTTACGATTGGAGTGGTGCCATGCGCCGGAACCGGGATTTGTGGCGCGGTGCCCGAAACGTGGGCCGGACACCGCCGGGTTACGGGATGATCTGGCCGGTCACTTGAACCGATATTCCACCCGCAGGGAATACGCGCGGCCGCGAGGATCGGCCACCCGCGGCTCCCAACTGCTGCCGGCGCCGAGGTTGGTGTCATATGCGACCGAGAATGGCGGATCGGTGTTGAACAGGTTCCTGACACCCCCGATCACGGTGATGTGCCTGAAGCCACGATAGGTCAGGCTGAGGCCAAGGATATCGTAGGGCTTTACCTTCGGGTTCCAGTCCTTCGGTTTGACTGTGCCGTTGGCGACGCCGGGCAGGACCTGATCCACGTAGCCGCCACGGTAAGTCTGGCTGATCAGGCCGGACCAGTTGCCCCGGCGGTAGCTCACGTGGGCGGTATGCTTCCAACGGATGCCGAGGTCGCCCGAGCGCGTCCACTGCCCCACCTCGCTCGGACCAAAGGGCGCGCTCGCGATGACGCGCGATTGCTTCTTCAGCAGGTACGAGAGATCGAATCCCGCGAACACCTTGCCGCGCAGGGCGTCGACGTTGCCCTTGATGCCAATGTCGAGACCGCGGGTCACCGTCTCCCCCGCGTTGATCCAGCGCGTGTCGACGGCGGTGAGGATGCCCGACGCGTCACGGATGAAGCGCTCCGGAAATAGACTGTAGCTCTTCACGAGATCGGTGAAACCGATGAGCTGAATCGTGCCCGACCGTTCCACCGACCACCAATCGACGTTGGCGCTGACGTGCCGCGTGGGGGCGACAACAAATCCCGCCGAATACATTTTGGCATCCTCGGGTCCGAGGTCGGGCTTGCCGCCCGTGTAGATGACCGGATGCACCGCGGGGTTGGCGGTGCTCACCACCGTCGAGCCGGACTTGGGGTCCGCGATATCGTTGCCGACGTAGGTTGTGTCCGTGCGCGGATTGAACAACTGGTTGAACGTGGGCACGCGGAAGCCCGTGCTGTACGCGCCGCGCACGAGAAACTTTTCCGTCGGCGCGTAGCGCAGCGTGACCTTCGGGTTGGTCGTGCGGCCGAAGCCGGTGTACTGGTCGGAGCGCGCCGCGGCGTTGAGATCGAGCCCCCGGAAGATTGGGATCTGGATCTCGGCGAACGCGGCCTTGATCGTGCGCTTGCGCGTGCCGGCCGTGGCGTTGGCGTTGTCGAACGGCGCGTTGAACACGACGCCGGCGAGCGTATTGGCCTCGGGCCGCAGGTCGCCGGCGAAGACGTATTTCTCGACGCGGTAGTCGGCGCCGGTCGCCGCCATCACCTGGCCGGCCGGCAGCCGGAAGAGCGGGCCGGAGGTGGTGAAGTCGATATTGTCCGTGGTGAAGGTGCCGCCGTAGAGCTTGACGCCGTCCGCCCGGACCCGGTTGAGGGCGGCCAGCGCCTCGGGTGTCTGGGTGAAGGAGAAGACATCGAGCGTGCCGTTGTTGATCAGATCGGCAAAGGCCTTCTGGTAAAAATAGCCGTGGTTCAGCACCGAGGCGCTCTGGCTCTTCGCTTCGAAGGCACCGATCCGGTAGTCCCACTGCGAAAGAAATCCCAGGGGGCCTTCGAGCCCGGCCATGAAACGCGTGGTGTCGGAGCGCGTCGAAATTTCGCGATTGCCCATCGGACTGGCGCGCCAGCGGATCGCCAGCGGCCGACCGCGATTGGGCGCGAGCTCGGGAAAGTAGCCGGCGAGCGCGTTGAAGACGCGGGTGTAGGATGCGCCGGTGCTGGGATACGCCAGATTGAAAAACGGATTCGGGTAAACGACACCGCCGAGGGTTAGATTCGCCGTCGCGGAACTGATGATCTGGTTGGCCGAAAAAATCTTGGTGGAATCCGAGCGACCGTAGGTGACCTCGCCGGTCAACTGGTGTTCGCCCAACTTGAACGTCGCACGCGTCACGGAGTTGATGTTGCGCACGGCCTGCTGCAGCACGGAGGCGCGGCCGCTGTCCCACGCCGCCGCGTATTTGGCCGTGGGCACGGCCCACAGCAGCTCGTCGTAGGGCCCCATATCGGTCGCACCCGCGTAGCCGGGGCCGTTGGGCAGATCGAGGATGTTGATGCCGCCGTTTATGCGCAACGCCGGGTTCTGCGGGTCGGCCGGGCCGGTGCTGCGGCCGTCGTTGTCGTTATTGTCGCGGCTGAGGCCGCTGTAGAGCGTGGTCAGCGGGAAAATCGTGGCGATCGGCGTGCCGCGGGTGTCGACGTAAAGGCCGCGGTTCTGCTGCAGGGTGTTGACGAAGGCGCGCTGGGACGCGAGCAGGCGCTGGTGATCCGAGACGGCGTACGACGTCATCACGTTGAACTTGTCGCGATTCAGATCGCCCACGCCGCCGACGAGCGAGAAGCGGCTGATGTCGCCCCCGCCCTGTTCGGTCATGTCCGTGGCGACGCTGGCGCTCAGGCCCTGATAGTTGGTCTTGAGGATGAAGTTGATGACGCCGCCGACGGCATCGGTGCCGTAGATGGCGGAAGCGCCATCTTTGAGCACCTCCACGCGCTCGAGGGCGGCGAACGGAATCGAGTTCAGATCAACCGTGCCGCCGTTCAAGCCGTGCGCGGCGACGCGGCGGCCGTTGAGCAGCACGAGCGTGGCGCCGGCGCCCTGCATGCGGAGGTTGGCCGAGGTGGCGCCGTTGTTGCCGCGCGCCGCGCCGGAGACCACATCGGCATTGCTGGCAAGGTTGTCCAGGCCGTTGCCATTGATGTTGAGCTCCATGATCATTTGCTCGGCGCTGACGATGCCGCGCTCCTCCATTTCCAGCGGAGTGATGGTCAAGACCGGCAGTGCGCTCTCGCCTTCGATGCGTTTGATCATCGAGCCGGTGACGATGAACTTCTCCAGCTTTGCGGCCGCCTCGGGCTTCGCCTCGGCGGGAGGGGTGACTTTTTGTTGTGCCACCGCGGAGGAAATCGCGCCGGCGGCAGCAAGGATGGAAAACCAGACCGCTGGTTTCCACGAGGTTCGTGTGTTCATGGGTGTTGTGGGGCTGGAGTGCCGGCAGGTTGTGGTTCTGAAGTGCGGGCGAGGTTTGCTCGCGGGCACCGGGACTTTCAGCGGTGGAAAGTCATTTTACCCGCCAAGAATAGGCAAGGAGAATGCCGCCGCGGGGCGACTTTCCCGTTCCGCGCCGGGCGCTTCCCTGAAAACGGGCGCCGTTTTTTTCGATTCCCGCTGGGTCACCTACCCCGCAGCTTGCTGCGGCTTGGTTGGCAGTAGGAGCGGCTTTTCGCCGCGATGGGTTGGCACCACCGGGAATCGCGGGGTATTCCCGTTCCTGCCGTTTTCGGGAAATGCGCCGGGGTGGGCCCCGGGGTCGTTTACGCCTTTCCCGCCGCCGCCAGAAACGCCCGCGCCGCTCCGGCCAGGCGCTGACCGCCGGCGATGCAGTTCGCCAGCGCGATGCCGTCGCGACAGTTGCCGCCGAGGAAGAGGCCCGGGGCGGCCGCCTCGGTCGCCGTCATGATGTCCTTGAAGCGTTGATACCCCAGAGTGTATTGCGGAATCGCCCGCGGCCAGTGTTGCACCCGGATGTACGCCGGCGCACCGCGCGCCCCGACGAGCCGCCCGAGTTCCCGTTGCACGACGTCGCCGAGCGCGCGATCGTCGAGCCGGGCGAGGTCAGGCGCGCGCATTCCGCCGACAAACGATGTCAGGGCGACGTGACCCGCGGGGGCGCGGCCGGGGAAAAGGGTGCTCGAGAACAGCGTGCCCAAAATATGGCCCGGCTCGACCTCGGGCATCAGCACGCCAAAGCCGTCGAGCGGGTGCGCCACCTCCTCGCGCCGGTAGCCGGTGAAGACGGACGCGACCGGCGGGTGCGGAATTTCGCGCAGTTGGGCGAGCCGTTCGGCACCGGGCGCGCCGTTGATCGCCAGGGCGGCGAGGGCGTCGGCCGGCAACGCGCAGATCACGGCATCGAATTCGGCCGGTGCCGTGGTGTCGCCGCACTCGACGAGCAGACGCCAGCCGGTGGTGGTGCGTTGCAGGGAGCGGACCGAGGAATGCAGTCGCACCGCGTCGCCGAGGCGCGCGACGAGTGCCGCCGGGATTTCGCCCAGCCCCTCGGGAAAGGAAAAGATCCGGCCCTTGGGCCCGCCGCTGGTGTTGCGCCGCCGGAGAGCGCCGCGGATGAGCGAGCCGTGTTCCTGCTCGAGGGCATGGAGCTTCGGAAACGCGTGGCGCACGGAGAGCCGCCGGGGATCGCCGGCGTAGACTCCGGCGACGAAGGGGTTAATCGCGTAGTCGAGAAACTCGCGCCCCAGCCGGCGCACGACAAAATCCGCCACGCTCTCCTCGCTGCCGGGGTCGCTCCGCTTCCGCCAGGGTTCGCCGAGGAGCCGGAGTTTGGCGCCCAGGGAGAACAGTCGCGTGCCGATGAAACTCAGCGGTGAAGTGGGCATCGCGACCAGCCGGCCGCCGCGCCCGATGTAGCGCTGTTTCGCGGCCGGTGCGGCATAAAGCCGGCGGGTGCCGAGCCCGAGAGCGTCGATAAACGTGGCCACCTCCGGCGCACCTTCGAGCAGCGAATTGGGCCCGACTTCATGCAGCCACTGGCCGGACCGCACCGCTCCGACGACGCCGCCGGGCCGCGTGGAGCGCTCGAAGACGGTGGACGCCAGCCCCGCCTGTTGCAGATGCCACGCCGCAGTGAGGCCGGTGATGCCGCCGCCAACGATCGCGATCCGGGCGGGAGTGGTCGAAGAGTTCATGCGGTCCGGACTCAATCGGCTTCGTCGATGATTTTGAAGAGAATTGGTACCTGCATCCGCGTGTTGACCTTGCGCCCCGCCTTGATGCCGGCCCGGAATTTCCAGCGGGAAACACCCGTGAGTGCGGCTTCCTCGAAGCCCGGGTGCGAGCTCTCCACCACGAACGGATTGTGCACGCGACCCTCGGTATCGACGACAAACTCGACGCGCACGCGGCCCTGGATGGCCTCGCGCTTGAGGTTGAACGGGAACACCGGTGCCGGTTGCACGATCGGCTCGGGCGGACGGTCGAGGTCGCCGATGTTGAAGATGCTGCCGATCTTTTCCCGTAGGTCCACGCCCCGGCGGATGTGGTCTGGGATCACGCTGATCTTGGCATCCTTCATGTCCGGCCGTTCGAGGAGCGAGGAAAAATCCAAGGCCTGCACAAAGTCATTGGGTCGCGCCAGGGCCGGCAGGTCGGCCTGCATCGGCACGGGGATCGAAAGATCGACGGGGGCGACGTCGCTGTCGTTGGGCGACGGTTCCGGTTCGTCCTCGAGATCCTTGAGATTGGGGAGCGAAATGGTGAGGGCGATTAGATTCTCCTCCGTGCGCGGCGGTGCGGCGGGCTGGTGGCGTGAAAAACCGAAGAACACGACGCCGTGAATCGCGGCGGAGAGCGCCATGCCGGCCGCGACGAGGGTGCGCGAACGGCGGCACGAAGGATAGCGCCAGGAACTTCGGGCGGTCGCGGACGCGGGCCTGGCCGGGGTCCGCCCATGGGAAATGAGCGGGATCTGCGGCTCGCCCTGGACTAGACTGCCGTGGGCCATGCTTGGATGGTACCTGAGATCGGAGGAAGGTGCCTCGCATCGCTTGGCGGAGGCTGCGCATGGGTTGCAGGCGGGAGCGGGCAGGGCGGCGCGGACTTTCGAGAAAGCCCGAGTGCTGATGGACGGAGCAAGAAATGCGCATCACTTCGCAGTCGATGCGCACCATCGGCACTTTCGTCGTTTTTTGGGCTGACCCATGCTGATCGGGACTCTCTTGCAACCATGTCCAACTCCTGGAAATCCCGTGCTGTTTCCGCCACTGAGGTGGTCGCCGTCATCCGGAGCGGCACCAATGTTTTCCTGCATGGCGCCTGCGCCACGCCGACGCCGCTGATTGAGGCCATGTGCGCCCGGAGCGACTTGGAAAGCGTGCGGTTGTATCATCTGCATACTTCCGGGCCGGCCCCTTTTGCCGCGCGCGGGCGCGAGCATGAATTTCGATCCGTCTCGCTTTTCACCGGCGCGCCGCTGCGGGCGGCGGTGGGCGAGAACCGCGCGGATTTTGTCCCGATTTTCCTGTCGGACATCCCGGGCCTGTTCCTCTCCGGCGCGGTGCCGCTGGACGTCGCGATTCTCCAGGTCTCGCCGCCGGATCGGCACGGGATGTGTTCACTGGGCACATCCTGCGATGCGGCCAAGGCGGCGGCGGAGACGACGCGGGTCGTCATCGCGGAAATCAACGAGCAGATGCCGCGCACCCATGGCAACAATGTCGTGCCGTTCGAGCGCATCCACGCGTTCGTCGCGACGGATCGCGCCCTGATCGAGCACGCCGCGGAGCCCGAGACCGCGGTCGAGGCGCGCATCGGCGAACTGGTGGCGGAACTGGTCGAAGACGGCTCCACGCTGCAGATGGGCATCGGCGGCATTCCGGATGCCGTGCTCGCGCGGCTCCACGGCAAAAAAGACCTGGGCATCCACACCGAGATGTTTTCCGACCGGATCGTCGATCTGGTCGAGTCCGGTGCCGTGACCAATAAGCACAAGGTCGTCGGGGTGGGGCGCATCGTGACGAGCTTCATCAACGGCACGCGGCGACTCTTTGATTTCGTGAACGACAACCCCCTCGTGGCGTTCTATCCCTGCGACTGGACGAACGACACCGCCATCATTCGCAAGAACCCGAAGGTCGTCGCGATCAACTCCGCCATCCAGATCGATCTATCCGGGCAGGTTTGCGCGGACTCCATCGGGCACCGGATTTTCTCCGGCATCGGCGGGCAGATGGACTTCATCCGCGGCGCGGCGCTTTCCCGGGGCGGCAAGCCGATTATCGCTCTGCCCTCGACAGCGGCGGGCGGAAAAGTGTCGCGCCTGGTGCTCCAGTTGAATGCCGGCGCCGGCGTCGTCACGACGCGCGGCCACGTGCACTGGATCGTCACCGAATACGGCGCGGTGAATCTCCACGGCAAGTCGCTGCGCGAACGGGCCGAGGCGTTAATCTCGATTGCGCACCCCGAGTTCCGGGCCGGGCTCAGCCGCGAGCTTGCGGAAGTCAGACACTTCCCCCAGAAATCAGCGGTCGTATGACCCAGCCATGACCAACTCCCCCGGCACGACCCCGACTGCGCCCGCGCCGGCTGTGCCCGGGAGGCTCAGCGCGCAGCGGAGCCGGACGTTGGTCGGTCAATTGCGCCGCTCCGAGATGTTTCGTGACTACGAGCGGGCGTTTCGCGAGACGACCGGGTTTCCGATCACCCTGCGGCCGATCGAGGCTTTCGATCTGCCGCACCATGGTGATCCCAACGAGGCGCCGTTTTGCGCGCTGATGGCGGGGACGAACCACTCGTGCGCGGCCTGTCTGCAGCTGCAGCGGCGCGTCGAGGAGGAGGCGCGTTTCGAGCCGAAGACCCTGAAATGTTTCGCCGGCCTGTGCGACTCCGCGGTGCCCGTGCGGGTGGGGGACAACCTCGTCGCCTTTCTGCAGACCGGCCAGATCCTGCTGCACACGCCGAAGCAGGCGGAGTTCACCCGCGCGGCGCGTGAGCTGGTCAAGTTCGGCGCGGAGGTCGATGTGACGCAGTTTCAGGAGGCCTATTTCCAGACCCGCGTGGTGACGAAGAAACACTACGAGTCCATCCTGCGTCTGCTCGCCATCTTCGCCCAGCATCTCTCGACGGTGAGCAACCAGCTCATGGTGCAGGGTGCCGCGGCGGAGCCTCCGGCCATCACCAAGGCCCGCCTGTTGATCGCCGAAAAACACGCGGATGAAATCTCCCTCGGGACGGTCGCCCAGTCGGTGAACATGAGCGCCTTTTATTTCTGCAAGAGTTTCAAGAAGTCGACCGGCATGACGTTCACCGACTACCTCGCGCGGGTGCGCGTCGAAAAAGTGAAGAACCTGCTCCTCAATCCGCACAAACGCGTGAGCGAGGCGGCCTACGAGGCGGGCTTTCAGTCGCTCTCGCAGTTCAACCGCGTGTTCCGGCGCGTCGCCGGCGAATCACCGTCGGTGTATCGCGAACGGCTCCACGGCTCGGCGGCCCGCTGAAGCGTGGATTGCTTGATCGGCATCAAGGCGCCGGGACCGGCGGCATGTTATCAACGGGTCCGCGAAATGCCCCGCCCCGCAAATTCCCATGAACCTCGCCCAACGCACCCAGTCTGACCTAGTGTGCCGACCGCAAAGTAGCGTGACAAGTAGCGGCGAGCGCCAGCGAGTGGAGCGCGCCGGTGGTCCACTCGCTGGCGCTC
>SXGU01333663.1_pt1 | contig 30044 bp, 31 predicted proteins | sample 3174531 | NCBI WGS metagenome assembly SXGU01 (sample SAMN11356863, study PRJNA531348) | freshwater metagenome | isolation source: freshwater sample F1-140 | place: China: Fuxian Lake, Yuxi | collected 2017-12-25 | reverse complement strand
GAATATATACACAAATAATACGTGATTATTTCCAGACCTTCCACGGCGCCTGGCCGTCCGACCACAGGGCTTCCAGGCGGTTCTTCTCGCGCAAGGTGTCCATCGGCTGCCAGAAGCCGTCGTGCGGGAATGCATTCAGTTGCTGTGCATCCGCGAGCTGCTCAAGCGGTTCCCGTTCCCAGCTGGTCTGGTCATTTGCAATCAGGTCGATCACCCTGGGAGAGAGGACAAAAAAGCCACCGTTGATCATGCCACCATCCCCTTTGGGCTTTTCCCGGAAGGACGTGACGCGATGGTCGGCATGGATATCCAGCGAGCCAAAACGGCCCGGCGGGTAGGTTGCGGTGAGGGTTGCCAACAACCCGTGCTGATTATGAAAGTCGATCAGGCGGCCGATATTGACATTGCTGACGCCGTCGCCGTAGGTAAAGCAAAAGGCATCGTCGACATTAAGGAAATGGGCAACCCGCTTCAGTCGTCCACCTGTCATAGTGTCTTCACCCGTATCGACCAAGGTGACCCGCCAGGGTTCTGCATAGCGGTGATGCACATCCATCCGGTTGTGTAGCAGGTCAAAGGTAACGTCGGAGGTATGCAGAAAGTAGTTGGCGAAGTACTCCTTGATGACATAACCCTTGTAACCGCAGCAGATGATGAAATCGTTGATCCCGTAGTGGGAGTAGATTTTCATGATGTGCCAGAGGATGGGTTTACCGCCGACCTCAATCATCGGCTTCGGTTTGAGGGTGGTTTCCTCGGAGATACGGGTGCCGAGCCCCCCCGCCAGAATGACCGCCTTCACGCGAATCTCCCCTGCTTAAAGTGATACTGCTCCCACCCAGACAAGGCGCGCGCCACTGCTCGGCAAGCACACAAATTCATTGCAGCACCTATGGGAATGGTTGATGGGACATACTTCTCCATCTTAACATGCTCGAATAAGGTCAAATTTGACTGAAAGCATCCATATTGCCGTATGGTGCAGGATGCACAGACAGCCAGGAGACTCGCCATGGCGTTATTGCCGAACTACTCAAACAGCATCGTGAATTTCTGCATTTACGGTGCAATTGCATTCTTTGCCGTGTTTCTGTTATTTATCATCATCAGAAAAACGGCCTCTGCACACGATAGTTATACTCGCGTGAACAGGATTCACGCGCGCATCCTGCTACTGTACGTGTTAAGCTTGACAATCACGGCCATGTACATGGCCGCGATCGGTAGCGACTTCATGATTGCGCTTGCCGTCGGTATTTTCATCTATTTATCGCTGCACTATGCTTTCGTGTTTGCGCTGATTGGGCTTTGCCAGAAGAGCATTTCGGTCAGGATTCTTGCCATCGGACAGACGATCGAAAACGCTGGACAGACTGTCACAGTGCCACGGCTCGCCACGCACATGCAGGCACAAGGGGCCGATGTCGATGCCCTGCGGCATAGCCGGCTGGTGCAGATGACGCATTTGCGCTTTGCCTCAAGCGATGGCCACATTTATGCCATCACCCGGTTCGGCCGCCTTGTCAGCCGCATTGGCACCACCGTACTAAAAATTTATGGGCTGCAGCGCTTATGAGCCTCCTGTCCACTCTGCAGTCAGTCCTACTGGTTTATGTTCTGGCGGTTGTTGCACACATCCTGATATGCCGCCTCGGCGGCAACAACCACTTCATGCCGAAAGGGGTGTTTCTTGGTCTGGCGGCGACCGTGGCACTGCTGACTCATCAGATTATCGAGCAGCAACTCGATATCGTCGGACTCTATCTCTTCCTTGCGACGTGGCTTTTGTACCTGATTATCTTCATCAATCTGCTGAACTCGGTGACGCTGAAGATGCTCGCCCATCTGCATGCCAATCCGCAGGGCTGCCTGCCGGTCGAGGAATTTGCTACCGTCTTCAACGCAGGCGACGGACTTCTGACGCGTCTGCGGATGATGCAGGCTAACGGCCTGCTGGATCATCACGCCGATGTCCTGGAACTGACACCCAAGGCCCGTACCCTTCTGAAGATCATTGCGATCATCGGCCGGGTGTTCTCGCTGCGCCTCGGCTAGCCACCCGCCGGATGTTCCGGCTGCAATGATAAACGGCGCGCAAACCAGAGCAACAACCCCAGCAACGTCACGAAATGCACTAGGAGGAACAGGGGTGGGGTTGCCTGCAGAAGGGTGTAGCGATGGTGATAGGAGAATACAGAAAGCAAGGGGCCAAGCATCAGGAAGTCGCGCATATTGAGCTGCAGTCGGATATCGGGCAGTAGGCGGGCGAGCAGCAACGCCGAGGGCAGAAAGGCCAACGCTATGTAGCGGCTCTGGTTGCCCATCTGCACCTGCGGCCCGGGCAGGAAGGCATAGGCCATGGGCCCCAGCAGCATGAGCAGCAGAGCCAGACTTTTCGGCGATATGATTTTCCTTAGTAGCACCTTGCCACCTGCGTCGTTAGCACTCGTTAGCTTCTGCTGCGCAAGCAACAGTACACCAATGAGTGGCGCCAAGGGGATAAAGATGCGAAACAAATGCTCGGCAAATAAGCTGCTCGAAAAGCTGGTGGATAAGAGCCATGGAAAAATTGCAAAAAGAACAGAGCTCGTAATTGAGTTTGGATGTGCAAAGCCTACCGCGCTCTCGCCCAGCCATAGATAGGTGCCTACGGTTCCAAAGGCTACGCCAATAGAGCTGAAGATGGCTCTTTTTGATCCGGTACCATCATTAAATCTGCACCATGTGTAGAGCAGCACTCCGGGAAGAATCAGCAGCGACATTTGCTTGCCGATAGTGGCGATCACCATGCCTGCGATCACCCAGCCCAATCTGCCAATGAATAGCGCGCGTAGCGTAACGGCTAAACCAAGGACAAAAACTAGATCGGCCAATAATTCAGGAACGAAAATAACCAGTCGAAACGAAAAGGGAGACAGCGCAATGAAAAGGAAAGCAAAGACGGCTATGCGAACCTCCTTAAACACCCTTAATACCGTGTCTAGCGATAACCAGAAAATCAAAAGGCACAATGCAAAGGAAGTGCCTGCATATGCATCACCAACATCTATGGCTAGTAATTTAGCAAGCAGGCCAACCAGATAATGTGGTAACCAGCGTTGTGAAAAATGGTATGGAAGCAGTTCGCTTGGAAAGCTTGGTGCTGCTTTTGCTATGGCTAGGTAGCTATATGCATCAATCGCCTGAACCCATTCAATCGCGGCCATATTCGGCAGAGAATATGTCGTCAGGTACAAAAATAAAAGGACCCCTAGCACAAGGAGGGTGCGCCCTGCAGGGGGCATCTTACTCATATGACTCCCAAGCTCGATCTGGTAGCCAGCATCTGCTTGACAACCCGCTAATTCTTTTGGTATCGACCACTTGCAGCGCTTCGCAGCATTTGCCGATCAGCGCCAGGCCAGAATAGGAGGTCAAGTTCAGCTTCGCAGATTGACGTACTTCTAAGCGGGGCATGATCAAACGGAAGAAGAGTGACGATGCGGCATCGTCATAAAGAATCAGATAGCTGATCTATGACAAATAAACACGGATTCAGGGCAATATTTTGTCATACTCAGCCCAATTTCGTACGAACTTTATTTCATCCCCTTTGGGAAGAAATAGCAAATGAGCGATTCTGCTTTGTACGTCAGCCTCACTCATCGGGAGCATTCTCGCAAGGCTTATTGCTTTTTCTCCATAGTAGGCGAGCGCAGATGAACAGATGCCGACTACTATGCGTGGCCGGAGGTTACAAAGATCAGCTGGAACATGTGGTGGAATGACTTGCGCATCTGGATAGTAGAAATTTAATCTTGCCGCTTTCCGCGGATGATCTTTTAGATAAATGGTATACCCGTGCTCGACAAGGCGATCACAGGCCTCACGGTATATATTGAGCTGCGTACTGTCTGGTACCGGTTCACTTGCACACACGATAAGCGCTACACGCTCCCCACGGTACGTATGTTGACTTGGTTCAGCTAGAATTTCTGCCGTCTCATCGCAGGTATGAATCTGTATATCTCTCAACCTTTCATACCTTAAAGCCGCTACTGCCTCCCGGCCATTGCCCCCATCCGATGCCATGTCGTAAAACTCGAAATAACGTCGCAAGAATGTCAGAAGCAAGCTCTGAACTACTCCAAAATGTTTGACGAGCCAAAGAAGATTCTTATTCTGACTATCGGGTAGTTTGGTGAATCCGGCTAAAGAAACGTGAGGGAAAAGTGTTACTTTCGGTTGGATGAGAATAAGGATCGCATCCAGGGTGACCCAGCAACACTCATGAAAGATGATAATTCTTTTCGCATTCCAGACTTCCCGAAACAAGTACCACATTGACATTAGCGCCCCTGCAAACCGTGGGGCACTGGTCACTTCAATCACGCTATTGGGAGGAATAGCGTATCGAAAAACGTCCTCAAGCTCTCGCGAGGCGCAAACAATTCGGGAAACTTCCTGCACTTCAGCCCGTGCCCTTATAAAGCGAGCCGGTAACGCTGATGCCACAAAAGCAACAGTCACTTTATCGCCTTAAGGTTCAGACTGATAGGGAATGAACCGACTCCCTTTTTCTTAAGTAGCCCAGAAGACCAATCTCCAATGTCCTGCCCGAAATCTGACTCAACCTCCCAAGCATGAATCTCTCTGAAGCCGGCCTCTTTCAACAAGTTAGCTAACAACTCTTTATTAAAGATACTTTTGTGATAGTTAAACTCATAATCCTGCCCGCCCATTAGAGCCATACGTACAAAATCCAGATCCCTACCGGTAGCGTTATATGCAGCAATAGCCAGATCGAAATCAGGAACCGAGATGCGAAGCAAACCACCAACAGCTAGCTTGTTGTAGTAATTCACGAGGAGGTTTTCAACTTCTTTAAATGAAAAGTGCTCAAGAACGTGACAAAGATAAATCTCACCAATCGCCCCTTCTACAAATTCCGAGAGTAGAACGGAGTCAGATACCAAGTGAACGTGGGAGAAAGAGCGTGCATCGATATTTATCCATCCAGCAAGATTAATAGGACCACAGCCAACGTGCACACGCAAAGATTTGACAATCTGTGAATTGCGCAGAATTATCTGACTAGGAGTGCGCCAAAAGAGCGACTTAATCATCCGCACTAAACGCATTCGATACGACACCATATATAAAACTTTGTGGCATCTTGCAGTAAACGATGCATCAATACACCGCCGCACACAAAAGAGAATCAAACTCTTGAAAGAACTCATCTATGGAATTTCGATCACACAGAGTTACTCCCGTGCCAATTCCTGCAATATTTTTTATAGTTCGATTGTTGAGGAGAGAACTCAAAAAAACCTTAGCTTCATCCCTAACTTCGCCAGAGAGATGAATACGCGCGCTCAAACTGCGACTGAGGTCTTTCACCTGAGAAAGATCAACAACCCCCGGGAGGCCGCGATACCAAGGATAGCCAGCGGTAATCGTTGAAAGCCCGCTCAAACTTCTTTCAAGCGCTATGGATCCAGTTATTGTCAGCGGAATATACCAAGACGAAAGTTTTGGATCAATAGATAAATGGAAATCAGGAGAAACGAACACGCAGCCAAGTGCGAGCAATTGTTTGTAATAGCTCACCGACCGCGACATTCCCACCCGGGTACCCCCAACAATACGTGAGTAGTACATGAATGTGCCGGGATGCTCTTTATACAAAATGACCCCGCGATAGCCAACCTGGCGTATCTTTGCAACAATATCAACGTGATTAGAAAAATCACCACCCTCTGGAAAAGTCGTAGCTTCCGGTTGGAAATGCGCCGCAATTAATATAACAGGACCATCTTGGGTTCCTTGTTGATTGAGCGACATAAGGTCGTCACGTACCTGCGATAAATAGTACTTCAATGCCGCGCGTTGCTCCCTCATCAGACGCAGATGGTCAATTGTTGTTAAGGCTTTCGCGCCTTTGATGGGGAAAGCCGAGTGTTGCCGGCCGGTTAGATTTCGGAATATACTTCCCGCATATCCACGAAAACCAGCCAAAACCAATCTACCAATTGCATTACAGTAGCTCTGACCGAACGAAGCGCTTTCATTTACCTGCGGCCTTCCGCCTCGAATTTTATTGTCAATATATTGATCGATATCCCTCGAGGCAGAATAAGAGGACAAGTTCGCCTCCAACGGTTTTCGATCAGATATCGAACGATGTTGCTGGAGGGGAAGCAAACGCCCATTTATTGAATTGGCATATAAATAGATTTGTTTAATTTTAGCTGTGGCACATGCCACTTCAACAAGCGTACTGTCTACGTGATGCGGTACTCCTGTATGGAAGATTGCAGAAGCAATATCAAGGCTTCTAATTACTTTCATCAACTTGAGGACAAAGAATACCGCTTCTCGCGTCAGCAACTCATATTGATCAGCGTTCGCAACCCATCTATACCACACCGGCCTCCACCAAATTATTCTACTGAAAACTTCTTGATAGTCGCCTATCTGTTCTTCACCAATTGTGATATCTGAAAACGACTGATATGTACTTCGGCATCCATTGCTTGATTTGAAATACGTCACACCGGACTGGTCCAAAAACACAATATCAGGCCGCCCTATATAATAAGACTTTACCGTTTCAGTTGGAAAAGCCAACATTATTCGCATAAGCTAGGGACGCGCTGAACAAATCAGCATCTTATTGAGAATGACACGATTCGAAGGGCCTTTTCCGAAACTGACGCCGAGACGGACACAAAATGGTCCATCAGGCCGTCGTGTCGTCGCCGGTTTCCACGCACCCGCGTCCAATTTTCTGCTTTCCGCCATATCAAGACGCACCTTGGGCGCGAAGCGCAAAGAGTCGCTGCTTCACGATCAGCAGATTGCCCAGGCCAAACAGCGTGAACAGAAGTGCAGTGTTTTTGACCAAGCCCTTGTAACGCACCTTCTTCAAGAGAAATCGGTTCTTGATGATGTGAAAGGGATGCTCGACCTTGGCTCGGACGCTCGCCTTGAGCTTCTCGATTCTCTCTTCGATGCGTCCCAGTTCGCTGTCAGGCAACGCACGGCGCTTACCCGGTCGCATCGCGACATGCCATGTCACGTCGGGCCTCCGGTTCTCTTCGCGCTTCTCAACTCCCTGATAGCCCGCATCGCCAAAGGCGATGCGTTCCTTTCCGTGCAGCAAGGCATGCGCTTGCGTGACATCGTTGGTATTGGCCGGTGTCGTTACCAGGGTATGCACCACACCAGAGCTGGCATCGGCACCAATGTGCGCTTTCATGCCGAAATGCCACTGGTTGCCTTTCTTGGTCTGACGCATTTCCGGATCACGCTCACCCTTACGGTTCTTCGTCGAGGACGGCGCGGCAATGATCGTCGCATCGACGACCGAGCCCTCCTTGAGCAGCAATCCTTTCTCAGTCAGATGCTCGTTAATGGCGGTAAAGATGCGCTCGGTCAGCTTGTGCTGCTCAAGAAGCCGGCGGAACTTGAGCAAGGTGGTGGCATCGGGAGCAGCTTCGCGTGCCAGATCGATTCCAATAAACCCACGGATGGCCTGACTGTCGTAGATTGCGTCTTCGGTGCCTTCGTCGGAGAGTCCGAAGCACTGTTGGGCGATGTACATTCGCAGCATGCGTTCCAGTCCGATCGGCGGACGGCCTCGGCCTTCCCCCTTGGGGTAGAACGGTTCAATCTCGGCAATCAGGGCAGACCACGGTGTCACCGCTTCGATCTCGTTCAGAAACCGGTCGCGTCGCGTCACCTTCTTCTTGGTCGCGTACTCCAGGTCAGAAAAACTCGATTGCATCGTTATGTTCCGTTCAACTTTCACGGCTCTGATTCTCGCAGCTCATGGATGAGATTCGCCCATGGCGGGGCGAATAAATCAGCGCGTCCCTAGCTTAAGAAAAATGGCGCTCAAAATACAAAAAGGTTTCGCCGTTGATCAAGTCATCAGCACACCGTAAAAAACCACAACTTTCTGCTAGTCTAATCATCCTCTCGTTGTCCGCTCTTGTGCCACAAGTTATACGCTTTACCGATTTACATCTTACAAGATGAAAGGCCAAGGTTAGAATTGCCTCTTTGGCATATCCTTTCCCCCAAAAATTGGTATCTCCAATAAGTATGCCGAGATCTGCAGCACTGTGGTTTTCATTAAAATATGCTGTCATTGATCCAATAGATAAGTCAGTTAGACGATCGATCAGCACATAGTAACTGTCGCGCGAATTATCAAATGACTTCAAATACATCCTACACGTAGCTTTTGTATGCACTAAATTGCGATGCCTGCTAAATTGCATTACAACCGGATCATTCAACCACGCGACATGCCTTTCCGTAATATCACTCTCCGCAAACGCCCTCAAAGCAATTCTATTTCCAATTATGAAGTTCATTTTCAAAAAATTTAGAAATTCATTCACAATAAATCGCATATAAAATTCGCCAACTTTGCAGTAGCCCCGACCGGGAGAATATGCAATTCATCAACCCCAGATGGTTTGCTTATATATGTTTTGTGCTTTATGGCTGTACGTAATTCATTCCTTGTTGTAACTGACACCGTCAGATTGCCCATAATCGTTGGCAGCCACGTTCGCTCAGAGTTGCGAGGAATAATCGATAATGTTGGGCACCCAAGCAGATATGCCTCCAATAAAAGCATTGTGGTCATCCCAACAACCAGGTCCGCGCCTAGAAGCATAGGGGTCGGGTCTCCGCCGATGGCCCATTCATCTATTCCGGCTATGCATGCTGAGAACTCTTCCGGCTTATTTTTCGGATGAGGTCGCAGGACTATCCACGGTTTGGGTGTCAAATCTTGTGCCGCGTCAATTAGCTCTTGGAGGCAGATTGCTGCGCGAAAGTTCGTATCACCACGGCCATGCAGAGTGTAGTCCTCATTTCGAAAGGATTGTTCGGAATCGAGTCGATCGACGCCTTCAGCGAGAAATAACCACAAAGGCCTATCGTTTGGAGCTTTGGGGAAGTAGCGCGTCCGCCAAACGGAGGCGTCGTGACATTGCGGGCGTTTCGAACGAACTTCGTCATAATGCGGGTGACCTATGGGCAAGATCCGATCTTGTGAAAAGCCGATCTTCAAAAAGGAAGATTCGCAAAACGAGTCCGGCACCACAATCCAGTCAGGAGCAAATTGTAGTGGGTTGTCGCTGTATCCCCTAAAACGCTTGTCCGCGTTTACCGCCATGTCCACAACGCCGACGACCTGAGTTTTCTGGTCCTTTGCGCACAATAGGAGCTTATGCCCCCAGCAATCCCGCTCTTCCGATGTGCCCAACACTACAACGTCGACCCCATTTAGCAGCTGTTCCGGTGTATGCCTTGGAATTCGTGTTTCCGCAATGATCTCACGGTCCTTGCAGTATTCGGCCAGTGCGGGTGATACAACGAAGCGCGTTGTCAATCCAAACTTGAGCAAGGCTTTGGGCAGAGGAGCGAGGTAGTTGGCGGCTCCTGGATCGTCGGCGTATAGAAGAATTGTGCCCCGATTCTTCGGTGCGTTTATCAAGGTGACGCTACCTTCCCTGTTTAAATGATCGCTCGGCCAAGGCATGTACTTCCTCAACCACTAACATAGTTCGGTAGGCATCTTCTCCGCTGCAGGCAAGAACCGCAACACCAGCCAGGCATTTCGCAATGTTGTCGTATGCTGAGTACAAGGCGGTTGAAAGTCCCATCGTCGCAGATAGTTGCCGATCGTGGGCGATCTCGCTGGCATTACTGAGTTGGCGATTTTCGACTCGAGGTGATACATACTGCAGCATGGTTTCGTTAAGCAGTTGGATACGGCCTCGCTCAGCCCAAATATCCAGACCTATTTCGCGAAATTGCTTAAATTCCAAGGGCTGGATCATGATGACAAGCCCATTCTCCATACTTAAGGTGAATGGGATATTGAGATCGCCGTCGATGGGACCTTCAATGAACCTCCTTGCTCCTTGAGGAATCTCGAGAAACTGTACGTTTCCAAAGAGCATACGTACTAGGTCGATGAGATGGGTGCCATTATTGCGTAACCCATTTCCATAGACACCAAATACTGCCTGAGGAGCACCCCAGCGTCTCGAAAGTTCGCCTCGAGACAACAACTGCAAATTTCCATCATAGCGACGTGGTAGATTGACAGCGACCTGAATACCGCGCCTCGCACACGCATCCAGAAAGAGGCGGGCCTGGCTTAAATCCTGACCCACCGGCTTCTCGATTAGCACAGCTCGTAAAGCCGGCAAGGCATCGATCAGATTTGATCGGGCGTCCGGTGGGGTTGCTATTACGGCAAACTCAATGTCGCTTGCCCCATCGTACTCTGCAAGATTCATTGCGGTGTTGGGCACTTTCCAGTAATTGGCGGCTTGCGTTCGCGCAGTACTGGAGGGATCGATGACAACTCTCAGATCGAAATCCGGGTGTTCCGCCAGAACCTGAACATGAGTGCTAAATCGAAAGTGCTCCCGCTGACGCGGGTCAAAGGCGTAACCGCTAGCAATTTTTCCAAAACCTATCAGAGCGGAACGCCACCGGTGTTGCGTCATCTAGCAGCCTTTTCCTTGCAATGCAAATTGATTCCAACCAGTTTGGGCTCCCGCCTCAATAGCGACACAATTTGATCGATGCCAAAGAACGCCCCATACTTTGTCTCTAGGCGCTCATACACCTCATTCTGAAAAGTTAGGTCTTCCGGATAGTCTAATTGCATGCGCCAAGTAGGCTCGCTCCAATGTTGAGGTGCAAGGATTTCGACTAGGCGGTAACGTTCCGGGTGCTCATAAAAGTATAAAGATACATGCTCATGCACTGCCGGATCATCGATAGTACGGTCCACCTCTTCAAGTAAATCCAGAGAAAATACCTGAACATACTGCCCCATTGGCCAAGTCAAGGTATTACCGCAGTTAGTAACCACGTCCACATACGGCTGATGGGCTAGGTAAGTACGGATACCCAGGTCAACGATCTGCGGGTCTGTCATCGGGCAATCCCCCGTGATCTCCACGACTATGTCTGAATTCATAAATTGCTGCGCCAGCACAACTCGGTGGAGCACATCCTCTTCGCAGCCTCGATAGCAAGGCACTCCGTTGCTATCGCACCATGTAGCCAAGATGTCATCACCCGGATTGGTCGATGTTGCGACAACAATACCGTCCAGATTCCTACATTGGCGAAGACGACTGACCAGCCGTTCAATGGCCGGTTGGCCATTAATATTCGCCAAAACTTTACCGGGCAATCTCGATGACCCCATGCGGGCCTCTATGCTAGCTACGACCCTCGGTTTATGCATGACCCACCAGGCCTCTCACTTTTGTATTCAAATCCTGCCCCTGGGTAGGGCAGTTCTGTTTAGACGCAAAGCCGAACATTTTGTTTTCAGAATCTCTCGCGTCGCTCAGTCTTGTAGAGCTTCAATGTTCCCAAACACCTTTTCGAAGCCATCAATTACAGCCTGCTGTTCTTCTTCATCGAACAGGTGAGAGCAGACATGCACCTCGAGTAACTCCTTCTCATACATCCGTTCGGCTACTGGACAAATACCATCCTCATAGCAAGGATCACTTAAATTGAAGGGCCATCCGCTGGGGCCGATCGCCTTTCGACGCTGAAATAGAGGTAATCGGTATAGCGGAGCTACATACCCTTGGTGAATCGGAAGCCCTTCTGCGACGAGTGCTTCGACCACCTTCTCTCTCGAAACACCCACCTGACGTTCATCATAGCGCGCGGACCACACGTAATAGACGTGACGACAACCATCTCGTACTATTGGGGGCTTGAGCCCAGCCAATCCCCGAGTAGCCTGAGTTAGGCGATTAGCAATCCGCTCGCGAGAATCGACAAGTTGATCGATTTTCTTCAGCTGGGCAAGGCCAATAGCTGCGCTCAGCTCCGTCATGCGGAAGTTAAAACCAACAAGATTAGTGATATTTGCTAGGCCGAGTGGCTCCACAACATTCTCGCCGTGATTGCGAATCGCACGCAGGCGCAACGCCAATTCTTCGTCATCGGTGCAGCAAATTCCACCTTCGCCGGTATGAATATGCTTATGATAATTTAGACTAAAAACGCCAATGTGACCTACAGTTCCTGCGTACCGACCATTTTCCTTCGCAAGCGGTGCCTGAGCTGCATCTTCGATAAGATAGATACCGCGTATGTCGGCCAACTGGCGCAAGGCTTGCAACTCTGCGGGGTGACCAAACAGGTCGACCGCAATAATTGCCCGTGTCCGATGTGTGATAGCCGCCTTAACTTTCTCTAGGTCCAAGCAAAAGGTATCTGGCTCAATGTCTACGAAGACAGGCACACCGCCGTAAAACAGGGGCGCCACGACCGTGGCTGACATCGAGAAAGGGGGTACGATGACTTCGTCGCCAGGGCCAACTCCAACAGCCCCCATGGCAGCAATGAGACCTGAAGTATTTGAGTTGACGCTGATTGCGTAACGGCAAGCGAAGCGTTCTGCCCACGCTTCTTCAAAGGCACGAACCTCCGTTCCTCCATCGAAGTCCTTACACCAAGCACCGATGAATGATGAAATTTTTCCCGAGCGAATCACACGCGTAACAGCCTCGAGCTCTTCATCTCCCATTGTGTTGTAAGACTGAAATGGCTTCTGATAGACGGGGAGGCCTCCTTTGCACGCAAGTTTCATCAATTCACTCTCCTATTAAGTGGAACTGGACTCAAAATTCAGACGCTACTTGATTCCGGGGAACATCGAAACGACGCCTGAGGTCTCGCCCTCAGAAAAGTCACTGAAATGGGTTTTATTTCAGCTACACAAGGGCGAATTTTGGTTCAGATCATTTTCGGACAACTCTAATAGTAACAAACGCCTCCGCTGCTGCGACGCCCGCTGTGTAGCCTCGATGATACGCAAGGTATTCCACGTGCTGGATGCTTCGTGAGTGTGGAGTTTCCCGCATTTCGAGTTGATACGCTCCGAGGGCCCCTAGCTTAGTGGTGAGGTATTCGCTAATATCTACGTAGTGATTCGCCAGAAATGGTTCTGTAGTCGAAGCTGCCCATTCTGTGCTCGATAGTACTTCAAATGCGTAAATTTCACATACGCTACTCTTAGGTATCGGCCTGCAGGCAGTCAAGACGGCCTGATGAGTAATTCGGTGGTCGATGTTTAAGTCACCACAGTGATGTGTGTAGATAATGTTTGGTGCTATCCCACTTACAATGGGCTCGAGGCTCTTAATTACTTTGATTAGAGGAATGCTATCGAGACTATTGTCTGGCAGACCAAGGTAATAGTTTTTCTGAATGCCCAGCATCTTTCTTGCGCTCTCTGCCGCGGATTCACGCTCTGTCAGATTGCTCTGATCAAATTGTGTGCGCGAACTCACGCCATCGGCCAGAAATACAACATGAACGCTGTCACCTTCTGCAACGTGTCGAGCAATCGTTCCACCGCAGCCGAGAACTTCATCATCAGCGTGAGCAGCGACTACAAGCACAGTCTTAGTCATTGATAAGATCCCACCGCACTGCAGTTCCACGCTTTACGTCTTCACGCACTGTCCGTCCAAGAATTTCGTGGAAGCTCTTGGACGGTAGCCCATATCCGGGTCGAATCCTGCGGATATCCGTATCGCTAATCTTTTGCCCGGCCTTCATGTCCCTCACAAAGTAGATCGAGCGCCGGTACTGTTTGCTTGCTTCTTCAGCCTGTTGGCGTTCAAAACCTGGGCGGCCAAGCGCAGTCCATGCATCCAGCGTGTCCTGACACAACCGCTTTAACTCATGGGGTTCAATTGAGAATTCGCTGTCCGGACCCTTATCTTCTCGACTTAATGTGAAATGCTTTTCAATGATGCTTGCTCCAAGCGCCACAGCAGTGACTGAAGCCGTTGTCCCGAGAGTATGGTCGGATAGGCCGGAAAGGCTGTTAAATCTCGCCGCAAGGTTCGACATCTGACGCAGGTTTAACTGCTCCATCGAGGCGGGATAACTGCTGATGCAGTGGAGCAACACCAAATCCTTACAGCCCCCTTCGCGCGCTGTATTGACCGCTTCCGCAATCTCGTCTTCTGAGCACATACCAGTGGACATGATGATTGGCTTACCCTTGCTCGCAACGTATTTAATCAGGGGCAAATCTGTAGCTTCAAACGAAGCGATCTTATACGCCGGTGTATTTAGGGATTCGAGCAGGTCAACGGCAGACTCATCAAATGGCGTCGAAAATATGGTGATACCGACGCTTTCAGCGTATTCGAAGATGGCCTTATGCCACTCAAAAGGCGTTTCTGCCAATTTATACAATTCATAGAGTTTATAGCCATCCCACAGTCCGCCACGAATTATAAACTCTTCGCTATCACAGTCGATCGTCATCGTATCTGCTGTGTAGGTCTGAATCTTGATAGCATGAGCGCCTTGATCTCGTGCAGCCTTAATTGTCTCGAATGCCCGCTCGATATTCCCATTGTGGTTGGCAGAAAGCTCCGCAATGATGTAAGGCGGTCTATTTCGCCCGATTTCTCTTCCATTAATTATAATATTCAAGCTGCAAACCTTTTAGTCTTTTTTTAATAACCTGATCTCAGCTTCGGCAAAAACACGATCACCAATATATTTGGCGTTTCTAAAATTAATAATGTATTCTCCGTACTCCAAGAAGGCGTTTGGATATCCATCGGCATCGAGCATTCTAATAAAGTTGTATGCACTTTGCAAACTACCGCTATTCGGCAAGCCGCTTTGTTCTGGTTTGCGGCGTTTGAATATAACGACTTCACCCTCTTGTGGTGTTGGTTGTGGATTTTGCGCAATCATCCATTGAATGATCTCGATACTTAACTGACCCGCACGTCGATATATTTCTTCAGCAGAACCATCAAGAGTGAGAAGGCGTTTTGCGTACACAGGGCCTGCATCCACATCCGCAATCATTCTTAACGCTGTTAACTTAGTCTGATGGTGCCCTGCCAGAATCAGGTTTTGGAGTGGGCTGCCTCCGCGTCCGTATGGGACGTCTGTCATGTGGAAGCACACACACTCATGCGACTTCCATATATGCTCAGGCACGATCCAACTCCAATGCAGAAAGAAGACATACCTTGGATTGGTAGTTCTGAGGGTCTCCTCGAGTTCACGGGTATTAGAAGCGTAAAGCCACATTGCGCTCTCGTCTTTGCGTAATCGATCAAATGAGGCGCGATGCCACGACTTACAACTGGCCAATATGTAGCTGGGTTTGCCAATTCTATTATCGCCTACCATATATTAATCACGTGCCATTTCATTATTTAAGGTCAACCAGTCTCTTGAGCACATCCCAAAGTAAAACAGTTCGTGGTGTTTGCCATTGATAAGGCAATGCTCGCGAAGATTTTCCTCTTGCGTGAATCCTAGGCGGAGGTGAACGCGAATTGACGCACGATTAATATCGAGAACTCGACCAGACACTTTGTAAACATTTAGTTTAGTAAAAGCATAAGCAAGGGCGGTTGAACAGATGCGCGTCCCAGTGCCGGGCGGATTTCCAGGGGCAGAGTAGAAACTCCAGTCCGCAGTTGAGTTATTCTTTACGCCTGAAAATGTAACACAACCAAGTGGTTGCCCGCATTCTTCGATTACGAGTAGCGCACGTGTCTCATCTTTGGATGCGTGCTCGAACCATTCCCGGTGTTCTGTAGGGGTAATTTCACGTTGTGTAAGCATAAACCGTCGAATATCCGGGTGATTGCGCCAGTCTAATACGTATCCAAGATCGGGTTCGAGCATCCTACGGGCCCTTATTAAAACCTGTTCGGTCACTTTACGCCCCTAGGTGTTCAAGCACTGATTCAAGCCCCGCGCCATCCACAATACCTGCAGCAGACTTGCTCATCGCGTGTAATTCCTTTGGGCTTGAAACCAATCTAGCTAGCAGTGCGCACAATTTGAACTCATTGCTCGGGCTTGAGGAATAATGAATTGCCGCGCCTGCCTGCACCAACCCCCGCGCGACCATGTGTTGATTTTCAGCCAGTACGAGCATGATTGTAGGCAGCCCCATGCAACACCGTTCCCAAGATGTTGCCCCTGCAGCCCCGATCGCAAGGTCGCTATCTGCCATCAGTTGTGCCATATCGCTTACGGCAACCAGTACCCGGGTTGGGCATTGCATGTCCAGCGCCTGTACTCGGACCTCGTTCAACCATGGGGCTGTTGCGCCCATGACCACCGTGATCCGGCAATCTGCGGGCAAGTCACACATCCGCAACGCCTGCAGCACCCTCCCCGTCACGTTGTCATTGTCAACGCCACCCATTGTTATCAATAATTCACGCATGACCGGCTGGGCACGACGCTTGATACTGTAAGAGCGCAAGGCAGCGAACTCCGGACGCAGCAGGGCATACTGAGAGCCGCACAACAAGCGACAGTCTGCAGGCACGAAGGGGAGGTAGTCCGTTGGATCTCGACCGAAGGTCTGGTCTAGAAGCAGGTCGCAGGCGTGTTGTCGATCTGCGAGGTCGTCGATTACCATCATCTTTTCGCAGTGCGTCGCCAACATGCGCTCCCATCGGGCATCTAATGCGTAGTGATCGACTATCAGCCAATCCGCCACCGCCTCTCCAATGCAGGTTTGTGTTTGCTGGGCATCCTGCATCCAATCAGCCCCCAGCCATTTAGCATGCGCCGTGTAGTGCGTAGTGTGCTTCCAATCCGGATCAAATGGAAGGGAATGCACTAAGAAGCGACGCTTTTTGAGCAGATCGATCCAGTTACCGGGATTTTCACGACATACGAAACGGATTGCTGCGCCACGATGCCGCAAGGCTTCCGCTAACGTTAAGCAGCGCATTATGTGACCAGTGCCGATTTGTAACGAGGCATCTGTTCGGATCGTGATCTTCATGCGCGAGTACCTAATATGTGAATGGCAGCCTTACGGGAATCCCGGCATTTGCCATAGCCACTTTCGCTTCTGCTGGTGTCTGCTCGGTGAAGTGGAAAATACTTGCTGCAGCAACTGCTGATGCCCCAGCTTGCTTTACTGCGTCAATCATGTGCTGATAATTCCCTGCCCCCCCAGAGGCAATTACTGGAATCTTTACAGCTCTAACTACGGATTCGATCAAGGACAGGTCATAGCCTTGCATCGTTCCGTCGCGCTCAATCGAGGTGATAAGGATTTCTCCCGCACCCCGGCTTTCCAACTCACAAGCCCAAGCTACAACGTCTCGACCCGTAGCCTTCTCGCCTGCATGGCTGTAGCAAGTCCAGCTTTTGTCCTGCGAGCGTACGTCTATGCTTGCGACTACACACTGTGTGCCGTAACGTTTTGCGATCTCACTGACCAGTTCCGGGTGGCGATAAGCCGCAGTGTTTACCGAAACTTTGTCCGCACCTGCACGCAGTAACCGCTGCACCTGCTCGATTCTGGTAATACCACCGCCGACAGTAAGCGGCACAAAGCACTCTTCACCAAACTCATCAATAGATTCAAAGTCCAGATCGTCGGCTTTCTGGTGGGCGACAATATCTAACAGTACTAATTCGTCGACCTCTCGCTGGTTGTATACCTTGATGGCCGGTAGCACGGGACCAACACGACGCCAACTGTCGAAACCTACTCCCTTGACAAGTCCAAACTGCTTCCACAATAGTGTAGGTATAACACGCACTTTCAACATGCGGGGCCTTCAATGAAGTTCTTCAGGAGCCGGAACCCAGCCCGGGAACTCTTCTCAGGGTGGAACTGCGTGCCCCAAACGTGGTCTCGTCGCACCGCAGCGGTGATCGGAACGCCGTAGTCGGTTGTCGCAAGAACATTGGCACTGTCGTGCGGGGCGAAGGCATAGCTGTGCACGAAATAGAAGTCGGTACCGTCTGGAATTCGATCAAACAGGTGATCATCAGTACGGGTGCGGGTGATGCCGTTCCAGCCAACGTGTGGTACGCGCAATGTGCACCCAAAACTACGCAGATGCCGTACTTGGCCGGGAATAAGCCCGAGGCCGACTTCGCCCAGACCCGCGCTAGCGCCTTCAGTGCTGCTGTCAGCGAGCAGCTGCATGCCCAAGCACACACCGAGTAGGGGCTTCATGTAACCCAATACCTCTTCGCGAAGAGCGCGAACCCACCCACCATCCCTTAACAGCCGAGCACAATCTCCAAAATTTCCTACACCTGGCAAGATCAGGCGATCAACGGAATGCATGTCACATGCGCGATTGACTAGCACAGGGACAACACAAAGCTCTTCTAGCGCCCTCTGTACTGAACCCAAATTTCCTACACCGTAGTCGATGACACCCACTCGCATGGCTTGTGAAGGTTACACGTTGTCGTAGTTGATCTTGGTGAGGTTACCGTCCTGATCTTTGATTAAAGTGCCGTCGGCATCACGCTTAAAGATCTTCTTATTGGTGAACTTGTCGCAAATTTTAATGAATTCATCCAAGGAGATGTCTAAAGGCCTTAACGTATCTTCTAAGGACTTGCCAAGGTATTCCCATGGAAATTTTCCGTCGAGGCGCTTCACGATTGACAGCCCAGTTTCCCGGGTCATGCGTCCTCTACGAATATGCAGGCACGCGTGATCTGTCGCGCGCCCAAAACCAAATTTTAGGAACTTGAAGTACTCATGAATAGCAACCTGGTAATTATCGAGGTTCTCGTAGTTAACCATGGAACCCAAGGTTGGATGCGGCGGCACCTCAAAACCGTAAGCCTGCGCAACCAGGGTATTGGCAAGCCCATCCCAGGGAATGTAATGTCCAAGAAACAACCCTGTCACGCCTACTTGTTGTAATTCCTCATTGGTCGGGTAGAAGTACGGGATCAAGTCCTTGCGTCGAATTCCTTGGTACCCGATCAGGTCGCTGACACGCAATCCAAGCAGTCCTCCAAACTCTTCGAGCCAGGCTCGATCAAGCGTGTTGTTATTAGCTGCCGATGCCGGCCCCCCATATTCATTCTGTGAATTCTCGCCCCAAATGATTAGCGGAATTTTGTACTGCACTGCCGCTCGAACTGGAATCGTGAAGATACCAACATGCTCAGGCCACGATATGTCTCCGACCTGGGTCAACCCGACCTTGTTCAATTTCGCCCGGACTATAGGATTTGGCGACATCTCAAGATAATCAACACCGAGCCTCTTAATATTTTCAATATTTCTACGCCCGATAGTCGTTAGATCGCACGTTGTTGCCGTTACACATAGCGGGTTCATTCCAAACTCCAGCATTTGAACCACCTGAAAGGTACTGTCTTTTCCGCCACTTACAGGAATGATGCAATCCCAGTTGTCACTATCTTTACTACGATATCTTTCCAGAATACCGAGTAACTCACTCTTTCGACATCCCCAATCAACCTCCCGCCGCAATTCATAACTTCTGCATGCATTACAAATTCCCGCCTCATCAAGGAACAAATCTGGCTTAGTTGAAGGCATTACACATCTCTTGCAATAAATGAGCATGATTCAATCCAGTGCATATAAGTTAAGTAATCAACGATATAATCTTGAAATTCGCGCAACCTTAAACAGCCGCAAAGGTGATGCATTAATATTTTCAATCAATGGTGCTGTGATCAAAACTTCGACGAAGCAATCCTCCATATGTCGATGGACATTCCCCATTCGCATCCTCTTGCATTAAATTCTGCAAGCATCACACCTCAAAGAGGCTCTTTCTACACTAGTCCAACATATTGTGAATTGCCAAGACGCATAACATATCCTGCGGGGATTTAATAACGCCTGGCGCCATCAGAGCAGAACTGACGGCACATGATGGGCTACATTTAGATGAATTCCGGCTAAGGTAGTTAAGCTTAATAGGAACTAGGCCGACCCAACGTTCAATCACTTCATTGTTCAACTCGCCATCAGCTCGTTGCGAGCAGTGGAAAATGTATAAGGCATACCATATATTAGCGCTAGGAACTTATGGAAGACCATTTACCAAATCAGGTAAGCCCGTACGAGTTGCATGAAACTTTATTTGCGCAACTGCCCAATCCTCTGGGGTATCAATATCTTGAACACGCTCTCTAGGAAGAATCACCGGGGCAGATTTGGAGGAAAATATTGGCCTATGAGCCAACCAAGCTTCCGCCAATCCCCAATAGAATTGGCCAGCATCGTGCCACGCATCTTCCAGATCCTGGGAGCGGGTGTTGCTATGCTCTGGATTGAACATTTCTACACGCTGATCAGGTGTGATGCGGATAGCTCGCTGGATTGGAAAAGCATAACTGGTGACCGAAAACGCATAGTCCGCGCCTGAATTAAGCAACACTTGCAAGCCACGCTGCAGGTCAGTCGCTCTCAAAAAGGGAGCAGTGGCATAAATGCAGCAAACCTGTCGAGCAACATCGCCTTGCTGGCTTTGCCAGGCGACCGCATGGGCAACAACGGGCACTGTGCCCGTGTGGTCATCAGAAAGTTCAGCCGGGCGAATAAATGGTACTTCAGCGCCAAAATCACGAGCTACCCGGGCAATCTCCGTATCATCGGTACTTACGATGATGCGATCAAAGCATCCACTTTGCAACGCCGCGCGAATTGACCATGCGATCATGGGCAGACCACCAAACGGCTTGATGTTCTTGCGTGGAATCCGCTTGCTACCTCCACGAGCAGGAATAATTGCGAGCCTCATTACGTATCGGAAATGATTTTTAAAAGATCGTCTGATGGCCAATAGGAGTGAACATTACATCCACAATTCTAGCCAATATTTTTTCATCTAACGCAGGATAGAGGGGCAGCGTAATCACCTCTCGATAGTACTTTTCAGCCTCAGGGCATTTAAAATAGATGCGCCCCATAGCATAATAGGGATGCCTATATACTGGAATATAATGCAAATTAACCATGACCCCATTTGAGCGAAGTCTTTCAAAAATCTCCCTTTGCCCCACTCGCATTTCAGCAAGCCGCAAACGAATTACATAAAGATGAAAGGATGAATAACAATCTTGGTGCTGAAAAGGGACCACAACAGGCTTGTTAATGAAAAGCCGATCATACTCTAATGCTAGCGAGTGGCGCTTATTAACATACTGATCCAACCTGCCAAGCTGAGAAAGCCCTAGCGCGGCTTGTATATCGGTCATTCTGTAATTAAAGCCCAAGTCGATTTGCTGGTAATACCAAGGACCGTCGGGGGGGGTTGTCATTTGCGCTGGATCACGTGTAATCCCGTGACTCCGCAAGCGCTGCATCCTGTCTGCCAGCAAAGGATCATTTGTTGTCGCAGCACCACCTTCCCCAGTAGTAATTATCTTTACCGGATGGAAACTAAATACAGTTATCTGGCTATATTGACAGCCGCCAATTTGTTTACCAAGGTATTTACCTCCAATGGCATGAGATGCGTCTTCAATAATAGAAAAATTATATTTTTTCGATAACGCATGAATTTTGGCCATATCACAGGACTGGCCGCAAAGGTGAACCGGGATCACCACTTTAGGAAGACATCCATCGGATGCTGCTGCGATCAACCTTTCTTCCAACCGATCCGCACTCATGTTGTAAGTTAGTGGATCAATGTCAACAAAATCCACCTCTGCACCACAATAGCGGGCGCAGTTGGCTGTAGCGACAAATGTGATTGGTGTCGTCCAAACTCGATCTCCGGGCCCCAACCCTAGCGCCAGACACGCCAAGTGCAGCGCCGACGTCGCGCTGTTAGTCGCAACTGCAAACTCAGATCCACTGTACGCCGCAAGTGCAGCCTCAAATCTCGGCACCACTGGTCCTTGCGTCAAGAACTCTGACCTAAGCACTTCGGTCACTGCGTCAATATCGTCTTGGGTAATGGTTTGTCTCCCGTAAGGAATGATCATCAATTTTCCCGTTTCATAATTTTTTGCCAAGCAAGTTTGCCAATTCCCTACGCTGACATCCAATCCGGAACTGACAGGCCTACCTTATCTAACCGCCAGGAACCAAGACTTCAAAAGGACTACCTTCAGCGACAATTCGACCGGATTCGATCCGATATACACGATCACATCTTTCAACAGTCGTCGTGCGGTGCGCGATGATTATTATCGTCTTATTGCCGTGAAGACTTTGCACCGCATCCATCACGCCGGCTTCCGTCGCAGCATCCAGTGCGCTTGTCGCTTCATCCAGAATAAGGATTGGAGGATCTTGATACAACGCGCGTGCGATGCCGACCCTCTGCCTCTGTCCTCCAGAAAGCCTGACTCCTCGCTCTCCTACCATGGCATCAAGCTTTTCCGGCAACGACCGAACGAAGCCATCGAGTTGTGCGTACCCTAATGCCTTCCAAATCGCGACATCTGAGATTTCCGAATCGCTCAGCCCGAACGCAATATTGCGTCGAATGGTGTCATCGGTGAGGTATATCGACTGGGGCACATAGCCAATTTGCGATTGCCACATTGGCAAACTACCGTGGATATCTTGGCCGTCAACTTCTAATTTACCTTTGGTGGGTTCAAGCAATCCCAACACAAGGTCTACCAGTGTACTCTTTCCTGCACCGCTGGATCCAACAATACCAATCATTTCTCCTTTTCGCACCGTGATCGAGATGTCATTAATTGCAGTTGCGAGACCAGGCGCGTAGCAAAAACTCAATTTCTTCAACTGCAAGACATGCTTAAAGGAAATATCCGTCGAGGCATTTCTTGGCAGTTGGCCTAGACTCAAATTATCCAGTTCCGACACTAGCGTCTCAACAACCGGTATTCCGTAGCGTAGGCTATGCAAAGCAGTAAGAATACGATTGGCCGAAGGCATCAGACGGAGGGCAGCGGCAAGAAATACACCAAGGGTTGCCAATAGATCGCCTACGCTTCGACCTTGAGCTACAGTTGTCATCACCAAAATCGCGAGGCATAGAACGGCGAGGGACTCCATCCAAAGTCGAGGCAGTTGCTGAACTGTCGCCTGCAACCGGCCAGCCCTTGAACTTAGCTGATTGTGAACGTCGTACTGGTGCAAAAAATTTTCTTCCCTACCCAGCAGTTTAATCTCTTTGATACCCCCTAGGCCTTGCTGTACGTGCTGTATTCGCAAACTATCATGGTGCTGTCTTTCACGCCCCCAACGCTCAACCCTGAGACGAGTAATCTGATAAAACGCTCCCCCGATGGAAGTCAAGATAATGACAAGCACCAATGCCCCGATCGGCTCAACAAAAAACAGTAGCATAGCCAGACCGACAAGTACGAGCAATTCCGCTACCAAGCTGATTCCAGGCGCCACTACATTGAAGGTAAACAGATTAATTTCACCAGTTACATTCTGGATCAGCTCGGCGGAATTTCGCTGAAGGTGGAAACTATACGGTTGCCGCAGGTAGGAGAAGAAGGCTCTGCGCGAGAGTTCAGCTTGGACACCGTAGATAAATCGTGTCTGCTGCCATGCCAAATACGTAAGAAAGGAACCTTTGATCAGATAGACTGACACCAATAACAACATGCTATAGACAGCCATTGTCGTCTGACTGGGGTTTCCCATCACGTTTAATATGGCGGACAATATCGAAAACCTGCTTACAAGGTCGCTCTGCGCCAATAAGGTGAGTACCGGGAGCACCAAACCAACCCCCAGCGCCTCTAGCCCCATCCCAACAATCATCAACCCAAGCAAGAACAGTCCGGTACGACGGTCTTCTGGCAGCAGAAGCTTCCATGAGGAGCGAAATGCATAGAGCAGAGGTGAATACATCATTGGTTTGCCGATTCCTTGGCCTTCACGATTTGCTTATGGCGCGTTGCTCAACCGATTCACCAAACCGATCGACCACCATCCATCACAATGTTCTGGCCGTTCATATAAGCCGAGGCATCGGAACAGAGAAACTGAACTGCGGCGCGATATTCGTCTCGCTGCGCCATGCGCCCTAGAGGGATCAGCGAGGATAGTCGCTGAACGAACTCGTCGCCTTGGCCATTGAAGACGCCGCCAGGCGACAAGGCGTTTGCGCGAATGCCGTTCTCAACCCAATAGGTTGCCAAGTAACGTGTCAGGCCCACGAGCCCGGCTTTGATGACGGAATAAGTTACGGGCTTTACCGGTTGCGCCTCCGGCGACAAGCCTTCTTTGCGGTATAGGCGCTGATCGGGGGAGAAAACCGACAGGTCGGAGGCGATGTTGAGGATTACGCCCCCTTTGCCATCTTTTGCCATCGCAGTACCGAATACCTGGCTACACAGAAATGCACCAGTCAGACCGACGGCGACCTGCAGGTTCCATTGTTCCAGGGGGAAGTTTTCCAGACGCGAGGTTTCCAGCACCCCCTGTTCGCTTTTCACCTTGGGGTCGATGGCGGCGTTATTGACCAGAATATCGATGCGCACACCGGCTGACCAAAGGGTTTCGGCCACTGCGCGTATCTCCTCCAGTTGCGACACATCCATGCGTTGGGAAAATATTTTCCCCGCATCGAAGTGTTGCGCCAATTGGCTGCACGCAGCATTTAATGGAGCCTCACCAATATCCGTCAGCACGACTTTCGAGCCGCTCTCCAGCAACGCCGCCGCATGTTCCTTGCCAAGCAAGCCTGCGGCACCGGTAATCAACGCCGTTTTCCCGGTCAAATCAAACTTCTCAAAAGCCATTTTGTCCCCCATTGCAGTCAAACGATCATCAGGCGTGGACTTGCCCGCCATCCAGCGTCCACACACTGCCGCTTGCAAAACCACTGCGTGGTGAGGCCAAATAGGCCACCAGGCTGGCCACGTCGGCGGGGGTACCCAGGCCACCGAGGGCAACATCCTTTGCCAGCATGGCCTGCACCGCTGGCGCGTCTTCCACCAGTTTGCGCGACCAGATCGAGCCGTCAAAAAGGATGTTGCCCGGTGCGACGGCATTGATGCGAACGCCTTCCCTACCCAACGGGCGGGCGATGCCCCTGACGTAGGCATGCAGCGCCGCCTTAGCGGCCGAGTAGGTGACGGGTGCGCTCGGTATGACTTCAAGACCACAGATGGATGAGATGCAGACAATCACCCCCTTGCTTGCGACCAAGGCGTCGCGGGCGACCTCGACGCTGTTGGTCGTACTCCACAAGTTCAAGGCAAACACCCGTTGCCATTCGTCAGCAGTTTCGTTACCGGGGGGAACGGAACGGCCACTGCCGACGTTGCAGACAAGAATGTCCAGCCGGCCAAAGGTGTTGAGCACTTCGGCGACGAGTTGCCTCGCTTCCGCCGGTTGGGTGACATCGCCGACCACACCAATGGCACCGGCGAGTAGAGCAGCTGCGGCAGTTAGATCCGCTGCGTTGCGCGCATTCAGTGCCACGCGGCAGCCTTCGGCGTGCAAGGTTTGCGCAATGGCCCAGCCGATGCCTTTTGAGGAACCTGTGACGAGTGCTACTTTTCCGGAGAGATCAAGTTGCATGAATCAAAAGTCGGCGCTGGCGGGACGGCAATTTCAGCAGGTTCATTGATCGACTTGCAAACCGTATTGCTGTATCCACTGCTGCGTCATGTCGCAATAGCTACGCAAAACTTCCGCGTGATTGCCTTCATCAGCGCGTGCGGTTTGCAGGATGAAGTTGCCTTTATAGTTTTGTTGAGCCAGGGCAGAAAATACGGCGTTGAAATCAGCACTGCCTGTCATTAGCGGCACGGTGGTACCGCCAAGAATGCGATCCTTGACATGCACATTGACCACTCGCGCACCGTAGGCGGCGAACTCTTCCGCCGGGTTAAAACCCAAGGCAGCGCTATTACCGATATCGTAATTGATGCCAAACCGCTCGGCCGGCAGGCGTGCGATTAACCAGGCCAGTTCGGGGGGCGTGAAATCGGACTCGAAAATTACATGCAACTGGTGTTCGGCCAGGAAGGGTTGCTGTGCCAACAGAAAATCGACGAGGACGTTCTCTTGCTCAGCCGTCTCCAGCCGTCCGTTATCAACCAAGGGCACGACCATCATGCGGATGCCCACGGCAGCACAGGCATGGCCGATCGCCAGAAAATCTGACTGCAAGTCAGTTCGGACTTTACCGCTGGCTTTCCAGAACGGTGCCTGCATAAAGCAGTCGCCCGTCAAGGAGGAAATCGACACGTTATACTGCTGGCAAAGTCCCCGGATTTTTTCCTGGCCATCAGCCGTCATCAGCGGATTTTCGTAAAGCCGCTCTTGATCCAGCGTCCATTCCATTAAATGTAGATCAATCGCTGCGGCAGCCGGGAATTCACTTACCCAGTCGCGCCAGGGGAACGCCTGAATCTTACCGCCCACGCGCTCGCACAGGCGGCCTTGCATGAAACCGATTTGATGACTCATTTGGTTTTGAACCGATATGGTGTCGGCGCATCTCCGGTAGATGTCCCCGCGCGCTCCGTGTCCCATTTCTTAATTTGCCCGACAATGTCGATACCGGTATTCGCACTCCACTGGCCTATCAAGCGATTAAAGCCTTCACCGACCACACCTTTTCCAATGGCGTTGCCGTTCAGAGCCGTCACCGGCAACATGCAGAAGGGGGTGCCGGTCATAAAGGCTTCATCGGCGGTATAAACGTCGTAGGCTTCGATATTCTTCTCGATGACTGGCATGCCCAGTTGCGGGCACAGATCATGCATTACATAGTCGCGCGAGATGCCGCGCAGAATGTTGCGGCCCTCGGGCGTAATAACCACACCGTTCTTGATGATAAAAAAGTTGTCGCCCGTACCCTCGGCGACAAATCCATCGGGATCGAGCAACAGCGCCCAATTGTTGTCGCCTTCGATCTGGCCAGCTTCAATGTTGGCCATCAGGTAATGGATGCGGCTACGGTTCTTGATTTTGGGATCGAGCAGATGCCCGGGGATGGCGCGCTGAGAAGTAATCACCGCGTTAATGCCTTTATCGAACAAGGCCCCCATGGTGGCCACTGTCCAGCGTAAGGGAAAGTCGGCGATGATCACATTCGGGCCTTTGTGAAAGCCTTCGATGCCCTGATAAATTCCCAGCAAACCTCGTGAAACATCGATCATCAAACGATGCTCGTCATCGGCCTTGAATAAATGATCATTGGCTTCGATGGTCTGATAACAGGCATTTTCCATTTCCACCGGTGTCATTTGCAGAGGAATGCGTAAAACCTTTACTCCCGCGTACAGCCGATCAATGTGTTCGCGCAGCTTGAATTGTTTTTTGTTGAACGAACGGGTCATTTCGAACACCATGTCCCCAAACATCAGCGCCGAGTCGTAAATCGAAATTTTGGCTTCCGTTTCTGGAACAAGTTCGCCGTTGAAATAGACGGTACGCATTTAATTCACTTTCTCTGATTTTGATTTCGAATATACATTGTCATACCACCGAATCGTATCGGTAATATGAAATTTCGGATTCGCTGGGTAGAGGTATTCATATAGCTGACGCATGAACTTGTACTGTTCCGGCGTATTGACATCAAGCACTAGATCTGGACGACGAAAACCTTCGGGGCATTTGATGGTGCTAACTGGACACCATGCCGCATCTACCGCCTTCCCTGTACTGTAATCATAAAAATTCAGATGAACATGCTCGCGCTGGCGCGGATCGTTGTGGCGTGCTCGTGCCTCTTCGAGCAACGAGAAATCAAACATTTCTGCACCAATACCATCGGGGTACTCGGAATCATCGATAACTGAAAGATTGGATGAAAAGCCACGCCGCCCTAAAGACAAGTGCAAATCGACTATGCGATCAATCTCGGCCGGTTCGGGGGTGGCATTATCAGCTGGCAAGCGACCGACGATTTCCGCCTTGGACCACAGTGCAGCTTGGTAATAACGCTCGACCAGATCGTTCTCGGAACCGGCAATTACCTTGATGCCATAACTTTCGCCCAGCCGCATTAGTATCCTGTCTTTTTCGGTGTCAGGGATCGCCAGCACAATATCGTCAAGATTAGTGCAACGTTTAACTCGCTCAAGAATGCGGCCCACCAAGGGTGCGCCCGCCAAGTCCATCATTGACTTGCCTGGTAGGCGCGTAGAGCCCATACGTGCCTGAATGATTAATACCACCCGTGGTTTCACTGCTTTGCCCCTGAGAAATAGGCGTGCTCCACCAAGCCACAAACAATGTGACCAATCATGATATGACTCTCCTGAATCCGCGCGGTTTCGCGCGAAGGCACACACAGGCAATCGCACAACGCAGCCAATTTTCCACCGCCTTCGCCGGTAAATGCCGCGGTTGTTAAGCCTTGCTTCCTCGCCTGCTCAACGGCAACCAGAATATTACGGCTATTGCCACTGGTGGTGATGGGAATAAACATATCACCCGACTTGGCCACTCCCTGAATTTCTCGCGAAAATACTTGGTCGTAGCCATAGTCATTACCAATGGCGCTGATGGTCGAGTTATTCGCACCGAGCACGATCGAAGCCAAGGGTGCTCTATCGAGCATGAAGCGCGAAACAAACTCAGCGGACAGGTGTTGGGCATCGGCAAAGCTGCCACCATTACCGGCGAAAATGACCTTGCCGCCGGACTGCAAACACTCAACACAAGCCACCGCGAGTTTTGCGATTTGACTAATCAGATTGTCGTCAGCAAGGATGGCCTGCTTAACGGCAATCGAGGCGGCGATTTGGTCACGAATCGCTGACAGGCTCACAGTATACCCTCCAGCCGCTCCAGCGCAACCCAGAAACCTTCGCCACCGTTTTTGTGCCCCTGCCAGATTTCAGGGATAAATGTTGCGCTCGGGCATCCTTTCTGCAGAATCGGTCCGAGACGGACGAAATCGATTTCGCCTTCGCCGATTTGTAGCCCCTCGCCATTCAGTCCTTTAGCGTCGCCCAAATGTAGGTGGGCGGAAAATGGGGCGATCCTTTCGGAAAATTCGTAGAAGTCGATGCCGAAATGGTTGCAGGTCAGGCGGGTGTGGGAAATATCGAAGCACATGCGCAGATTGAGCTTGCTACACCATTCGACGATTTCGTCGATCTGCACAAAAATATTCTGGTAACGCTGTCCGCCAAAATGCCACGGGAAGGGGGCCATGGTTTGAGGAATGAGTTCAACTCCCTCCATATCCAGTTCGCCCAGGCTTTGGGCAAAGCGCTCGTAATAGCCTCGAATCTCGGAGGCCGGGAGGGGCGCATCCATGGTGAAGCCGCCGATGTTAGCAACGATGGGCGGTCGTGGTGTGTTGGGGAAAAAACGCTTCAAGCTGCGGGTGATGTCGATCACCCTCTGGGTCTCACGGATCGACTGATTGCGGTAAGCATCATCGGGTGTAGCCAGATCCATGAGGCGGCTGCCGGAAAACAGTTCAGGGGCGTGCACCACCACCCCGGCTTCATAGGGTCCATCGAGATAATCAGCCGGATCCAGATCCATGTCCGAGTAGGACAAATGGAACTCCCATAGGTCTGGCTGAATACGGGCTGCGTACTCACGGAAGTCGTGGTAGCGGACAGGCACGCCCCAAGGGCGGGTGAATCGGTATGGGCGCGGTTCGATGCGAGTGTCTTGCAAGTCGGACGGGTAGAAGAAATCTTCTTCGCCCATGTCGTGGCAGAGCGTGCGACCGAGAAGCGCTTCGTAACGCTGAGGGGATAGCCCTTGGCCGGGGCTACGTACCTTAATGTGCTCCGCGGTCAGTACCGTGCCTTTGCTCAACGGCATGGCAGCTACGAGGCTCTTGCCCAGATTCTCGCGGTTGATCATTTCGCCTTGGGAAAGCTGGCGTGCCTTGCCTTCGCCGAGTGCTTGCTCGATCTCGCGAATACCTTCGACCATGCGGGCGAATTCGTTCTGCGTCAGGCTGGCCGCGTGGTCTGGTCCTTCCATGGTGCGATCCAACGTGAAGTGCCGTTCGATGATGCAGGCATCCAAGGCGACGGCGGCGAGCGAGACATTGATACCGCGTTCGTGGCCGGAATAGCCGACCAGGGGGTGGATCTGCCTCAAGGCAGGCATCCATTTCAGGTTGATGTCGTGTAGCGGGGCGGGATAGGTGCTGTTGCAGTGAAGCAGGGCAAACTGGGCGCCGCGTTTGTTCAGGAAGGCAACGGTGATTTCGACCTCTTCAGACGTACTCATGCCAGTGGAAAGAATTAGCGACTTGCCGGTTTGCGCCAGTCGATCGAGCAGCGGCAGATTGGTCAGG
>SXGU01383217.1_pt1 | contig 30053 bp, 21 predicted proteins | sample 3174531 | NCBI WGS metagenome assembly SXGU01 (sample SAMN11356863, study PRJNA531348) | freshwater metagenome | isolation source: freshwater sample F1-140 | place: China: Fuxian Lake, Yuxi | collected 2017-12-25 | reverse complement strand
GCCGCGATTGGCGATCAGGATGCGTTGAAACATGCGGGGTGAATCCGAAGATTGATAGAGGACGAACTATGAACCGTAAATAATTTGGTTGTGATATTTGACGTAGACCGGGTCGATTGCGTGTCCCTTGGTATGACGAAGTGCGGATAACTCGATTGTTGCGACTCCGTAATCAAGTTCGGCGTGATGGTTGGGACAGAGGCAGAGGATGTTCCCGATAAGGTCAGGGCCGTCGTGCGGTTTACCAAGCGGACGAATGTGGTGCGCCTCGGCGTAGTACCTTCCTCCTGGTAGCAAGATGGTGTGTCCGCAGATTTGGCACCGAAATTTGTGCAACAGCTTTACCTGGCGTGCCAACTCCGTGTCTCGCAGGATTCGATAAGTCGTCGTTTCGACTCTTCCCGGAGCTGGAGATCCAAGATCAGCCGCTTCGCGTGTCGGCCGCCAACTCGGACGACGTTCGGCAATCAGCTCTTCGATCTCCGTCCGCCATTTGACAATCTTTTGGCTCACCGCACCGCGTGGCGTAAATAGTGGCGAGTGAATGTGCTCTCGGAGTTCTCCGAGTGTGATCGGGGCGTCTGACAGGTCCAGAAACCATTTCACTTTGATTCGATACTCATGGTCGAAGCCACCTCGATCGCTCGGCGGATAGTACAGCGGCTTTTTGTTCGTCTTGCCGTCCCAAGTTTCGAGGACAGTGCCAACAGCAACAATTCCGCGATTATTCTCATACATCAAAAGCGTATCGCGCTCCGCAAGTTTGCCGAGTTGTTCACCGTAGCTTCGTTCTCCGCTTGTCGCGGCAATTCCCTTCTTAATCAGGACGTCAGTTCGACTTTTGCCGCTCAAACACGACACATCAGTGTTGAAGAAATAAAAATCCATCTTCGCCTCAACGACTGGCAGTGGCATCGGTCGATTGCGGAACGACTCACTCTTACGTCTTCACTCGGAACAGCGGCTGTCCGTACTCGACGGCGTCGCCGTTGTTGACCAGGACTTCGGTGATCGTGCCGGAGATCTCGGCGGGGATTTGGTTGAAGACTTTCATCGCCTCGATGATGCAGACGACCGTGTCGGCCTTCACCGTCGAGCCGACTTTCACGAACGCCGGCTCGCCCGGCGACGGAGCACCATAGAACGTGCCGACCGTCGGGCTTTTGATCACCGGGCCGTCCACCGCAGCCGGTGTACTCGGAACCGCCGCCTGCGGCGCGGGCGTGTCATGAGCCTGCGGAGCCGGAGCGTAATTCGGCGGCGGTGCATAACCGCCGGGAGCCATCATGTTGATGACCTCGGCCGGGCCGCGCCGGAGCACCCAGCGTTCGTCAGCTTTGCGAAGGTTCACTTCGGTGACGCCGTGTTTTTCCATCATCTCAACGAGTTCGCGAACCCGGTCGAGATCGAACGAACCCGTCGATGGGGATTTGTCAGCCATACGCGGTTTGCCTCGTGGTTTGATCGTCATTGTTCGTAGTCCCGCCTTTAGGCGGTGCGTTGATTCGGATTCCGCCTAAAGGCGGTACTACAAGCTTTTCGGTAACGATGACAGAACCTCATGACCGTCCGGCGTGACGATCACGTCGTCTTCGATCCGCACACCACCGAAGTCGGGCAAATATACCCCTGGTTCGACGGTCACAATGTTGCCGGTTTGCAGCTCCCCTTCGGCGACGCTGCTGAGCCGGGGTTCCTCGTGAATGTGTAGGCCGATGCCGTGCCCTAACCCGTGGCCGAAGAAGCCGCCGTAGCCAGCATCTTCGATCACCCTGCGAGCGGCCGAGTCCACATCCTTGAGCTTGGCTCCGGGGCGGATCGCGGCGATGCCGGCAAGCTGAGCTTTGAGCACAACTCCATGAAGTTCTTGAAGTTGGCTAGGGACGGTATCTGTGGCCAAAACACGGGTCAAGTCACTGCGATAGCCACTGGGAAGTGCCGCTCCCCAGTCCACCAACAGGAAGGTCGATTCACTCATTCGGCGGTCGCCAGACCGGTGATGTGGCAGTGCTGAACGGTCGCCAACGGCAATGATCGGCTCAAACGCCGAACGATCCGCTCCGAGCCGCCGCATCGTGTGCTCCAACTCATGAGCGACCTGCCGTTCGGTCAACTCGCCGGTTAGCGTCGCCTTCATCGCGACAAACGCCCGCTCGGCGATGTGGATCGCTCGGCGCGTCTCGGCGACTTCCTCGTCATCCTTAATCTGCCGCAACTTCTCGACTGTCTCGGCCAGCGGCTTGATCTCGATGCACTTCCCGGCGTCCGTCTTTTCGATCGCTTCTTTGAACCTGCCGAGTTCATGCACCGACAGGATGTGCGACTCAATTGCCAGCTTCCCTGGCCGAGCCTTCGCAATGACCGCCGCCAACTGGTCGTGAGGCTTCGTCTTCTGCGTCCGAATGTCAGCATCCAGCCCCGGACACTCTTCGGCGATCTGCGTCTGATACCGGCTGTCGGAGATCAGCACCCGCACGCTCGGCCCGATCAGCAATGCGCTGCTGTCGCCGGAAAAACCTGTGAGATACCGCACGTTCGACACACCGGTGACGAGCAGCGCATCGACTTCGGCTTCACGGATCAACGACAACAATTTGTCTTGTCGAGATTGGTAGCGTTGGGGCGGCATTTCATTCCTCTCAAATCGACTCAATCTGGGGCCCGGACGAGTGAGCGGCAAGGCGCTAGCCGCCGGTTATTGGGAAGGTAAATCGAAATCAAGTCACCGGTGGTTAGCGCCATTCCGCTCAAAGAGTTTGTCATCGAACCTACGGTCGCGGTCCTTCTGGCAGAAACAGTTCATTGACCTTCGTCGCGGCGACTGCGGGAGGCGTCCCCGCATCCCAGGCGTTCGGAGTGTGCTTGCCTTCGCCATAGAGCGACTCCATCGGCTCCCACACCACATCAACCTTGTCCGTGAACAAGTCGCCGATCAACAGATCGGTGACTTTACCTTTCAGGTGGGGATAATTCTTCACGAAGTTGCCAAAGCTGAATCCGTCGTAGTACTCACAGACCAGCCGCCGCATCCGGTCGATGCCCTGATTGAGCACCGCCGACCACTTGCCAAGCTGATTCGCCGACGTATCTCCGGCTTGCAACCCTTTGACGATCGCATCCGCCGCCATCTCACCCGACTTCAGCGCCAGCAGCACGCCCGATGAATACAACGGGTCGAGAAACCCAAACGCATCGCCGATCGTCACCCAGCCGTCGCCCGCGGCCTGTGTTGAGCGATACGAATAATCCTTCGTCGCGAAGTAACCCGTCACGCGTTTCGCATTGGTAAGCCGCTCGACCACAGCGGGACACTTCTCGACTTCTTCGTGATACGTCTGCTCGTGAGTCCCGCGTCCCTTGAAGAGATAGTCGAAGGGGCCAACCACGCCCAAACTGAGTCGGTTGTCGTGCAGCGGGATGTTCCAGAACCAGCCCTGCTTGTTGGGCGTCTGAATGACGATCGTCGCTCCCTCGTCTCGGCCGACGTCGCGATAAGCTCCTTCCCAGTACGTCCAGATCGCTCCTTTGTTGAGAACCGGATCCCAGACGCGGAGCTTGAATTTGTTCTGCAACAGCCCGCTCTGCCCACTGGCATCGACGATGACTTTCGCCCGCACCTCGCACTGAGCCCCGTCCGCTTCCTGAATCTTTACGCCGACCGCGCGGTCTCCCTCGAAAATCACTTCGAGCACACGCACGCCTTCATGTGCTTCGACTCCATGCTCGCGAGCGTTGTTGAGCATCATCAAATCAAACTCGCTGCGGACCACCTGCCAGGTCTGCGAGCACTCATGCGGCTTGTTGTCCCAAAAGTAAAACGGAGCCGACAGCTTCCCTGCCGCGTTCACGAACTGCACGCTGTGCTTATGCACGAACCGGCTGGCCCGCATCTTCGGCAGCATGTTGAGCCGTTCGAGCACCCAATAGGTCTCTGGAATCAGCGACTCGCCGATGTGAAACCGGGGAAACTTCTCACGCTCGAACAATTGGACGCGATGGCCCTGCTGAGCGATCAACGTCGAAGCCGTCGAGCCCGCCGGCCCGCCGCCAATCACAACCACATCGGTTTCGCGAACACTCACCATGATGCCTGCCTTCCGAAGACGTCGTAGCCCCGTTTCGCCAGAACGTGTGTGTTTTGCAGATCAGCCCGCGTTCTGGCGAAGCGCGGCGACAGCTCTCCAATTACAACCAACTACTCGCATCCACTTCATGCGGCCCACGGGCCGCTCGCAACAACGCACACAACTGCCGCAACTCCGCCGCCGACAGATGCCCAAGTTGCCGAGCGTGACACTCCTGCAGCGGGATTGCGATCTCTTCCAAAAGGGCCTCTCCAGCAGCGGTGATCCCGATGCGCACCATTCGCCGATTCTCCGCCGGCCGATCGCGAGCGATCAGCCCACGTTCCTCCAGCTTGTCCAACATTCGGGTGATATCCGGCGCTCGCGAGACCAACCGCTCGGCCAGTGCCAGCGTCGGCAAAGCCTCCGGATGAGCAGCCTTCAACAGCCGCAGGAGGTTGTACTGCTGCGGAGTCAGTTCAAACTCACCGAACAGAGCATCCTCCTGAATCCGCAGCCGGTCGTACGTCCTCCACAAATTCAGAAACACTTCCTGTTCGAGTGAATCAAACCGAGTCGCCCGCCGCGTCAGATTGGCACGAGTCGTGGACATGGCGGGTAAGTTACGCCGCCGAACGATAGTTGTCCAGACAACTGTTTGCGTCGACCAGCCGTACCGCGACCGCCAGGGAGCGGCCCGAATCGCATCGGCAACTGGCCGCTCCATGACGGCCGCGATACGGCTCAGACCTGCTCAGTACCACTGATACGCGTATTTCTGAAACCGCTCCCACGCTTCCTCACGTTTGACGGGACCAGAGTGCGGTTTCATCCGATCTCGGTCGTTGTTCAATTCCCGAAGCAAAGCCTCTTCCGCGAATTGAAACGCCGTGAGTTACTCCCATTTCGAGAACACCTTTCCCGTCCGGTGATTCTCGCCCGTCATCTCGCTCTCTCGCCGAGCCAGCAGTGCCTTCACTCCTTCGCGAATGATTTCATCTCTGCACTCGATGAGCGGAAACAATTCGCGAATTCCCTCGGCGTCGATCGGATGCACGCTGACCTGCACCGATGGAGCCGGATCGCCCGCCAAGATGCGGGCCACGTTGTAGCGCATCACGATCAAGTCCACGGGAGTCAGCGCGTACAAATAGAACGCCGCCGCCAAGGCCCAAAGGTCGGCGCGAAACAGCCACACGAAATCTCGCTGCCGAGCAATCTTCCACACCGCCAACCCAAAACCGACGACAACGGCCGTCATGCCGTAGAAGCCGACCATTCGCATTCGAGTCATGCCATTAAAGCCAATGTAGATGCACAATCGGTGATAGACCGCGATCGCCAGCAGCAGATTCAACACCGACCAAATCCACGCCAGGCGTTTCAGTTTCGGCAGCCGTTCGTCGCTCAAGATGTCGCCACGAAAGATCAGCGACAGCATGACCGTCGCCAGTCCCAGTGCGAACGTCAGCCAAGCCGCTCCCTCGTGAGCGTATCCCGAAAAATGAAAACCCTTCGGAAACTCGCGGAAACAGAGCGACTGAAACTCGAAGACCAGATACACGGCAAACAAGCCGATCACCGTCACCAGCGTATTGCGATAGGCCGAATACAACGGGGCCGGACCTGACGTTAAGGTGGTCTCAGCACGATGCGGCGCGAGTGGTCCCACGCTTGGCTCAACTGGCGTCGGTCGCAGCAAGCCGACGAAGAACCACGCGGCGGCCACCCAGAACGCAACCTCCAAGAACGAGAAGTGAATCAGCCAATCGTTGATCACCGTCAACCAATGCCCAAACCGATGCGAGAACGACGAGACCAAATCTGGATTCGCCAGCACGACAGCGATCCCAATAAACCAAAGGCCGCCAGCGGCATCATCACCGACATCGCCGACGCATGTTTGAGCGGCCGCAAATCGCCATGCGCCGAGCGGCCATAATGTCCCAGCCCGCGAGCACCTGCCGCCACCGTCTGCCCCGCGAACGCGCACACCGCCATCACGAACGGCGTCCGATTCGCCAACGTCATCGCGAACGCGACCACTCCCGCGAACCCACAACACACCGCCAGGCTCGAACCACACCACACCAACCGAGCCGCCAAGGCCCACAGCAGCAGCGCGATGAACCAACCAACTCGCTGGCGTTGCTGACTCAGCGAGCCAAGAGCCAACAGCACCGGAGCCACCACGAAGAACAACGCATATCCGGCGAAGCCCTGCCCGCGATAGATCGTCAAATCGCTGAGTACCACCAACCACGACACCGCCAGCAACTCGCGACCGCGCACCGGCAGAGGTTCGGGATTGAACGACTTCCAGTAATCGAGCACCGGAAGCTCGGCGTTGTCCGGTTTTGGCTCCGTCACGGTCGCCATGAGTTCCTCCCTGTAGGACAGCATTTCCAGGCTGCCCCGAACGCTCCACTGTACTCCATTCGTCAACAGCGCTGTCCGCCCATCGGGTCAGCCTGGAAAGGCTGACCTACAGTCGATCCAGCGAATCAATCCAGCGAGCCATCGCATCCACTCCGTCGGCGTTCGGATACCGATGCTCCAAATCGGGCAGGCTCGTGAAGTTCGCCGGATACTTGAGCTGTCGCAGGCTGTTGGCATTGCGGTCAAGAAACGCATGAGCCGGATCTTTCGAGCCGCAGACCAATTGGAATTGCAGGCGATACTCCGGCAAGTTCTCCGGTGGGCGTTCGGTGATCACCGACGCGGCGAGCAACAATCCGCGAAACACGTCACGATGTTTGAATGCCAGATGCGTCGCGAACGGACCGCTCTTGTCGTACCCATGCAGCACGACTCGGCCAGCGTCGATCGAATACTTTTTCTGAAACGAGACCACTGTCTCGTAAACGAACTCCGCCTCGTTCGCTTGCCAGCCGGCACCAATGTCCGCCGCCTTTAGTCCCAGCAAGATGATGCCGCGACGTTCGGCCTCGAGCTTCCACGAATCGAAAATCGTCGCCTCCAGCGTGTCCCCCGGCGGATGCAACCAGGCAAGCAGCGAGTATCCATACGCCGGGTTGTAACTCTCCGGCACGAACGCCCACCAAGCGTTCTTGCTGTCGGCAACTTCCTCGCCAAAGCGACCAGTGCGCGGCTTGTCGGTCCCTTCCGCTTTCTTGTCCTTCTCTTCGACCACTCGACCGTCCGGCTTTTCAACCACCTTCTTCGTTTCTGCTTCAGCCGCCGCTTCAATGGGGGACGTGGGGAGTTCCTTCGGCACATCCGCCGGATACCCAACTAGCACCGCTTCGAGCGTTTGTTCTTTCCCCTCGCGGCGGATGACAACGGCCGACTTCTCGGTCGGACGAACTCGGCTTACCTGATCGATCAACTGCGCCGCCGATGTAATTGTCTGATCGCGAAATTTCACGATCCGATCGCGCGGCTTTAGCCCGATCTTCGCCGCCGGACTATCGGGATAGACCCAACGCACTCCGACCCCTTCGCCTCCCGCCGCCAACTTCTCACGAGTCGGCAAGACTCCAAGAAACCCCGCCTCGAACGGCGGCAGTTCGCCGACCAGCGTCAGGTCCGCCTGCTTCGTCTCCGCACCGCGCTTGATGGTGATCGCCAGCTTGTCCCCTTCGATCTTGCTGCCGAGCACATGCTTGACCTGCGCCGGTCGCGTCACCTTGTGGCCATCCAATTCCAGGATCTGATCGCCGTCCTTAAACCCCGCGCGATACATCGGCGAGTCGTAACGCACGCGGTCGATCTTCGTGTCCCCCCCAAACATGTCGGTCGAAGCAAACGTGAATCCAGCGAGTCCTGCTCGCAAATCTTTCCCTTGCTTCAACCGGTCAAGCGTCGCCAGCACATCGGCCAACGGAATCGCGAAGCCGATACCTGAGTCGTACCACTCAACCCCCGCCACCGCGGAATTGTCCTGTGGAGAGAGCGGCACCAGCACGCCCATCACCGTGCCATCAACATCCACCAGCACGCCGCCGTAATTCACCGGCGAGACTTTCGCGTCCGTCTGAATGGCCTTGCCCCAAACTCGATTCACCGCGCTGACAATTCCCACCGATACGTTCGGCGCATTCGCATCCAGCGCCCGGCCAACCGCGATCGCCCATTGGCCAACCTTGATCGACTCCTTCGCCGCTGCACGAGCCGGCACCAATCCGTCCGCCTCGACTTTCAACAGGGTCAAACTGCGAACCGTGTCATTCGCGATGACTTTCGCCGTCATCCGCCGTCCATCGGTCGTCGTCACCAGGATCGAAGAAGGCTTCGACAGAAAATTAAACGTACTCGAAATCACATACCCATCCGCCGACAGCACTAACCCCGTCGTCGGCCCGTTGCCCAGCAAAAAGTTCTGTACCTGATCCAACCCGCCAACCGTCTCGATCCGCACCAATGACGGAGCGACCTGCGACACGGCTCGCTTGAAAGCCTGCTCCTCGGCCTCTTCCAACTCGCGCGTCGGTGCCTGCCAGGCAAAAGCCGATGTGCTTGCAAAGCACGACAAGATGAGCAACATCAGCGAAGCAAATTTCATCATGAGTCACCTTGGCCATTCTGTCTGGCTGATGGCTGTAAGCTGATGGCTGATGGCTGTTATCTCAAACTCGATATGTCCAAGAGTTGGGATAACAGCCATCAGCTTACAGCCATCAGCATTCAGCCGGACTCATTCTTTCTCACGTTTCTTGGGGACTGGCATCTCGACGTTGACCAGTTCGTTGCCACGTCGAACGACTAAACGAAGCTGGTCGCCAGATTCGAGCCGGCCGATCGCGTCTTGCAGTGCTCGGCAAGATTGAATCAATTCGTCGTTCACAAACAGCACAAGGTCGTCTGGTTTCAATCCGACCTTCGCGGCAGCACTCTCCGGCAGAGTCGAGTCAATAAACGCGGGCGTGCGATCGACCACATCAGGCACCAGCAGGAATCCGAAATCGAGCGGCTTGTAGCGGCGCGGCTTGACCGATGGTTCGGTGTCATCGCTGCGCGGATCGCGTTTCGGCTCGAACTTCCCAGAGATGATTTGCTGAATCGAGCTACTGAGTTCCTTCACGGGAATCGCATAGTTCATCCAGGTGTTCGACTTCGCATTCCGCAGTTCGAGTCCAATCATGCCGAGCAGCAATCCATCGCGAGTCGTCAGCACGCCACCGGCCGCGCCGGAGTTATTCGTTACGCCATCGACCACGAAAACCGGTCCCGAATACGGGCTGTCGAACACGCCGCGCCGAGCCTCGATCGTCGTCTTTGCCGCGATCACGCCATGCACCACCGACACCGGCTCGTCCCCTGCCGCGACGTTAAACATGTTGCTGAATCCCAGCACGCGAGTTCCCGACCCAGCCGAAATCGCTTCGTCCGTGTGAAAGAACGGAAACTCCGTTCCGTCCTCGCTGTTCAGCTTGAGCACCGCCAACGCCAACTGCGGTTCGGCCCCCAACACCTTTGCCGTGAATCGCCGGCCATCCGACAACACTACACCCACCACATCCGCATCGAGCACATGGCTCCAGATCGTCGCGATGTGTCCCTCTTTGCTGACCAGGAAGCCGGTCCCGTGAGACGCCAGACCCTTGATGCCGCCCGCTCCAAAAATCTTCACGACCTTGGGCTGCACGGCGGCGATGGTGTCGCGAGTGGTTTGTGCGGCGGCATCGGACGGGAAGAAGGCATTGCAAATTGCAAATTGCAAAATGCAAATTGCGAATTGCATGAGGCGATGCCGTAACCGTACCGCGACCGTCAGGGAGCGGCCCGGCCGGAGCAGAACCGCAGCCACTTCCTGACGGTCGCGGTACGGCGGCCGCTCAATTTGCAATTTGCAATTTGCAATTTTCAATTTGCAATCCCTCATTACTTCTTCCCCACAAAGTCCGTCTTCGCAACCTTCAGCGTCGCGAACTCCTTCTCGCCACTGCGCACGTGCCACGTCGCTGGCAGCCGTCGTCCGCCGAAGTCGTTCCAGCCATCAAACCGCACCGAACACGCCTCCGCATCCTCGTGCAGGCGACTATCCATGCCCAACAATGCACCGGACGCGCGGCTGAAGAACCAGCGGGTTTCGACCGCAGAAAGCGTCGTGTCGATCACATCCACCAGATCACCGCGGCCATCAAGCGGTTCACTTCCGAAATAGAAGCACTCCGTGAATGCCGTCGAGCCTTTGCTCAGCAGCAGTCGAAGCTGATGCGCGGCGATCAAGAATCCGCCCGTGCCGGGCGGTTCGTCCGCCGCATCCGAATCCTCAAGCTGCTGAAAGAACGCCGAGTCCCGAATCTCCAGACCGACACCTTTCACAGCCAGTGTCAATTCAAACTTGTCACCCGCCACCGATTGACCGCTCAACTGCCACGAACCGGTTGCCGATGCGAAGTCCCCCAGCGCTTTCAGCGGCGCAAACACTCGATCCTGTTCCAACTGATTGAACCGATAGTTCGCATAACCGGTCTTCGTGACAAACCAACTCTTCCACTGCTCCGGGATCGCCTTCTTCAAAGCTTCCGCCTGAGGATCAGGCCGAGGAGGGAGTGGCTGGTCCGGTTGCTTCTCCGGTTTGCCATCTTTGTCTTTCTTGGGCGGCGGTTGCTGCGGTCGTTTCGGAGCGTTCGGCATCAACTCCGACTTCGCGTGCAAGCCGCGCAGCCGAGCCTGAATCTCGCGACGTTCTCCTTCGTGCCGAAAGACGATCGGCAGCATCCAGTCCTTCGGATAGATACCGAGAATGTTCTTGAACTGATTGACGGTATGAATCGGCCTTCCCGCGAAGCTCACGAGTTCATCGCCGCTACGCAGACCGCGCCGAAACACATCCGACGATTCCAAGATCCCGTTGACCACGACCGTCCCATCGCTGCCTGTCGTGACCGTTGCCCCCAGCGTCGCGTGATCGACAACTCGGCCAGCCTTGAGCTGGTCGTGGAAAAACTTGATCTGATTGATCGAGATCGCATAGCCCGCGCCAGAATTCACGCGACCGCGCTTCTCGAACGAGCCGCGGCCATTGATACCAACCAACTCGCCAACCGAATTGAACAGCGGCCCGCCGGAGTTTCCCGGATTGATCGACGTATCAACCTGAATGCAGTCGGTGTATTCCAACCACGTCCCCGCCGGCGGTTGATAACGATGGGTCCCGCTGACGATGCCATAAGTAACCGTCGGCTGAAAATCCGTTGCCAGCAGAAACGGATTGCCCATCACATAGGTCCAATCGCCGATCTCCAGCTTGTCACTGTCACCCAGCGTCGCAATCGGGAAGTCTTCTCGCCCAAGCATTTTGATGAGCGCGACATCGCCCGTCGGATCAATCCCCACCAGGACCGCGTCGTACAGCACACCGTCATTGAGGCCACACTTCATGAACGGCCCCAGTCCGCTGACAACGTGAAAGTTCGTCAGCGCGAACCCGTCCTTGCTGATGAGCACTCCCGACCCACCGCCCGCTCCCCCTTTTGCGAAGACCGCCACGACCGTCGGAGCCACTCGCGTGATGACCTCGATCCGCTTCTGCTCGGCCTCGCGAACAACTTGGTCCGCCGCAGAGAGAAACGCGGCATCGTTCACCGCAGAAAAAAACGCCAGCAAGCTGCTGACGCAGAGAACTTTGATCGAAGCCTCGTTCACGATCATTTCCTCGCAACGGACGACTTATTCACTCGGTAGCAAACGGCGGCAGGGTAACACGTATTCGCCACACGAGCGATGAGTCTATCGGCATTGTCGGCCTCGTGAAACAACCGGTGACGGCGTTGGCCACGCCGACTCGTCCGATGATGAAGTCCGGCATACAACAGAATTTGATCGGCATTGGGCGATGTTTGGTCGCAACCATCATTGTACGGCACAAGTGTAACCCGTACTTTGTCACCCATTCAGCGGCGGCCCTGCTTGAGAGGCAGAGGTCACCGAACCATCGATTTGAAAGGGATCAAGAACTTCATGCGAGGCCGACTGTCGGCCTCGATCACAATTTGAAATTGACGCGCGTGCGTCAAGATTCTGCTTCAACAGAAACGACCAACCTGAGCCGCAAGGCTCTTGATTAGCGAGGCAGTACTTGGACCGCGCTCCCGAACGGGAGCGTCGGCCGGGTGCTGTTCGCTATTCCCCTTGGTCGGGGTCTGTTGAGCGGCTCTGGTTTGACGCTCCTCTCGTTTTGAGAGGAGCGTCAAACCAGAGCCGAACTTATCGAAAGGACCAAGGGATGACCAACCGCGCCTTCATTTTACGGTGTCTCGCCATTGGTGTGGGACTGCTTGTCGCGTCGCGGTCTATTGATGCCGACGAACCGGCAAAGGAGAAAAAGGAGGAACCATCGAAGCCTTCGAGAATCCTCATAAATAAATTGGAGACACTTCGGGGAAAAATAGAAGAAGAGCACCGCGATTGGATCTTCGCCTACGACGAAGCGATTGCATTGATCGACGAAGACATCACGGAATTCAAGTCGTTCGAAGTCCGCAAGAGTGGCGGACTGCGTGTCTTCAAAACGCAAGATGAAAAAGACAAAGTCATCCAGACGCTCGAGAAAGTCCGAGACGCTTGGAAAGAGCGTTTCAAAATTCATGAAACTCAGTTGGAGACGAGCGCGACAAGGCCCGGTTGGTTGCAAATGCCGAACCCGTTCGCTGGCTTGAATGACTTCAATTCCTTCGACGATCTCGTCGAATCGAAAATCGGCCGCTTCTCCATCGATCTCAATTGCCTGGGCGAAAGTTTCCCGAATGTCCCGAGGGCGAGTCCTGCTGGAAGCCGACCGATCACTGACATTCAATGGCCTGGCTGGATTCCCGCAAGAAATGTGGCGGTCGAACCCAAGAAGAGCGTGCCAGTCGATAAAACGAAAAAAACTGTCAAAGCGACACCGCTTCCACCGGCTCTTGCTCCGAAGGCACTTGATGGACCCTTTGACCAAGGTATCAACACTCAAGTGGGAGCAGAGAACGCGGAGATGACTCGAGCACCGTTTGGTGCGCAGCCAGAGTCGGGCGACCTCAGCACCTACAAACGGAATTTGTACCAGCGGCTCAATATCGACATGCAACAGCCGATTCCATCAGTGCCAGCAACGCCTGATGAGACCCTACGCAACCTTGAACGATTCGTTTCCGGAAGAGCAGCGATCGGTGAAGAACTCCCCTCAACTATTGAGAACTTCAGGGAATGGCGGAGCGATGTGCAGTCTGTTATTGACGTGCGAAATGTCGTTGTCTCGCTGTGGCAGGATGTCACACCGCAAATTGCACATCAGGAGAAAATCATAAAGAACATCCGGGAGGTCGTGCTCGATGCACTCACAAGTACCCGCATCCGCGAAACCACAAGGAAACGGGTGTTATCGGAAGGCGAGTCAAGAATTCAAGTCGCCGAGAAGGAAATCAAATTTCTGTCCGAACTACGTCAATTACGCACTCAAATCTGGATTCGCGGCGTCGACACCAAAGGGATGTTCGACGGGAAGGAAGTCCAGATCACCGATTTGCTCGTGATGTCCGGGACCGAGTCCCATATCACCGCAACAGGAGCCAAAGCGACGGTTCTGCTCGCGGAGACGATCGACGTTAACGAGGTCAAGAAATTCCTCCCGCCACGTCCAACGCTTGACGAATACCATGATTCACCTGCCTTCAGAACGATGGCAAAACGTCTCGCTGAAAAGGTGGCGGAGCGACTCGGACGACAGCAGGCCGGTAACGACGCAAAACTCGCGCAAGATCAGAAGAAGCGTGCCGATGCGGAAAAAATGGCCGAGATGCGACTTGCCCTCGCCAAAACGCACATCGAAGACATGAAGCAAAAATTGGCCATGCTGGTACTTGAGCAACTCATCAAACAGTATCCCGATACGACGGCACGCCTTGAAGCGGAAGAATTGCTCAAAAAACTCCAGGCTGGCAACGCGAAGAAAAACAACACCTTTGAGAAGCGTGTGGAGCGCATCGAAGCGGCGGAAGCACGCCTCGCAACCGCGAAAGAGTTCATCGAGAAGAAGAGCTATAAGACCGCACGAATCTTGCTTGAACGGCTGGTTAAAGAATATCCGGAAACGGTGTCAGGCGATGAGGCGAAGGAGCTTCTCAAGACGCTGTCGGAGTGACGCGAGTGGATTCTCTACCGGATTGCTTCTGCGGGGGCTTGATCGATGGCTTGGTTTCACTGTCAGTTCTGCAATTGCCTGCGAGAGCTTTCCGATGAACACATCGGCAAGCCAGCCAAGTGTCCGCAATGCAAAAAACGGGGAACCGTCGTTGGGACGCGCGATGGCGAACTTCCAACGATTGGTCGAGACATCGCTGGCCACGATGAGCCGCAATCAATTTCACCGTCGGAGACTGCCTCGTCTGGTCAGTTTTGGAATCAATTCGCCGAACCGAATCCCTCTCCGACCGTTGCCTCGTCGACGGCGAACGCTGAGCCAGACGAAATCGACGATTGGCAGAACGACGAGTCTGCGTCGGCAGCACCATCGGCACCAAACGACACAGACTCGATGCCGCTTCGGAATAGGGTCCAAGGTTTCTATCAGCGGGCGGCCGAATGGTCTGTCAAAGACAGCACTGGCCGTGTTTTTGAAACCTACATCACCGTTCGATATTTGCGTTGGGCCTGGAAACTAGCGATTGGAGTCATCGGCGTGTCTTGGCTGATCGGGATGTGGTTCTTCGGAGTCACGGGTTTTGAGGTGATCTTTAAGACCACGGCCGAAGAGACGGCCAAGCAATCGGTTTTCGCATTCTTCGCCCTGGGGGCTTTCAAGATCATCGTGCTGGCGATTTTGTTGGGCCTCTTCACCTTGATTTGTCTGCTTGAACTTTTCTTGGTGCGAATGGGGCTGGAAACGGTCGCCGTTTTCTTTGACATCGCACACGACATTCGCCGGCTCGCCGACGGGCGTTCGAGTCTCGAACAAACATCGGATGTCGCGTGAGAAGATTTGAGTGTCTGGAAGTCCCATTGATCGCCGTACCGCGACCGTCAGGGAGCGGCCTGGTTCCAAGGTCGCCGGCCACTCCCTGACGGTCGTAGTACGGAATTGAAAACGCATCGAGTAACCATCACGACCGCACGCCATTGTGTGGATTCGTTTTCGGAAATTGATTTAGCGGGAGCGATCATGGCCGATTGGTTTTATCACACGAAAGCCGGTGAGGAAGGTCCGTTCCGACCTCCCGATCTCATCAACCTCGCTCGGCAAGGGGTCATCAATCCAGAGACTCCACTGCGCCGTAGTGGCGACGATAAATGGGTAGCCGCAAAAAAACTCAAGGGCTTGTTTTCGCCGCAGGTCGAGGCTCCACCGACTCCGCCGGTCGTGAGACGTTCGATCAAAAAGCCAATGATTGTTGCGAGTGGCGTCTGTGGAATCGTGGTGCTGATGGCCGTCCTCTTCGCCGCCATGAGGTCCGAGAACCCGAAGGAGTCCGCGTCGCTCCCACTCGCGGAAACGCAGAAGGCCCAGGACGGTAATCACACGCAAGACTCCTCGACCCCCTCTGAAGCGAAACCGAAAGTGAGCGTCGCGCCTGGGTCTGCGAAAACAAAGGACTCTCAATCGGATGTGATGAAGCGGCTCGAAGTTTCAACCAAGACGGTTCAATCCGTCGTGACCGCCTATCTGGCCGCGAAGACGTGGGAAGAGCGATTGCCACTCATGGTCAACATCGACGCGGCACCACCGCCGGATTCGCCGCTCGCGCCGCCCGGCATTTATCGACCGGGAACCTTCAGTAGCTCTTCCTCAAGCACGGATGGCACTTTTGAAACTGGCATGGCTCAAGTGGATGTGGGTGCCTCACACCCGGAATTGCAATCTTTGTGGTTCTATTTGATCCGGACGCCGACTGGTTTCAAAATCAATGCGGCGGCGATGCTGCGTGAGGCCAATCAAGCTCGGATGAATGCGACGTTGGCCGAGATTCGTGATTCAAAACCGATGGTCGAAGTCACGATTTTGAAAATGGAAAAGAGTGTTTCCTCGATTCGGCTCGACGTCCGCATCACGAACAATTCCAAGCTGCACCTCGCCTACGTCCGATTCAATTTGTCGTTTTTCGATTCTGACGGCGGTTTTGTCGGCTCTTGCTTGGACAATGCAACGAATGTTCGCGCCGGTGCATCCTCCACCGATCAGGCCATTTTTCTCGGAGGACATTCCCTGGAAGAGATTGCCAAAATCAAGGTTTCAGACGTGAATCTGCGCACGCAGACTTCCACAGGAGCCGACATCAATGCGGCCCAGTTGTTTTCCAGCGATCTGCGACTGGATGGCAATCGCCCCGAAGACCAAACGCGGTTGGAGCAGACGTTTCGCGGCCAATGGCTCAACCATAGCGGTGAATCCAAAACACGCATCTATTTTGCTCCAGATGCGCGAACCATGAACATCGGGGGGACCAAAGAGGGACGATTCTCGACGGAAGTCACGATGCGAAATTATTCGACCGGTGAATTCGGTCTGCAAATGGCTCACTCGGACGGAACTGGCATCGCCAGCGTTTACAATCCAATTCGAAAGGGCGTCTTTCGGATGACGAGGACTCAACTTCGCGTCCCAGGAAATCCAAACTGGAGCCCCCCGGATGACGACCCGGCAAAGGGGCCACTCCAAACATACGTCGATGCGAGAGAGACGCCATAAGCCACCGCAACGAATTGCCCGACCGCTCGCCGCCGGTTGAGAAGTTCCCTGTCCGTCCAAGGCGATGTGTGGTATTTCTCGGGTGATGTTCAAGGAGATCGTCATGCCGTCGTCATTGGTTCCGTCGGAAATCGAATTGTCTGCTGATGTCGAGCGACTCGCCGCGAAGTTGGGTGTCGCTGGAGACCTTCCCAAAGTGATTGAGATGACGCGGTCGGTTTTCCCGGACGCTCGGCTGGAGGTCGAGGTGGAAGAAGACCCGGAAATCGCTGATGAACTCTGCTTGGCCATCGTGGTGAGAAACACCATCGATGACGCCCATGAGTTGGTTCACGTTTCCGCTCATTGGCATCGCCGGTTGTATGACTGTTGCCTGCCACATTTGGCACCGGCGTTTCGACTCAACACGGACTGGCGTCCATGATTCTCGACCGCGACTTGTTGAGCTTGGCTGAGAAACTCTGCCTGGGAACCAGCGAATCGGAATGGCGTTGCGCGGTGAGCCGGGCCTATTACGCCGCATTCCATCGGGCTCGCGACTTGTTGCAAGCCTTGGGATTTGAAGTTCCACGCGGGGAATTGGCGCATGCGTTCTTGTGGAAGCGGTTGCAAACCTGCGGCAACCCTTCGTTGGGTCTTGCCGGCTCCGACCTGAATCAGCTTCGCGGTCAACGCAACAGAGCCGACTATGATTTGGTTGGTGATGTCTCCCGGCGAACAGCGATGACTGCCGTGGAGACGGCAGCCGCGATTTTTCGCATCATCGAAGCGCTGACACCCGATGATCGTGAAGCCGCAGTCGAAATCATTAAAGCCTACGAGCGGGACATCCTTCGAGAATCAACCTGGCGACCTCGGCCGCGATGACTCGCCGTAGCTTGTCGAGCGTCATCTTGCGGGCAGAGAACCGCGACTCGCTCGCGCAACCGCGAAAACTTTTGGTCAACCGAGGCTCGTTCGTAATTACTTAATCAATTTGGCATCCGCCAGATCGAGGTTGTCGCCAAGGTCCACGTTCGTCGCCGCGTCGCCGCCGAAGCCAACGACAATCTCCAAAACGACGATGTCGGTCACATCCAAATCAATCGGCCGAGCCGCATCGCGCGAAGTCATCCGCAGTTTCAAAAGCTGTTTGCCGTCGCCGGAGATCAGCAGATCGCAATCGCCGCCGCCATCCTTCACACTCTCATCAATGCCGACGATCGCTTGAAAGCGACGGTAATCGCCCCCCAGCCGATAACGCAGCGAAGTCTGCGGCCGGATGCACAACCCGCGAGAGAATGCTCGCAGTCCGATCGGTTTCAATTCGGGAGCATAGAACGCACGATCTGCAACGAAGGCCGGGCCGTCCTGAATGCCGCGGGTGTACTTCACATCGCGCGGCGGGTCTTGCGAGAGATACCGCAGCTTCCCCTGGCTGAAGTCGATCCGCTTGAGCTGTTCCAATGGCAAGGCCAGTTCCGCTTTTGATGCTGTCGTCACCACGACGCCTTTGTCGGTCCCTGCGACCGACGCGGCCATGAGCACGTCGCCGTTGCTCAATTCCAATCGCACGGCCGGCGGTTTCGGATTGCTCGGTCGCCGAGCGAAGATCAGGCCGAAGACTTTCTCTCGCTTCGTGGAAACTTCCTCGCCGTCGAGCAGAAACTTCACCGATTTCTCGGTGACCTCCACCACCACGCCGTCCAGGAAGTCGAGCGTCTGTTCTTTGCGAATCACGAGCAGATCCGACTTGCTGGCCTTCTCGACCAGCTTCACCCACTGGTCGTCCTCATCAAAGCGATCAGAGAACCGGACGCTGGCGATCTCGCCCTGCGGTAGCGACAGCTCGCCGAGCGTCGCCGAGGTCAGCTTCAACTGCTTGTCGATGATTCGCGTCTGCGCCGCGCCGAGCTTCGAGCCATCCCAGAGCGACACGACCGCCGCCGGCTTGTCGAACTTCGCCGGCTCACCACGAAACCGGACTTCAAGCACCTCGCTGAGTGGCACCGAATCTTCTTTACCGGCAATCACCAAGTTGACTCGGCCATCGCTTAACCCGCGCCACTCACCGAGCCGAGGCTCACCCTGAAACGAAACCACTTCGACTTGCGGTGCCGCGAGGACGGTGAGCAATACAACGGACAGCAAATTCATCGGTCGTCTCTCGCTGAGGATTCCAAATTCGCACGACGCGCCAGCGAGTGATTGCATTCAACAATAGATCGGCCACTCGCTGGCGCGTCGTGCTGGTTTCGTATTGCTCGTCACTCTTTCCCGGCGGGGCGATTCGCCAGCTTCTTGAAGTATTGCTCGATCGCTTCGCGGTAGTGGGACGGGAAGTTGCGGTTGATGACGTTTTTGGCTTCGGTGGCTTTCTTCGGAGGAAGCGTGCCCCAGCCAGCTTTGTTGCCGATGTCTTTCTTATCAACATCGCCCGGAGCGGTCGCTCCCTTCACGCTGCTGTCGTTGGCCGCGCCGCCGGATTGATTCTGGTTGCCGCCTTGACCACCTCCGCCACCGCCCCCCTGTTGCTGTTGCTCGACCTTCTTGATGATCTCGTCGAGCGCTTCGACGATTTCTTCTTCGACCTTCTGAGTCTTCTCACCCCCTCGGCCGAGTGTCAGACGGCGTTCGACGTCGAGCATCTTTTTGGCGACTTCGCCGAGCGAGGCGTCTTTGAGTAGTTCCAGGTCATGCCGCATCAGCAGTGCAACCGCCTTGTACCGTTCGGGGACGTTCTGCGTGTTGTCGAGCAGATTGCCGAGCGAACGCATCGCGTCTCCCTTTTTCAAAAGCTGATGCTCGCAGATTGCTCGTTGAAAGAAGTAGCTGGCGGGATCGACGATCTGTTTGGGATCGACGGCGACGAGCACTTCCAACGCTTCCTCGTATAGCTGCCGCTGAGCGAGGAATCGGCCAACGTACAGCCGCAGATGCTGGCGAGCAAAATTGGCCATCGCGTCCGTCTGCGGGATGACCTCGCGCGGCCAAGTGGCGATCGGTGTCGCTTCCTGGCAGGCGTCCACGATCTTCTTGGCATCGGCATCAGCCGTGGTCAGCGTGCGGATGACTCGTTGAAAGATCTCTTCGGTGGTCAGCGGCGCTTCTCCGAGCGTCCACTCTTGGGCCACTCGTTCGAGCACGGCCTTGTCGGAGATGCCACGTTCGGCGACCCACTGCAACGCTTGCGTCCGCGCGTCAGCGGCAGTTGGCGGGGCGAAGACGGCATCAGCCGCCGAGACTCTGGCAGCCAGCAACGGCAACACGAGCCACAACGAAAACCAAGTCGCTCGGTTGAAGAACAGCGACACGTTCATCATCAGCCGGACGACCGCGCTATCGGGAGGCACGGTTTGCGGCTTGGATCCGAATTGACCGCTCACGTTGGAAACGGGGCCGCCTCCTGAGAGAGCGGATGCGGCGGTGGTGGGAGAGACTTTGAGCCGATGGACCGCGGCCCATTGGCGAACCGAATTGGACGCTGGGTGGTTCATTTGTTTTTCCCCTTCACCAAATCGGACGTGGCTTGCTGAATGCGAGCTTGGCGTCCCGAAAGTTGTTGGAGTTGCTGCACCGATTCTTCCTGCGTGGCTTGCTCGCCCTCGAACGTGCGGCTGAGTTGTTTCGTGCGGCGGTTCACTCGCAGTTGCAACGAGCGGAGCATTTTCAGTTCGGCGAGTTGATCGACCAATGGTTGCGACTGCTCCTGTTGCTGTTGTTGTTGCTGTTGTTGCTTCTTCTTCTCTTCGTCCGACTTCTCCATCTCTTTTTGGAGCGCTTCAATCAACTCTTCGAGGGCCTCAATGACATCCTTCTCGACCGCTTGGGTCAGCTCGCCGACCTTTGCGTCACGCAACCAGCCGACCAGCGATTGCACGTCTTGCCGGATGCCGGCGACCGATTCTGGAAACGCAATCGACGAGCCTTCTTCCTTCAACAGGATCAACGCCTTGTCCGCATCGATCAGGATTTCCTGCTCTCCCTGAGCCAGCTTCACGGCGCGAGCTTGAACCGAAGCCTTCTCCGATTCGCCCGCTTTCGAGAGTCGCACGGTGTCGTGATAGATAATGAGCTGCGCGGCTAGCATTTTCTTGAAGCGAGCTTCCAGCGCGGCGAGCATCAGCTTCTGTTCTTCTTCGCGAAGCTGGCGAAGGATCTCTTCGATCTTCTCTTTGGCTTCCATCAACTTCTTGATGGCCTCATCTTGTTCCTTCGAGGCGTCGTCTCGCTTCTGCTTCTTGAGTTCCTCGATTGCTCGCTTCATTGCGTCGCGAGACTCTTCAAGCTGTTTGCGGCCGGGAGTCTTTTGCTTCTTCGGATCGTCCTGTTGTTGGCTGTCTTGCTGGCCGTCCTGTTTCTGATCCCCCTCCGGCATCGGCATCGGCTGGCCCTCTTGTGGCTGACCATCCTGCGGTTTGCCATCCTGCTTCTTATCCGACGGCTTGCCCTCTTTGTCTTGGGGCTTTGAGCCGTCCTTGGGCTTGTCCCCCTTATTCATGTCGGAGGGCTTTGCCTCTTTGTCTTCGGGCTTCTTGTCGTCCCCCGGCTTTTTGTCATCGCCTGGCTTCTTGTCATCACCGGGCTTTTTGTCGTCACCCGGTTTGCCTTCTTTGTCGTTTGGCTTCGGATCGCGGCTCTTGGGATCGCCGGACTTGGAATTTAGTTCTTGGTTCTTGGAATTTGGCGGAGCCTCACCGTTTTTCTCGGCATCCTGTTTGTCGATCTTCTGGCCGAGCTTGTCGGCCTCTTTGGCGATGTCACCCTGCTTATCGGCGAGCTTCTTGGCATCGTCGCCCCGTTCGGTGCCGGCGCGGACGTCCTTCTCTTTGCCGATCATCTTGTTGATGTCTTTGAGCAAGTCTTGCAGCCGCTGTTTTTCCTTTTCGATCTCCGAGCGGCGATCCTCGGACTGCAACAGGTCGAGCAGGTTCTTGAGCTGCGCGACCAACTCCTCTTGCCGTTCAATCGCTTCGCCGAGCTGCGGTTGCTCCTTATTGAGCAGCGTGTAGATCAATTGCATCTGGTCTTCGACCCGTGTCTCCTGCGACTTGCCGAGGGCGCGGAACAGTAAGTCGGCTCGTTCGGGATCTTGCTTGCGCAGGATCTCCGCCATCTGTTGCAGCGTGAGATTGAAGCGTTTGTAGCGAGCCTTGATGGCATCCTGATCGCTGGCGAGGTTGGGCTTTGGCGGCGTAGGTTCTTGGCTGACGACAGTACTGATATGAGGCAGTAAGACAAGGACTGCGAGAAACGCAGTGCAGAGTGCAGAGTGCAGAGTGCAGAGTGCAAAGTGAGAACGACGCTTTCGCACAAACTCCACTTTGCACTTTGCACTCTGCACTCTGCACTTTTCACTTTTCGGTCTCATCGGAAAGCCCTTTCAGTTCTTGAATGCGGCGTTTCTTCCGTTCGGACTTGGTGCGGTCTTCGAGCTGCTGCTGTTGGTCAATGATCGACTTGAGAAGTTCAATCGCTTCCTGGAATGTCTCCAGCCGCTGCATTTCCTTCAGAATCGTGTCCATCCGGTCGAGCATCGTGCCGATCTGGGCGATGGATTCGTCCAATCCCGGCAGCGGATCGCGGCCATCGTCGAGCAGCAGTTTGAGCGCCCCCAGCGATTCGTCCACGGCAGGATAGTCGTCGGCATTCAGGCCGTGGAGAGGTTTTACGATTTTCTCGTCGATTCGCTCCAACATTTGAGGCGTGTGAACCGCGTTGTTAATCAGCTCTTCGCGGATGTCTCGGAACGATTCTTCGACGGAAATGGTCTCGGTCGAGTTCTTGCGAATCGCGTGCAGTGACCGAATGACGCTGGCGATGACTCCGGTCATCGCCTCGGCCGCCTTGGCCTTTTGCTCGGCGGGGAGCTTTGCGGCGTCGTCCGCTTTCGAGCGATGCAGGATCAAGTCGGATCGCGTTTGTTTGACTTCGGAGATGATCTGCTCGAAGCGCTTTCGCAAGTTGAGTTCGCGCTGATAGAGCAACGACAGTAGTTCTTCATTGCTGACGATCCTGAACGTGAACTTCTGGCTGCGCGAGACGTGCGGGCCATTCAGATTGTCGGCGTCCTCGGCGACGACGGTTAGTGTGAGCTTCTGGCCGACCGTGAGATCCATCTTCAGGATTTCAAACCGCTCGGTCGGATCATCGTCATCGGATTGCAGCTTGAACTCGCGCGGTTCGCCGCTGGGAGATTTCGTCAGCGAGCGTGTCTCCCACGGTTCTTTGTCATCGATCTGAAATTCAAACCGTGCGTCTTTGATGCCGTAGTCATCGGCGATGAGCGCGGCGACCGGAATCTCCGCCTTGCGAGTGACCGAGGTTCCGATCCCTTTCAGTTCTGCCGCGATGCTCGGCGCGTTGTCGGCGATGCCGTGAATCGTGATCCGCGCCGGATCGGCACCGACGATGTCGTCGGTGTCTTCGAGAAAAATCTTCAGCGCGACATCGGGCGGCATCGCGAACGGTTTGCCAAGCGGCGTTTGGCCAGCAGTACCGCGACCGTCAGGGAGTGGCTCGCTTGGACCGCCGGTCGATGCCGGGCCGCTCCCTGACGGTCGCGGTACGGATACACCTAGCTTCTCGAATCGTTCGCGTGCGGCTGGCGTCGCCAACTCCGTCAGCACGAACGGCAGCACGATCTCGCGACGATCTGTGTTGAAGAATTGCGCGGCGCGGTCGGCAGAGATCGGTTCGACCTGCAAGGTCTGTCCGTCCGCAGAGCGAGTCGTCAGCGACGCCTCAGTCGGAGTGAGCGTCAACTCGTGCGGCCCGTATTGCAGCCGAGCACGAACGAGCGGCTTGTTGGATTTCGCTCGCAGCAAGAAATCGGTCTCGACTGGCAGCGACATCTGAGTCCCTTGGACCGAGACCGTCTCACGCACCGGCTGCTTTGTCGTCTCATCGAGTGTCACTCGCTTCGTGTGTTCTGGGAACAAGCACTCGGCGGTGAGCACATCAACGCGCGGCGGATCAACGACTCGCACGCGATACGCCTCGCGGTTCGTGAAGTCACCGGCCGTCACCCAGAAGTCAGCGTCGTCTAAGAGATCATCAATCGCGTGCTTGAATCGCCGTTCGCCTGCCGCGAAGCAGGTGGCTCGGCCATAACCGCGACCGCCTCCGAGCCGATATTGCAGATCGACTCGTTCGGGGACTTTCTTGCCGGCCGGCACATCGAACAGCAGCACGAGATCGCTGCCACGCGGATGCTTGTACTGCCCCTCGACGAACGGCTTCACGCGATCACCCGGCTGAGCCAACACCGTCGCGACAAGCTCCACTTCGCGCGGCCAATAGGTCTCTTCCAGACCGACGTAACCCGCTCGCCACCGAGCAAACGCTTGCGGACACATCGCCGCGAACGCAATCAGCGAGACGGTCAGCATCCCGGCCATCGTCGTGACTCGGCGCAACGGCCGCCGATCAAACACCTCGCCCACATCAACCGTCTTCAATGCGGACACCGCTTCAAGCATCGTCCGCTCAAGCATGGCCGAAGTCAGAGCCGTGTGCGATTCCGTCTGCCCCGCCGATTCAACCGCCGTCACCAGCCGATCATTCAACTCCGGAAAACGTTTCTCCAAGACGAGCGCCAGCGACTTCGTCCGAAAGCTGCGAAAGACTCGGAACACAATCAGCATCAGCACGACGGCCGCCACCGTTCCGACCACGGCCATGTCCAACGCGACTCGCAACCAACGCGCCGGTTCCAACCGCCGCACCGAAAACACCGCCGCGTCAAAGCCAAGGCTGAACCAGAAGAACAATCCAACGGCAACGATCGCCAGGGCGATCCCCTCCCACAACACATAACGCCGAATCCGCGACCTCAGCTCCGCGAGGATCGCTTCGACTTCGGGAGGAAGTTGGATGTGCTCGAACATGATGGCATCCTACGCGAGCTTCAAAAGTTTCCGAGTCAACCACTCCGCCGACAGTAACCCAACCAACACGTACATCACCCAGTCACGATCCCAAAGCGTTCGCAGCCGCTCATCGACCAAGAATTCTTCACCGTGATTGGGCAGGAGTTTTGGCAAGGCCGCCGCCGTGTTTTCATCCAATTGCAGATACGCCCCGCCGGTCTCGTCGGCCATCGCTCGAAGCCGTTGGACGTCTTGTCGAGCGTTTGCGGTTTCCAAGTTCGGCAGAGAAACGTCCAATTTCTCGGAGAGCTTGTCGGTCGAGTCGGGGATCGTCAGTTCCAGGCGGTAGGTGCCCGGTAAGCTCAGACGGAAATCACTGACGAATTGGCCGGGACGCTGACGATCCGGCAGCAACTTCATCGGCGGGAGGAGCGGACGGCCGGAAGGATCGTAGATGTCGCAGTTGATCGACTCGGCGGTGAGCGGTTGGAACTGAGCGTCGCTGAGCAACGCTCGCACATGCGCCGTTTGGCCGAGCAGGTACTGATTCCGTTCGAGCAGCAACATGCCGCGCAGCGTGCCGCGCTTGAGTCGCGTCGTGCTGAGTTCTCGAATCGCCTTCGTCCAAAAGCGATCGAAGTAGTCTTCGTCGATCGCTCGCAGTCGCCAGAGTTCGCCCGCTCCGAGATACAGCGTGCGGCCCGATCCATAGAACTGCGATGCCAACCAGATCGGAGCTCCGTAGCTGGTTTCGGCGCGCGGGTCGGTGAAGTTGGCGTAAACGGTCGCTCCCGCTTTTGAGCCGGCGGTCGGATAGCAGCGATAGATGCCGGGGAACTCTTTCCACAACAGCCCGCTGCTGATCGGGTCTTCGGTCAGCAACAAGAAGCCCGCTTCGAGGCCAGCCCGCGAAAAACCAATCGGCCAAGCGGCTGGACCGCTCGCGTCGGCGAGCAAGTCGGACGCCAGCGAACTGAGCGTCACCGGGCACAGTTCTTGAATCGGCTTCACTTCATCGCCACCGCTGGCCAGCGACGATGTGTTGACGTCTCCCGCCACAAGGATCAACCCTCCCGACTGCGCGAAGACCCATTCGCGCAGGTTGGACTGCTGCTCCGGAGTCACCTTGCGCCAGTCGGGATCGAAGGCGACGATCACGTCGTACAGGAACAACTCTTCGCGAGTCTTCGGGAACTCAAACAATAGTTTGTTCGACTCCTGACTGACCGCCGTCCCAGGATCGGCCGTTTGCAGCAGCACATCGACTTCGATGGCTTTGTGCCGGAAGAGCATGTTCTTCAAGAAGACGTAATCGCGCATCGGCCCGCCCGCGAACAGCAGCACTTTCGTCTTACGATCGGTCACGCGAATCGTCTTGCGGCGTTCGTTATCGGCCTCGCTCAACTCACTGGTCTTCACGACCGGCTTCGTTCGCAGCAGGTATTCGACTGAGCCGGTCGTTGCCGGGTTCTGTTGAAACTTCACTTCGATCGGCACGCCGTTGTCCGCCAGTGCGAGCTCTTTCGATTCCACTAAGCTCGGCTCCGACGTTTCCCCTTCTGGCCGCGACAACAACTCGACAACCGCGTTCTTCCCCACGAGTCCCTCGGACTGCACTAACGCCGTGATCTCAAACGGATCACCGAGATGCGCATCGGTCGGAGCCTGCACGCTGGCGATCGACAAGTTGACTGGCGGTTGAGTCCCACCAACTCCGACTGTGACCAATCGGGTCTTCGACTGCGCCGCGAAGTGACTCGCTGCCGACGAATCGATGCCGGAATTCGACGCACCGTCCGAGATCACGATCACTCCTGATAACGATTTCCCGGTGACCTGTCGCACAAGTTCAAGCACCGATTCACCGAGCCGAGTCTCGACGCCACGCGGCTTGAGGATCTCGTCCCACCGTAGCTCAGGCGGCTCGCCTGAGTTGGCCTTGCCGTTCTTGGTATCGTCGTTGTCCTTCTCTCCCGGCAGGCGAGCCGCCTGTCCTACGACGCGGGGATCCTTCGAGCGAAACAACCAATGCGGTCCCGCCTGGGTCGAGTCAAACGTGAAGACGCTGACGTCATGATTCCGCTGCAACTCGGCGATCAACGGCGAGCGTTCCAACAACTCACGGACCGCGTCCGCTCTTGGTCGAGCCGGCTTTACCTCAGTACCATCGGCCTTCGCCGAGTCCGATTCCTCCGGCGACTTTTCTGGCAACTGCATCGACAGCGAAGTATCGACCGCGATCGCGACTCGCGACGGCCGAAACGAAGTCGTTTGAGTTCGCTCTTGCGGATTGACCGCAATCGCGATCAACCCACCCCAAGCTCCCAATCGCAGGATGAGCAACCACACTTTCCAAGCCGGATGCAGTTCCTGAGTGTCCCGCAAATACATCGAGACAATCCACGCAACGCCGATCACCGCCAAAGCCAACCAGCCCAGCCAAGCCACGGGGCTGTCGGGCAAGTCCACCTCCCACGCCATGCGCGTGTCAGCGGCCAGGATCATCGGGTTGAGATTGGTGAGCAGCATTGGTTCGTTTCCCTCTTCATCGTGCCGAGGGAATGGGCTTCTGGTGATAACTCAATCGGTACGCCATGAATTGCTCGGCGAGCAACAGCAGAGCAAGCAGCATCAACAATGCGTCGCGGACCTCGCTGCCGATGTCGCGGCCCGCGATCCAGGAGAACTCACCCGGCTCTTGAATGCTGACTCGAACTTTCTCGCCGAGCTGTTTGCGGATCAGCTCGGTTGTCGCCAACGAGAGATCACTCTCGTCGGCCGGGAAGTTGTAGGTGATCCACCGCTCGAACGGGACTTGATTCAGGTCGAGCAAACGGACGCGGTACAGGCCCGGTAAATCGGTGTCGCGGAATGTGGCGGTGAGGCGCAAGTTCGTAGTTCCGCCTTTAGGCGGTTCTGAAGCTTTTGCGGCTTCGGTGTTTCCGCCTGAAGGCGGGACTACGAGCGCATCGGGGGCCGCTTGGAGGCGAATCGTCCGTTCGCCCGACGGGTCGGGGACGACGATGTCGATCATGTCGGTGAACTCGCTGGGGTTCAGCGACAGTTCAATCGGCTCACCCGCAAGACGGCGTTCAAGTTGCCGGTCGCTGCGAGCGATGTGCTTTTGCAGTTCCAGTTGCAGCACGACGTAGCTGGCGTACTTGGCCCAGTTGTTCCAGGCCGGGCCGCAGGTCGTCAGACAGGTGATGACGTTCCCTTTGCCGAAGCGATGATGAAACATTAGCGGCTGCCGATTGCGAAGCGTTGCGATCGTCTGCACTCCGTCACCGCGAGCCTGATCGTCGCGCGGCCAATTCGCGGCGGCCGGGAAGAACTTCGCCACGCGAGTCACATCGAGATAAGGATTCTCCTGTCCTTCAAAGACGCGAAAGATCGGATGCGACGCGAGCACAAGGTCCGGCCCGGAATCCTCGACGATCGGCAGTTCGCGCGGAGCCGTTTCGAGCGGCACCGGAAACAGCCCCTTGCCCTCTTTGAACAGCGACTCGTTGTAGAACGCCGTCTTGACCGACGCCCCGACGAACCACGAGAGGCCACCACCGGCCGCCACATATTTCTCCAGCGGATCAAGTGCGTCAGCCGGCAAGTCAGCGACGTTCAACAGGTAGATCGCTTGAAACTCGTCGATCGGACGGCGACGCAGATAATCGACCGTTTCGATCTGCGGTGCGAAACCGGTGATGCGCGGATCAGCCGCGATGGCATCAACGACATACGAGCCTTCATCGCCGCTCGGATCGCCGTCCACGATCAAGACCTTGTGAACCGCCGACGTCTCCAGAGCCAGCAATCGCGAGTTGTCCTCCGACAGCGGATCCCCTTCGAGACTGACTCGCACGTCATGCTTCTTCGGCGTCTCGAACACAAGATCGAATTCTCGCTCGACCGATTCCCCCGCTTCGATCTTGTCGAACGTCAGAGTCATCGGCAGCTTCTGACCGTCTTGAAAGACAGACAGCCGAACTTCCGTCGCAGCTTGCTCTGAGAAATTCTTGACGGTGACTCGCAACCGCACCGGCACTCCGGCCGCCGCAACTTGCAGGTCGCCGGACAAATCGGTCACGGCCAGATTGGCATGGCGTTGCTCGACGGTCTTCACGAAGTTCAGCGTCACTCCCGCCGCATCGAGCGACTCCACCGATGCCGACAGTGCCTTCGCGTCCTGCCAATCGCGCTGCCGGAAATCGGACAACACATGCAGATGCTTGATCGCTCCGACGTCTTCCTTGTCCCCGAAGAGCGTCCGCGCCGCCGTCAGCCCATCGACCAGCGACAACGCTCGGTGCGACGGCCGGAGGTTCTCCAGCTTCGTGTCGAGTTCCGCGACGAACGACTCGCTGACATCCCGCTGCGAGAAGACCGGCTGTTCCGGGTTCGACAGCAGCACGAGACTAAAAATCTGCGTCCCCGGCCGTCGCGAGCCTTCCGCTACCAACTTCTTGATGACCGAAACCCCCTCGCCAAACGCCGTCGTGTCCCCGATCCGATCGCGCATCGAACCGCTGTCGTCCAACAACACCATGTGATGCGTGCGTGCCCCGCGAAACACCGACAACTGGCTCGGATCCAGAATCAGCCGAGCGATCAGCATCATCAATCCCAGCACGAGCAAGATCCGCAGCAGCAACAGAATCAACTGCTCGATCAGCACCCGGCGGCGATTGCGTTGCTGGCTGGCCAGCAGAAATTCCATCGCCGCGAATCGGACCCGTCGGAACCTCAACCGGTTGATCAAATGAATGATGATCGGCGCGGAAATCAGCGCCGTGCCGGCCATGACAAAGCCAGGATTCAGAAAATGTTGCAGCAGCCAAGAAGGCATGAGGGGCGAAATCCGAAACCCGGAATCCAAAACTCGAATCAGCGACGAGGCGGAACAGTAATCGTGACACGGATCAGCCGCAAACGCTTCAAGTTCGTTCAACGCGACCGGCATTGTTTTGGTTGGCATTCTCGCCGACGCTGTTACAACGTCGCGGCCGATTGGCCGACGTGAACCTCCGCGCGAGTCCGTCCCATGCAGATTCAATGCCCTCATTGCCAAGTTGCCATTCAGGTTCTTGACGAGACGCTCGCGGAAGAGACCCTCTGCCCATCTTGCGGCAGCCGGATCAGCAGCGCCGAGCGGAATAAGAGCACGCCGCCAATCACACCGCCTGCGAGCGATGGCCGAGAAACAACCTTGCTTCCAGCCTCACCGAGCGGGCTGCCATTCTCGCCTCTTCCTGCATCGCAATCAGATTCCGCATCAGCAGCCACGCCACCCGCCGAACCTCAGCGACCGCCGATGATTGAAGCGTTCGGACGTTTCCAACTGCTCAAACGGCTGGGGGGCGGAGCCTATGGCGAAGTCTTTTGGGCCTACGATCCGCAGTTGGACCGAGACTTAGCGATCAAGCGTCCGCATCAGCGACGGTTGCCGGCGGAGTTGGCCGAACGGTTTGCTCGTGAAGCGCGATCGGCCGCGCAGCTCCAACATCGGCACATTGT
>SXGU01544799.1_pt1 | contig 30070 bp, 20 predicted proteins | sample 3174531 | NCBI WGS metagenome assembly SXGU01 (sample SAMN11356863, study PRJNA531348) | freshwater metagenome | isolation source: freshwater sample F1-140 | place: China: Fuxian Lake, Yuxi | collected 2017-12-25 | reverse complement strand
GCCGGACTGTGCGTTGTGTTGACGATGCTGGAATATCTCGAACACCATGATCTCAGTGACCTCAAACAACTCGTTCGTGACGTCTCGTTACCATTCCCCATCCTCAAGTGCGGATAGTTGTGTAGATACCAATGACGCAAGGTCGGTGGCGTGAATTTCAACAGGCTCTGACGACTTCGGCTACGAAGCCATGAAGAATCTCAGCTAACCTCGCTCTTTTCCTTTTCATCGAGGCATTCCATGACCAATCACTTCATCAAGTCCGAACTCCTTGATCAGTCGATCCTGTTTGCGAGGCTCGCGGCCGCGGCCTATCTCGACACGACGGTGTCCGCGGTGCCGGGATTGGACAAGTTCAAGAACGAACTGCGTCTGAACGAAGACAACTCGGCCAACAAGACCGACACACAGGCGTTGCTGGGCCGCTGGAACAACGATGTCGTGATCGCCTTCCGTGGGACTGAGGACAAACTCAGCGATTGGTGGACCGATCTAAAAGGCGAACTCGTTCCGAACACCGACGGCGTCGGCCGAATTCATAAGGGCTTCAAGACGGCGGCCGATTCCGTTCACAAGCACATCGTCCGATTCATCAAGAACGTCGCCGTTCCCGAAAGTCGGCTGTTTGTTTGAGGGCATAGCCTCGGCGGAGCACTGGCATTGATCACCGCCGGCCGATTGGCCGCCGATGCAAGCCTACCCGCAATCCGCGGAGTCTTCACTTATGGATCACCTCGCGTCGGGGATACCGACTATGTCTCCGCTTATCGAGCGTTGTCCGTGGGTCCCAGAACCAACATGTGGATCGCGACCGGCGATCCCGTCGCACGCGTCGCCCCGCATTCCTTCGATTACCGTCACGCTGCGGAGAAGCAGTTCACGCTCGATAACGGTGCAATCGGCATCACCGAACTCGACAGCCTGATGGCCTTCCAGGCAGAAGAAGCCGCCTTCTCCAAATTCCCAATCGTCCAAAACGCGGTCGGTGTCTTCTCAAGACTGAAGAACGCCTTCCAAAACCTGGACGCCGCCGAGCACAGCATCAACGACTCGTATCTAAAACAACTGCTCCAGGCCAAGCAGAATTGGTGACGAGTAGTCTGTCGGCTCGATTCGACCACTCGCTGAAAACATCGGGACAAGACCATGAAGAGCAGTCCGTCGCTCATCGTTTATTTCCTCATCGCCGCACCGACGCTGGCGGAGGAGACAGTGGACTACACGCGGCAGATCAAGCCGCTGTTGCAAGCTCGATGCTTTGCCTGCCACGGGGTGCTCAAGCAGCAATCGAAGCTGAGGCTCGATACGGCGGCGCTCGCGATCCAAGGAGGCGAGAACGGAGCGGCCATCAAGCCGGGAGATCTCGCTGCCAGCCCGCTCATCACGCGAGTCTCGGCCAAAGATGAAGCCGAGCGAATGCCCCCGGAGGGGGAGCCGCTCACCGCCGCGCAGATTCAATTGCTAAAAACCTGGATCGCTCAGGGAGCCAAGGCTCCGGCCGATGAAAAACCCGAACGCGATCCGCGCGAGCATTGGGCGTTCAAGACGCCGGTGCGACCAGCGGTGCCAGATTTGAAATCTCAAATCTCTGATCCCGAATTTGAAATCTCAAATCCCATCGACGCCTTCATCGCGGCCGAGCATCAAAAGCAAAGATTGAAACCGCAGCCGGCAGCAGACAAGCGCGTTTGGCTGCGGCGAGTGTCGCTCGATCTGACCGGCCTGCCGCCGACGCGTGAGGAACTGGATGCCTTTGTCACGGATCAATCGTCCGAGTCATTCGACAACGTGGTGACACGTCTGCTCGACAGCCCGCAGTACGGCGAGAGGTGGGGCCGGCATTGGATGGACATCTGGCGGTACAGCGATTGGTGGGGACTGGGGGCCGAGGTCCGTAACTCGCAAAAGCACATCTGGCATTGGCGAGATTGGATCATCGAATCGCTCAACGCAGATAAAGGCTATGACCAGATGCTGCGCGAGATGCTCGCTGCCGATGAGCTTTACCCGAATGATCTCGACAAGCTGCGCGGTTCCGGGTTCCTCGCACGTCAGTACTTCAAGTTCAATCGCACGAGCTGGCTGGACGAGACCATTGAGCACACCGCGAAGTCGATGCTCGGCCTGACGTTTAATTGCGCGAAGTGTCACGATCACAAGTACGACCCGTTCTTGCAGGTCGATTACTACCGCATCCGCGCGATCTTCGAGCCGTATCAAGTCCGCACCGACGCCCTCCCCGGTGAGACCGACTTTGAGAAAGATGGTCTCCCGCGACCGTTCGACTGCAACCTTGATGCTCCGACCTTCCTGCACATTCGCGGCGACGAACGGAACCCGGACAAGTCCCGCACCATCGAGCCACTCATCCCGGCGTTCCTGTCACTCGGCGATTGGAAGTTCAAGTCGGTGACGTTGCCGGACGATGCCGTGCAACCCAGCCTGCGTCCGTTTGTGGTCGCGACCCATCTAAAGGTCGCCGAGAAAAAGATCGCGGACGCCCGCACTGCCATCGAGGCCGCCAAGAAAGCGTTGATGGATGCGGAATCGGCCGCCGATCCGAAGGCACTCGAACAAGCGAAGCTCGCGGCCGTTATCGCGGAGAAGTCTCTGCTCGCTGCCGAAGCACAGCCGATCGCCATCAACGCTCGCGCAGCGGCCGATCGCGTGAAGTTCAGTAGCCGAACTCGCCAGAGTTCGGACACCGCGCTATTCGTCGAAGCCGCCCGCACCGAACGACTCGCAGCCGCCGCGATCGCCGACGAAGACTCCTCGCGTGCTGAACTCGAACTGCTGCGAGCGACTCCCGAAAAGAAAGCCGAAGTCGAGAAGAAACTCGCCGCCACCAAGTTCGCGTTGGAAGCCGCACGCAAAGCGGTCGAAACGCCGGGCGAAAATTACAAGTCGCTGAGTGGCTCGCTGAAGACGCTCGAATCGAACCTCGAAAACGAAGAGTCGCGCCGCAAACCGTTCCCGAAAACCAGCACCGGACGTCGCTCGGCGTTTGCCCTCTGGCTGACCGATCCGAAGCATCCACTTCCGGCGCGTGTGGCCGTCAATCATCTTTGGTCGCGTCACTTCGGCCGGCCGCTGGTCCCGACGGTGTTTGACTTCGGCCGCAAAGGAACGCCGCCGACGCATCCCGACCTGCTCGACTGGCTGGCGGTCGAATTCGTCGAGCACGGTTGGAGCATGAAGCACATCCACCGGCTCATCGTGTTGTCGAGCACCTATCGGCTCACGTCTTCAACCGCTGGCGCGGCGGAGAGCAATCTCACCGTCGATCCCGACAATCGCCTTCTTTGGCGAGCGAATCCGATTCGCATGGAAGCTCAAACCGTGCGTGACACGTTGCTGCACCTGGCCGGGGAACTGGATCTGACTCTCGGCGGGGCGTCGATCCCGGTCAGCAACGAAACCTCGCGCCGCCGCAGCGTCTACTTCGTTCATTCGCACAACGAGCACCAGAAGTTCCTGTCGATGTTCGACGACGCCAGCGTCCTCGAATGCTATCGCCGAGCGGAAAGCATCGTCCCACAACAAGCCCTCGCCCTTGAGAACAGCCCGCTCGCCACCACGATGGCCGAGAAGATCGCTCAGCGCATTGCCGCCGCAAACCCGAACGCCTCCGATCGCGACTTCATCCGATCCGCATTCCTGACCGTCTTGTCGATCGAACCGACCGAGTCCGAGTTCGCGACCCTGCTCGACGCACTGACTCGGCTCACGAACGCAGCCAAGACCAAGAACCGCTCCAACCCCGCCGCTCAAGCTCGGTCCAACCTGATCCACGCCCTGCTCAATCACAACGACTTCGTCACCGTGCGCTAGCCGATAGCAATTTGATTTGGGAAATTGGATGGCCTCGAAAAACACGAAGAGACACAAAAAGGGGAATTGAGTTTCGAGATTCTGGAAGACGAAATTCAGAGCGCGTGTTCCACGACTTTCACTTGCTTGCTGGCCTTCGTTTCAAGTCGTCCTTTTTTTGTGCCCTTTTGTGTTTTTCGTGGCCAACCTCCTCCTCAAATACCAGACGAATGGGAGTCCAATGGCTTGGGAGAACATCAACGCTTTGTGTGACATCGTTCGTGAGACCGGTTTTGCGATTCACAAGTACCATCGCAACGGCCATCTGGAAAAGGTCTACGAAAATGCCTTGGCACATCGGCTTCGGAAGCAGGGCTTACGCGTTGAGCAGCAGTTCCCACTGACAGTGTATGACGAAGACGGAACGGTGATTGGCGAGTACTTCGCGGACCTATTTGTCGAGGGCTGCTTGATCATCGAACTGAAGGCTTGCCGAGAAATTGCCGACGAGCACATTGCCCAAATCCTTGGCTACCTGAAATCCTCTCGCATCGAGACCGGTTTGCTGATCAACTTTGGTGCCGCCAAGTTCGCGATCAAGAAATATCTGATGACGGCTGCGACGGAGTAGCCACGAAAAACACAAAGAGACACAAAAAGGAATTCAGAGACGAGACTTGCTACATACTGACTCCCCAATTCACCTTCTCGTTCCTGTTCTTTCTTTTCGTGCCTTCTCGTGTTTTTTGTGGCCAACCTGAATCCTTCCCTCCCATCGAGAGTTCATCGCCATGCCACACCAGCATTGCCAGGCCAATTGTCGCGGCATTCATCGCCGAGCTTTCCTATCCGACGTCGGGATGGGATTCACCGGCCTGGCCCTCGGAGCGATGCTCGCACAAGACGGCGTCGTGCGTGCCGAGGCGGTTCCGGATTGGCGGCCGCCGGATGGGAAGCCGCACTTTGCTCCCAAGGCCAAGAGCGTTGTGTGGTTGTTTATGAACGGAGGCGTTTCGCAGGCGGAGTCGTTCGATCCAAAGCCGGAACTCACGAAGTATGCCGGCCTGTCGATCAGCGAGACGCCGCACAAGGACGTCCAGAATCCGGAGAAGTTGAAACTGGCTCGGGTGACGGTCATCAATGATGCGAATGGGCAGCAGCGGAACAAGCTTTATCCGTTGCAGGTCGGATTTCGGAAGTACGGCGAGAGCGGCATTGAGCTGAGCGATTGGGTGCCGCACGTCGGCGAGTGCATCGACGACATCGCGGTCGTGCGGTCCATGTTCACGACCGACGACAACCACGGTGCTCAAACGCAGTTTCACTCCGGCCGGCACATGCTCGACGGTGAGTACCCGACGCTCGGAGCTTGGGTGCATTACGGACTCGGATCGCTGAATGACAACTTGCCGCAGTTCATCTCGCTAGGCAATCGCGAGTACTGGAACGCGAAGGACGGGCACTACCTCGGCCCGGCTCACGATGCGGTGCCGGTGCGGGTCGATCCCAACAATCCGCTCGACTATGGCAAGCCGGCGAAAGACCTGAGCGTCGAAGAACAGCAGATCGGCTTCGAGCTGGTCGGCCGCTTGAATCAGCTCAAGGCGGTCGAGTACCCGCACGACCCGGCGCTGCTGGCTCGGATCAAAGCCTACGAGCTGGCGTTTCGGATGCAGACGTCGGTGCCCGACACCATGAACTTCAGCGTCGAGACGAAAGCCACGCAGGATCTGTACGGCCTCGACGATCCGGCGACGCGCGATTTCGGAATGCAGATGCTCGCCACGCGACGGTTCATCGAACGGGGCGTGCGGTTCATCCAAGTGCAGCACGGAGCCGGCGGAGCGGGAGTTTGGGACGCTCACGGCGGCTTAAAGGCCAATCACTCGCGCAACTTCAAGGCGGTCGACAAACCGATCGCCGGATTGCTCAAGGATCTCAAGCAGCGCGGGCTGCTGGATTCGACGCTGGTGTTGTTCGCCAGTGAGTTCGGCCGGACTCCGGGCACCCAAGGTGCGGACGGCCGCGATCATCACATCTACGGCTTCTCGGTGTGGCTGGCTGGCGGCGGCATCCAAGGCGGGATCGTTCACGGAGCCACCGACGAGATCGGCTTCCACGCCGTCGAGCACCGGCACTACGTCACCGACATCCACGCCACGATCCTGCACCAACTCGGCCTCGACTCGCGGCAGCTCGAAGTGCCCGGCCGCAAGCGGCTCGACATCGACCACGGCAAGCCGATTCTTGAAATCCTGGCGTAGTCGAGCAGTAGGGTGACGAAAAGTTTGCGTTGACGTAGCTGCTTTGCCGTCCAATTCCCGTGCGTTTGGTTTCGGGCCTTTGCCCCAACGGGGCAAAACTCGATAGCCCAGGGCGCTAGCCCTGGGGAACGGATCGAACTTGAAACTTGAAGGCCCAAAGGGCCGTGACTCGTCCTCAATCCCACACATACCGTTCATCCCATGCGAGTCCGTGACGTTCCAAGAACCGTCGATACTCCTCTTGAAACGTCACCGTGCGATGATGCTCTTCCTGATTGGCGATGTAGGTCTTCACGACCTCCACGTTGGACTGTCTCACGGAGAACGCGCCGTATCCGTTCTGCCAATAGAAGTCTTTCACCGCCGCACCTTCTTCTTTGATGCGCGCCGAAGAGCTGGTTTTGAGTTCCTCGACCAATTTCGCAATCGTGATCGTGCGGCTGAGATTGCAGAGAATGTGAACGTGATCTTCCACGACACCCACGATGAGAGACGGACAATCGATGTTCTGCAACGTGCCGACCAAATATCCGGTCATTGTCCCGCGGAGTTCGGGTGTTTTGAGGAACGGTGTCCGATGTTTGGTGCTGAAGACGACATGCAACAGCGCATTGGCCAATGATTGCGGCATGATTGGCTCTTTCGTTGAGTCACGGCCCGTTGGGCCTTTTCACGTTCGTGCATGTCCGTTTCCCAGGGCTGCGCCCTGGGCTATCGAGTCTCGACCCTTCGGGCCGAAAAATGTACAGCAACTCCTGCTCGATTGATGGTTCACTTCAACCGCAATTTGTCATCATGCTAGCCGATCGGTGAGATCGAATGGCTAGGCGACGGGTTGAATCATTTTCACGAAAGCCGAGAAATCATCAGCGACCGGTATCACGAAGTCATTCCATGGAACAGAAAGAGAATTGATGTTGTTGCCCGATTCGTCAAAGCGGTCCTTGGACGGCAGATCGTCCCAGTCCATATATGTTGAGTTCGCGTTACCGGCGACCCACAGGATGACTGCCGGCGCAATGCGACGGTTTCGGTAATCGAGGCACAAGAGATCTACATAGGCATCATCAAGACGCATCTCGGTATCGAGAGCTGCAAAGGGAACAAGATCTCTGAAAAGTGCTCTCGATGTCGAATGATCGTATTCCATCAGGTAGTAAATGCCATTTACGACTCGTTCGTCCATGTCGCAACGGTCGAAGTGTGGACGACGAGGCGGCGTAAGAATTGACTCCTTGTCAAGGAGCGTAAGGAACTGACCGATTTGAAGGCGTGAGGATGCGACCTCGAACTCGCAAATCTTTGGAATGCCTCCGTGGTGGAGAGCCATGAATTCCAAGAACTCCGAGTCCAGCGGATAGCGGCGGCGGAGTTTGGCGACGACTCGTCCGTCCACGGGGCCTGCAAGAGTGGAGGGATCACATTGGAGATTGCGAGTCATAGGCTTTACCGCGGACCTACTGAATGACGTGATATTTTCCGCCGTTGTGTTCTGCCAAACCTTGCAGGACTTGCTCGGCGACAAAAATCTCGCGGGTGCGGCGATAGGTCGCTTCGCCGAGTTTGTTCATGGCCGCGCTCACCTTCTTTTGCCGGATCAGTTCCAGGCCGGCCTGTTCCTTGTTCGTGAGCCACGGCTCAAACGCAAACGTGTGAATGACCGTCTTCGGCTGCTGAATCGTTTGCACGATGTCGTTGGCATCCCGGCTGAAGCAACCGTCGGTCAGAAAGTAGATCACGTCGGGACGCAGCCGCAGAGCCAACTGCAACGCGGCGGTCGGATCGGTGTCCCCTCGGGCCGGCACTTGCTCCATCCAACCCAGGTAGTGCCGCAAGTTCTCAGGCACCGCCGACACCAGATGATCGGCCGGCATCGGGATCGCCTCGTGATTGAAGAAGATGATGAAGAAACTTTGGTCCGCCTTCAGTTGCGAAACCGAATTGATCAGCTCTAGCTTCAACCGACCAAACCGCGTCTTGGCTTCGCTGTCATGCGGATGATTCATGCTCAGCGAGCAATCCACCACGTACACGAACGACTTCCCTTCCGCCGCCATTCCGAAGAACGATTTGCCATCGCCCCCGCGTTTGCCGTTTTCCTTTCCGTTGCCACTCCCTTGCCCTTGTCCACGCCCGAAGCCCGGCCCGATCGGGTTGCTCGGCGCTCCCACCGTTTTCGCGAGATCGGAGTTCGCGGCCGCCTCCAAATTCAAACTCGCCAAGGCGGACGTGATCGGGTTGGGAACGTCCGCTTCCAGAGGCCGGAACTCCGGCAGGAAACCACCGACTGAGCCGCCATCGTCTGGCGACGGTGCCGCAGCCTCGCCGGCGACAATCTCAATCGGTGCCGAATTCCCATCGGCCGAGTTCGCCCAACTGGTCTCCAGAATCGCTTCCGAAGAACTTCCCGACTCCGGCAACCACGAAAACGCCGCGCACGCCAGCAAGCTCAGATGCAACAGCAGCGACACCGCGAGTGCTCCGCCAGAAGAATCTTTCATCCACGCGGGACATTCCGCACGCCGCATCGCCGCCACGAATCGAACCCGCAGCCGCACGCCCCATCGCGCGAGCCGATCCAGCGAACAAATCTGTTTGAGCACAGCGATCACGATCGAAACTTCCGAGGTTGATTCCGTAGAAGCCAGCGAATCGAGCACACGAGCCGGGGTCAGGTCTTCAAATTTCATTTTTGGCCGACAACTCACGCCTGACTCTCATTCCCCATCGACTTTCCAATTCACATCGCGCCCAATTCGCGAGGCCAAAAATGAAATTTGAAGACCAGACCCCTGACGGGTTGGAGAAGTTACCCGGAGCGAACGCCCGATGCCAAAGGAAAATATGGCACAACCGAATCGAGAACCGCACGGCCTCTGAATGTCTGTCGGCAACCGACAGGACCGCAGTCGCAATCAACTCAACGTTTCCGCGACCGGCTTCGAGCCGGCACCAGAACCTTCCGCCTTTGTCGGTTTCGCGGTCGCAGCCTTCACTAACCCGACGCGTCAGCGAGGGCAAACGCTTCTCAAGGCATCCATTCCGAGTCACTTGGAGCGTTTGCCCTCGCTGACGCTTTCTGAAGTTGCGCATTTCAGGAGTCGCGAAGCGACGTTAGCAGATAGCCTTGGGCGCAAGCCCAAGGAATCGCTGGAAGTAGTTCTCCGAACCGCGAAGCGGCGACAGCATTCTGCATGACAACAATTTGCTGTCGCCGCTCCGCGGCTCACCGTGGAATTCGAACATTTCTCTGCTGACGTCGCTTCGCGACTGAACAGCGCAACTTCAAAACTGACGCTTCGGGTTGGTTTGCGTCACCACCTCAGGCCGAACCCGTGATCGACTTCAAATCGGCTCGGACTTCCGCGTAGGTCTGATCGAACGCAAGCGCCGCAGGATCGGGAGTCACGCCCCAGCGATCGCACGCCGCGCGATACAGCTCCGGCCACCAGTTGCGATGCTGCGTCAGCCCCTCGTCGAGGTAGCGCTGCCACTGGCTGAGAATCGTCGACCAGCAGCGGTCGCCATATCCCAGTGCCGTGTTGAGATCGGGAAATTCGGTGACATACCACTCGCGACCGATCTGCGAGTGCAACACCTCGTCCGCCCAATCGAAATCCTGAATTAGCTTGGCGAGCGGAATGCCCGATTCGATCGCGACCTCCCACTCGAATCGTTTGCCGTTACGCGGCATCAGCCCCTGCTCGATGAAGAACAGCACCGCATGTCGATCTCGGGGACCAAGCTGTGTGTTGAGATTCCGTGACCAGGTGAAGTTGATCGGTATCTTCGACCAGTCGATCCCCTGACTGACGAAGCCCACCTCGCCGAGCATCGCGTGCCGAGCTTCATCCCACAGTTGCCGAGACATGTTCCGGTAATACTTCCACGGCTTGCCGGACGTCTGATGAATGATGCTGGCCATCATCTCCGGCACGTCGATCTCGCGCAGCCGTTTGTAGAACAGCATCAGCACCTTGTCGCGCGGCAGGAATCGTTCGTCGTACAAGAACGCTTCCGGATTCACGCCACCGTTGAAGGAATCTTGAAACCGAGCATCCCGCTTCGGGACCGGATCAAACTCAAACGGTTTTGAAGAAAACTTTGGTCGCAATTCAACCGATGCCACCGCTTGCCGACCGGACACCCCACCTGCCGCTGACAAGCAGTCGCCGAGGAACACCACCCAGCCAAGAGTTTCCTCAGTCGTCTCAAACGCAGAGGTCGCGGCCCGACCGAATTCATGAAGGTCGTGCAATTCCAACAATGCGAATCGAGCAACTCGCACCGAGGGAGCATCAGCCAACGGATTCGTGGTCGCCATGTAGCTCTCGAACGAATCAATCAGCGCCGGCACCAGCACGCCGTACGCTCCCCAAAGCAGAGCCTCCGTCGTCGGGGCACACAGCACTTCATTGCACAACAATTCCAGCGCCGGATGCGGCACGACTTCCAAGCCGAGCGGCGGTTCGCGCATCTCGCTGACACGAGTCCGCAGCGCGGCCACATGCTCGGCACACAGATAAGCGTGATGGCTGAACGCGGTCTTGAGTTCATACAGCGGCTCGCTCGTGATCCGAGCGGTCAGCAACTCAAACAGCCGCTTGAGGACATAGTGGTTCCGCTTGTGCCACGACACGCATTCCTCGACCGACATTCCCGGCCGCTGGGCCACCTCGAAATCGCACAAGCCCGCCAGCGATGGCACGCGCGGAATGGAAGAGTTTTCTGGCACGACGATGTCCTTGGCACGCAGGGGTCGGGTGTACGATTCTTCGGAATTGGCCGACGGAAGTCTCACGACTTTCAAAACCCAAGATCGGCCAATTCCGAAAAATCGTACACCCGACCCAGGCACGTTCTCGACCCTGGCGGGGTCACAATCCTCCCCTTTGCCCTTTGGCCGCCAACAGTCGATGAGTAAAGTGATCCGTGTCCTTGCTGGAACCCGTTCCTTGGAGATCGAGTCATGCTCAGCGTGCTTGGCCAATCCGGAAAGCTGTGTGATGGAGTCACTCGCCGCGAGGCGATGCGCGTCGGTGGATTGTCGCTGTTCACGGGCATGACTCTGCCGCACTTGCTGCACGCGGCGGATGCGAATCCTTCGGCTCGCGCAGGCAAAGCCAAGTCCGTGATCCTCTTCAATTTGCTCGGTGGTCCTAGTCAGCAGGACATGGTCGATTTGAAGCCGCAGGCACCGGTCGAAGTCCGCGGCGAGTTTCAGCCGATCAGCACCTCGTTGCCGGGACTACAAATCTGCGAGCACCTGCCGAACACCGCCAAGCTGATGCACAAGGCGTGTCTGATTCGGTCGGTGACGCACGGCTACAACGCTCACAACCCGCTCAACGTCATGACCGGTTTCAGTGGCGGCCGATTCGATCAGTTGCGACCCGAACCAACTGATCCGCCCGACATCGGTGCCGTCTGCCAATACCTCAAGATGGGCCCGCGCGACATGCCGGGAGCCGTCTGTTTGCCGTGCTATCCCGGTTGGGGCGAGAGCAGCATGTATCCCGGCATCCGACGGCCGGGGCCTTATGGCGGATTCCTCGGCGGTCAGTATGACCCGCTGTTTGCCGTCTGCGAACCGAAGTTCGATCGCGAGCCAAAGGTCGCCTACTACGACCAAGTCATCCCGATGGGCGAACCGAGATTGCCGACGCTCGATGAACTACCGGGCATCACGGTGAATCGCCTTGACCGCCGCCGCTCGATGCTCGATCAACTCGATACACAGTTTGAAGAGACGCGACGTTCCGGTGCGATCGACCGCCTGAATCATTTTCAACAACGGGCGTTCGACATGCTGATTTCCAGCAAGACGCGCGACGCCTTCGATCTGTCACGCGAACCCGATGCACTGCGAGACCGCTACGGCCGCAACATGAGCGGCTCGAGTCTGCTGGTCGCGCGCCGGCTCGTCGAAGCGGGCGTGCCGTTCATCAGCGTCCATGCGGAAATCTTCGGTCGCTACGGCCACTCGTATGACATGCACGAAAACAATTTCGGCATGTTGAAAGACGCGAACCTGCCGATCCTCGACCGAGGCTACCCCGCGCTGATCGAAGACCTCGAATCGCGAGGCTTGCTCGATAGTACTCTGGTCGTCGTGATGGGTGAGATGGGCCGTACTCCGAAGGTCAACGGCAAGGCCGGCCGCGATCACTGGCCGCAATGCGGCTTCAGCCTGCTCACTGGCGGTGGCGTAAAACCCGGCTGCGTGTTCGGCGAGACCGACAAACAAGCCGCGTATCCGATCAGCCATCCGGTCTCACCCGGCGACATCGTCGCGACGATCTACCAATTGCTTGGCATTAACCCGCACCTGACTGTCCCCGATCCGCTCGGCCGCCCGATCCACGTCGCCCACGGCGGCGAACCAATCTGGGATGTGCTGACGTAACGTAGCCATCACGCTCCGCGTGATGAGCCGAGTGCTTCTTTGACGTCGTTGGACGGATCACGATCAATTGATCAATCCGCATCGATTCACGTTCCGCTCGTCACGCGGAGCGTGACGGCTACGTTGACTGCAATAATCCCACTCGTCTTCCCGCACGGAAGCAGTGTCGCACCTCGAAACTTCGCCGGCCGATTTCCGTTACTCCTTCCGAGTCCATCAGCGGGAACTCACCATCGACGATGTCCAGAACCGTGATGTCGGCGCAGGCCCCTGGTTTCAACGTCCCGATTTCGTCCGCCATGCCGAGCCACGCCGCGCACGTCGCCGTTGAGCGGCGGATGATCTCCGGCACGCTCATGCCCAGATGCAGGAACTTGCTGAGCGTGGTGGCTAAATCGAACACCGGTCCATGCACGTTGTAGGTATGCAAGTCGCTGCTGAGAAAATCAGGCACGACACCTTGATCGAGCATCGCTCGCGCGACACGCCAGGCGAAGCTCCCGGAACCGTGGCCAACATCGAGCAGCACACCCTCACGCTGCTTCTGACGGACGATTGAGCAGACCTCTGTGCGGTCATCGACCAGCTTGCAGTTCTTGTCGTGATAGCAGTGAGTCATCACGTCACCCGATCGCAACGTCTCGAAAAGATGTTCAACCCGCAGCGAGGAATTCGCCGGATGCACGACGAGCGGCAACTTCGTCGCATCCGCCGCCAGCCGAGCACGTCGCAAACCTTCGGCTTCGTTCTTGCCATCGTTCGAGATGTTCTCCATGCACCGCACCTTGATGCCGGCCACGCAATCCCGATGCCTCTCGACCGCTTCAACGCAGCCTTCGACGTCGCAATATGCGAGATCCCACAACTCGCCGAGTGCCGGCTTCGTGTCGTTGCTGCTGATCAACCCCTGCCCTGCAATCAACATCAGCGCTTTAACGCGGGTCTTCGCCGCGTCAATCACGAATCTCCGAAAGCCATCGAAGATCAACCCGCCCGCCGTGCCGAAATCCAGAACCGTCGTGACTCCGCGAGCCAAGCAGGTCTCATCAGTATCGACGCCGAAGTTGCTAACTCCGGGAAAGACGTGGACATGAAAGTCGATCAATCCTGGCACGACCAACAGGCCGTTGCAGTCGAGCGTCTGTTGCGCGGCAACCGGCGTGGCTGGGTCAAGAATCGCCGCCACTCGACCACCTTGCAGGGCAACATTTCGCTGAGCATTCAATCCAACCGCCGGATCAATCACAGTTCCGTTGGTCAGCACGTAGTCGTACATCGCAAATCCTTCCCATCAGAAGCGACACTCGGTGTGCTCCCAATGTAGTCCGTCCTCGCTGCGAGCGAAAACGAGGCAGGGGCAACTCAACTGAGGCGTGATCATGTTCTAATTCGTCTTACTGATCCTACGGCAAGACGTCGGTGAACTGGGCAAGCATCTGCACAAGGAGCAGGTGGAGCAAATGGATGTCGAGAAGACGCCTGAGCAAATGTTGGACTTCCGCAAGAAGAAGTCTTGAGTTCCCTAGAAGTGGTTTCAAAACCAGCACGATGCACCGCCTGCCGCCGCTTCCGATTTCAGTCGCTCGATCAGCATTCGGCGACTCCCACGATCACTCGGAACCGTCTTCGTCCGAACTGTTCCCTCACGGCCAAGACAGCTCTTCAACACCTTCGTCCGGTCATGCGAATCGCAACCAACCATTAACACGTCTGACCTCAAAGTCGCTCCTTGTGGGGGAAAGAGGAATTGGGTTTGAACTCTCCATTCCAGGTTCGCCTTCAAGGAGCCTTTTCTCAATCGTCCCACATAATGGCTGGCGCGTCGGGCTAGCTGCCTCTGATGGACAACCCCGGATGTTGTCGCGAAACGTCTTGTGGCAATCTTCCGATCAGGGCTAGATTCCGCCGCCCTTCAGGGAGGAAGGGGGCAGTGCAAGACTACAACGTCAAACCGATGGGCCGAACCTGTGCGGAGACCGGGCAAGAACTTGCCGCGGGGAGCCTGTGTCATTCGGTGCTCGTTGACAAGAACGGCGAACTCCTGCGGTTCGATTACTCGGAGGAAGGCTGGGGGCAGCCGCCGCATGGGACGATCGCTCACTGGCGATGTGAGGTTCCTGAACCGGTCACCGCCGCGAAGAAAACGCTCGACACGCAGGATCTCATGCGGCAGTTTGAGCAACTCAGTGAAGAGGCCAGCCCGGCTCACGACAAGTTTCGATATGTGCTGGCGTTGTTGCTGATTCGGCGACGGCGACTGAAGTTGGAAGGAACGAAGATCATCGACGATCAAGAGTTTTTCGAAGTCAGCGGAACGCGCGGCGAAGGAACATTCCTGGTTCGCAGCCAGCAGTTAGACCAGTCGGAAGAGCAAGAACTGCAAGCGGCCCTCTTCGGTGAACGCCTCGAGCCGAATGTGGCGACCTGACCTGACCCACGAGATGCCTCAAGGATGAGAGCTTCCACGTGACAAAACCTGATCTACCAAAGTTTTTCGCCAAAGAGCACAGGCACTCCGGTGTCCTGTTGCGTGGCTTGTACCTGATCGCGACCACGGCGAGTCTGTGGGGATCGGGCGGTTGCTCGACCGTGCGACATTGGATGGCCTATAGCCGGCATGCGGCTCCGGAGCCATGCGTGCTCGCCCCCGACGCGACGGCGGAAGAGATCGTCAACACGCTCAACGACAACGTCACGAAGTTGTATGCCTGGAAGTCGAACGATGTGAAAATCACTGCTCGGCAAGGGGGCGTACCAATCATGCTGTCCGCCGTGATGGCAGTCGAAAGCCCGCGCAAGCTGCGATTGATTGTGAGATCATTTGCCTCGGATGAAGTTGATCTGGGCTCAAACCCAGAGCGTTTCTGGTTCTGGATGCGGCGTGGTGATCCCCACGGCATCTTGACCGCTTCGTATGACGACGTCGCCGACGGCCGGCCGATGGGGCCGATCCCCTTTCAGCCCGATTGGCTGATCGAAACTCTGGGAGTTGTCCCGTTCTCCGCCGCCGAATTCGAAATGCATGAGCAGCCTGGGAGTCAGCCTCGGCAGGTGCTGTTCGTCGCAGACCAAGTCACGCCGCAAGGCAAGCGCGTGCAGCGGACGATGCTGGTTGATGCCTGCCAAGGGGTTGTCCTGGAGCACTCGTTAAGGGAGCCCTCCGGCCGTTTGATCGCTCGTGCGAAGCTCGACAACTACCAGCGTGAGCCAAGCGGCGTCCGTATGCCGCATCGCGTGGACCTGCATTGGCCCGATTCCGGAGTCGACCTGACGATGCGGATGGGACATATCGAGGTCAATCCATCCGCGATCTCGGAACAGACTTGGGCGATGCCGTCGTACCCGGATGCTCCGGTGATCGACCTCACGCGTTTCCGTCAGTAGCGCGTGCCGCCCCGCTCGCCAAGCTATTCGACGTGTCTCGTTCTCTGAACATCTCGCCGCAACATTTCGCTTGCGCCGGTTGACGTGCCGATGGCCAGCGATCGCCCACGCTTCGATTTCCCGAGTCTTTTGAGTGCGAAATCTTCACGATCTCGCGTTACGCCGGTTCGCGGAAACAGTTTGATTGGCTCAATCGGCGTAACCGACACCATCGGCAGCGCTTGTTCGAGGTCTACGTGTCAGGGGAATGCGGTTTGCCACATCCGCTGGTCATCAACACTTAAAGGGGCGAGCCCCGTGTCCCTTTGGGTGTGCGGTCCGATGGTTCGGACGCCCTCAAGGATTTCAAGATGCCCTCCTCCTCCATGACCGGCTCTTTGGAGCGTGTCGCTTTGCGCGAACCGCGTCCTCGTGCAGCCTCGCGCGCCGATCGCTTTCTGCCGTTCAGCGCTCCGGACTTGGATGAGTCGGAACTTGCCGAATTGACCGAGACGCTACGTGCCGGCTGGCTGTCCGCCGGTCCGAAGACACGACAGTTCGAGCAAGAGTTCGGGAAGTTCGTGGGGGTGAAGCACGCCATCGCGGTCAACAATGGCACGACCGCGTTTCGGTTGGCACTGCAAGCACTCAGTCTCAAGCCGGGCGATGAAGTCATCATGAGCCCGTTCGCACCCGTCGCCGCCTCCGAATTGGTGCGGGCGATGGCAGCCGTTCCGATCGTCGTCGATGTCACCGAGCGTGGCCTGCATCTCAGCCCGGAGTTGCTGCCGCAGGCCATCACCGAGCACACACGAGCCGTCATGATTTCGCACGTCGCGGGCTTGCCGGCCGAAATGGATGAATTACTGAGAATTGCTCGGCAACACGGATTGCTCGTGATCGAAGATGCCGGACAAGCTTTGCCGGCGACGTACCGGCATCACCAAGTCGGTGGCCTGGGCGACGTGACCTGTTTCACATTCTTTGCTCAGAAAGCATTGTCGTTGGGTGAGGGAGGCTTCATCTGCACCAACAGCGCGAGCATTGCGGATCGCTGTCGAATGCTCGTGATGAGTCCGTGGGATTTGTTGCCACCTGCACTGGAGGACGATCCAGGTTTTGCAACCTCAGATACGGTCGCGATCGGGCCTTCAAAGAGGTCTACGAATGAGCTGACCAGCCCGAGCTCCGCTAATGGTCGGGCTCGGCGTGTGAAAGAGGGATCTAAGTCCGCGGCGTTTGATGACGCTCAGATGCTGGCCTTGTCGTCCGACGGCTATCAAGCGTCGATGTGCGATCTGTCTGCCTCAGTGGGACTCGCTCAGCTCCGCAAGGCGACAAAGATGTGGCAACGTCGGCGCGAGATCGCGGTCACCTACAATGTCTCGTTCAGCCGCATGGTCGAACTGCAATGCCCCGCCGATCGCGCCGACTCGCAGCATGCGTGGCATCTGTATTTGCTGCGGCTGAACCTGCAACGGTTACGTTGTTCGCGTAATCAATTCTTGGCCGAACTGCGTGCTCGCGGCATTGGTGCGACCGTCATGCCTCCGCCGCTGCATTTGCAACCGGCGTATGAGTTGCTGGGGTATCAACCGGAAAGCTGTCCGATCGCGACTCAGGAATACGCTCGCGAGATCTCTCTGCCGATCTACAGCCGCATGAGCGACGACGACACGCAGCGCGTCATTGACGCGGTCGAGGGCATCGTCAAACGCTTCCGTGCGATCCCGAATCTCCCGCGCTGAGCACGCCGCAGCGGTTGAGGTTGCAAGGGTTACTCCGGCATGTGGCTGTTGGTCACGCTGCGAATGCTGACATTTTCGCTGACGTCGCAAGGCACTGACTGTCGTGGCATGTGTGACCCACGATAAACTCCGGTTCCCCGATTTGAGCCCTGCCCTGCCCTCCCGGTGTTTGCCTTCCTGTCAGTTTGGAATCCGGACATGCAAGTTTCTTGGACGCGATTCTCCGCCCTGCTCGTCTGCTTGGCGACGATGTTGTTCTGGTCAAGCACCGTGTCCGCTCAGATGGGGCCGGTGAAAGTCACCGTGGCCGAGATCATCGAACGCGACCTCGCATCTGGCAGAGCATTTGTTGGCACTGTGGAGGCTCGGCGGCACAGTTCCGTCGGCAGCGCGGTCTCCGGGCGAGTCGAACAGTTTCTCGTCAACGAAGGGGAGGCGGTCACCAAGGATCAGCCGTTGGCGAAGCTGAAGACTCGCAACATCGAAATTCAGATTGCCGCCGCGAAGGCCGAGTTTCAATTGCGTCAACACGAATTGGATGAGCTCAACAACGGTGCAAGAAAAGAAGAGCTGCTCGAGTCTGAAGCGCGGATGAAAGCCGCCGACGCCGCGAAGAGGTTGGCCGCCGCGAAACTTCTGCGAGTCCAGGGCCTGATTGAGCGAAGCGCCGCCACGCGCGAAGAGATCGAAGACGTCAGTGGCGTCTCGGAGACCGCGACCGCGATGCATCTCGCCGCGAAGGCCGCTCATGATTTGGTCATCGCCGGGCCTCGGAAGGAGAAGATCGCTCAGGCCCAAGCACGAGCGGATGCGGCGAAGGAAGAGATCAATCGGCTTGAAGACATCTTGGACAAGCACACGATCAAGTCTCCGTTCGACGGTTACGTTGTGGCCGAGCACACCGAAGAAGGCCAATGGATCGAATCAGGGCGACTGGTCGCCGAGATCGTCGAAGTGAATCCCATCGAAGTCCGCGTCGCCGTTCAGGAGTCTTACGTCCCTCGGCTGTCGCTCAAGATGCCGGCGAAAGTCGACATCGAAGCGATTCCCGGCCAGACGTTCGACGGCACCGTGACAGCCATCGTCCCCAAAGCAGACGAGAAGTCACGGACGTTTCCGGTCCGAGTCACCTTGAAGAATCCACAGCAAGCGGACGGAACGCCGCTGCTCAAGCCGGGCATGTTCGCCAAGGTCGAGTTGCTGGTCGATCAGAAGAGTCATGTGTTGCTCGTGCCGAAAGACTCGTTGGTCCTCGGCGGTCCGAAGCCGGTGATTTACGTGGTCGCTTTCGATGATAAGACCAAGGTAAAAACGGTCAGGCCGGTGCCGGTGCAAATCGGGATTTCGTTGAATTCTTGGATCGAAGTCACCGGCGATCTCAAAGCCGGACAAGAAGTAGTCGTCGAAGGCAACGAGCGGCTCCGCGCCGGCGCGGAAGTAAAGACGGAAGCAGCGAAGATTAGGCAACCCAATCCCACGGTCTCCAAAGCTCGCGCGACCAAACCAGTGGCGAGTTCTTCTGACGCACCATCTGCCACCCGCCCCGCGGAGTGACCTCCCCTGTAGCCACGCTCGCCAAGAGCGTGGGTTTTGCGTGAATTTCCCACGCTCTTGGCGAGCGTGGCTATCTGACCTCCTCCACGGCACCCGCCACATGAATTCGATCGAGTGGTTTGTTCGTAATCCGGTGAAGGTATCCGTCGGCGTGATCTTGATCGCGCTGTTCGGCACGATCGCGCTTTACAAGATGCCGATGCAGCTCACGCCGGAGGTGGAAGTCCCGACGATCACAATCACGACCATGTGGCCGGGAGCCAGTCCGGAAGAGATCGAAAGCGAGGTCATCCAACCGCAGGAGGAACAACTGCAAAGCGTTGAAGGCTTGCAGAAGATGTCCTCGGAAAGCATGGACTCACGCGGGCAGATCACGCTGGAGTTTGCCGTCGGCACGCCGACGAGCGATGCGTTGCTCAACGTCAACACGAGACTGCAACAAGTACGCGAGTATCCGGTCAGTGCGGATGAGCCGGTCGTCGCGACGTCGAACATTGCCGACCGTTTTATTGCTTGGTTCATTCTCACGCCGCAGAAGCCGTCGGAGGCAAAGCTCGACGAGGCGATCGCCAAGCATCCCGACTTGAAGTCGCAGCTCGAACGAGTGAAGCGTGCTCACAACCCCGGCCTCGCGATCTTCCGCATGAGAGAGCTGGCGGAAGAGCATCCCGAACTCCGAGATCTGCTGCCGCCGGATATCGACGTCACCAAGCTGCGGCGGTTCTGTCGTGACGCCATCGAAACGCGGCTCGAACGGGTGGACGGCGTGTCGAACGCCAACGTCATGGGGGGACGCGAAGAGGAATTGCAGGTCGTCGTCGATCCGCATTTGCTCGCCGCACGACAGCTCACGATTGGCGATGTCCGCGAAGCGCTCCGCAAGCAGAACAAGGACACTTCCGGCGGCGACTTCTGGGAAGGGAAACGTCGATACGTCGTGCGAACGCTCGGCCAATTCAAGACCGAGGACCAAGTCCGCAACGTCATTCTTGCCAGCCGCGACGGAAATCCGGTTTACGTGCGCGACGTCGGCGAGGTTCGGCTCGGCTTCAAGAAGCCGGACGGACTCGTGCATCGCTACGGCACGTCGGTCATCGCGATCAATGCGCAGCGCGAGACTGGTAGCAACGTCCTGGAAGTCATGAAGGGGCTGCGTCAGACCGTCGCGAAGCTGAATGAAACAGTGCTCATGCAGCGCGGTCTCGAACTGACGCAGGTCTACGACGAGACCGAATACATCGACTCGGCCGTCAAGGTCGTCAGCGACGACGTATTTCAAGGAGCCATGCTGACGCTGATTGTGTTGCTGCTCTTTCTGCGCAGTCTGCGATCGTCGCTCGTCGTGTTGCTGGCGATCGCGACCAGCGTCATCGGCATGTTTCTGATGCTCGGCATTCTAGGACGCACGCTCAACGTGCTTTCGCTGGCGGGCATTTCGTTCGCCGTCGGTATGTTGGTCGATAACTTCATCGTCGTGATGGAGAGCATCTTCCGGCATCACCGCGAAGGCGAATGCGTTTTGACGGCGACGGTTAAAGGGACCAAAGAAGTTTGGGGCGCGATCGTCGCCTCGACGCTGACCAATCTTGCCGTGTTCGTGCCGGTGCTGTTCGTGCAGGATCAAGTCGGCCAGTTGTTCCGCGATCTGGCGTTGGCGGTCAGTTGTTCGCTGGCGCTGTCGTTGCTCGTGGCCTTGGTGTTGATTCCGACGGCCGCAAGTCGGTTGCTCTCAACGAACACAGATCCCACCGGGCTTGCCCCGGTGGCTCGCGGGCCTTTGCACTACTTGGGTTCAAGTCTGTTGGCCTTCTTTGGCGTAGTGCAAAAGCCCGCGAGCCACCCCCGCAAGAGGGGTGGGGTTTCGGCGATGCTGGCCCCGCTCGATCTGTTTGGCAGTTGGTTCGTCGGCGGAGTTGTCTGGCTGAATGCGTGGCTGTTGAAGAGCATCCCCGCGCGGTTGCTCGCGATGGTGGTTTTCCTCGGAGTGCCGACCTACGTCAGCTATCTCCTGATGCCCAAGGTCGAATACCTGCCGAACGGAAACCGCAATTTGGTTCTCGGCATTCTCGTGCCGCCGCCGGGGTACAACCTGGAACACATGGAAACGATGGGGCATCGCATCGAGTTAGCTGCCAAAAAGTATTGGGACATCGACCTCGACGATCCGGCGAACAAAGACTTACCGCACCCGATGATCTCCGACTTCTTTTATGTTGTCCGAGGCCGGCAGTTGTTCATGGGAGTGCGCGCCGTCGATCCGCTGCAAGGACATCGGCTCGTCAAGCTGGTGCAAGAGGTCGTCACCGGCATTCCGGGAACGCTGGGGATCGTCAAACAGTCGAGTCTGTTTGAGCGAGGCCTGACCTCCGGCCGCTCAATTGATATCGAACTCACCGGCCCTGACATCCAGCGACTGGTCACGATCGGCGGCCGAGTCATGGGGCAAGTCAATCAGATCATTCCCAATGCTCAGGCCCTGCCCTTGCCGAGCCTCGATCTGAGCAGCCCGGAAGTTCATGCCAAACCGCGCTGGGAACAATCGGCGGAACTCGGCCTTTCGGCCGATGAGATTGGCTATGCGATTGATGCTCTCGTGGATGGTGCCTACGCGACGGACTACTTCGTCGGCGGCGACAAAATCGACCTGTCGATCGTCGGCCGCGAAGATCTCGCGCAACGGACGCAAGATTTGGAGAGCCTGCCGATCGCGACACGCACCGGCCGTGTAGTTTCGCTGGGAGCCGTCGCCGATCTCTCCTTGCAGAGCGGCCCCGAACAGATCAATCGCCGTGAGCGACAGCGGGCCATCACGATCCAAGTCAGCCCGCCGCCGGAAGTGGCTCTCGAAGACGCGATGCAGAAGATCCAATCCGAGATCATCGCTCCGCTGGAAAGCGACCCGGAGTTTCGGCGCGGAGGGTTCCAAGTCGGACTGTCAGGAACCGCCGATAAATTGCGGACGACCTGGCTGGCAATCCGCTGGAACCTGCTGTTGGCGATTCTCATCACCTACCTCGTGATGGCCGCGCTGTTCGAGTCGTGGCTGTACCCGTTCATCGTCATGCTCAGCGTGCCGCTGGGAGCGGTCGGTGGCTTCATCGGCCTCGCGCTGTTGAACATCCTCTTGGCACCATCGGGCCATACGCAACCGCTCGACATGCTGACGATGGTCGGCTTCATCATTCTGGTCGGCACGGTCGTCAATAACCCGATCCTGATTGTCGAGCAAGCGCTCGTCCACATCCGCGAAGACGGCTTCACTCCGCACGCCGCGATCCTCGAAAGTGTTCGCACCCGCATCCGTCCGATCTTCATGACCGCCTTCATCGGCCTGTTCGGGTTGTTGCCGTTGGTGATCTCTCCGGGTGCTGGCAGTGAACTCTATCGCGGCCTCGGCAGCGTGACGCTTGGCGGCCTCGTGGCTTCCACTGTCTTCACGTTGTTCCTCGTGCCGGTCTCGTTCAGCCTGGCGTTGGATGGCAAAGCCGCACTGCTGCGTCTCTTCCAAACGCGACCCAGCGAAATCGCTCAACTATCACCCGGCAATGCGATGCCCGCGACCAACTCAGTTCGCGCAGAGGAGTCGGGATTGGTTGCCGGGACGCTTCAACAAGAACCCGCTTCGTGATGCTGCCGCTCGGCAGATCGACCGATTGACTCATGCCACTCTGTGAGCGGCACGGCGCTAGCCGCCGGTATTTCGCCTGAGAAATCGATACCCACATCACCGGTGGCTAGCGCCATTCCGCTCAAAAGCCAAGGGACTTACGCGGCCCCACTCGCCAGCTCGCGAATTCAGGAATTGAGAGACTGATGGATGGCTTTTGCGCAATGAGCTCATATGTCGTGACTATCGGGTTCTCTTCGCGAACTTCGCGGCCTTCTGTTCAAAGAGGTTTTCCGATCTTTGAACAGAAGGCCGCAAAGATCGCGAAGGGGATCAGTTCCTGCGAAGCCCGTCACAAACTCGGTGGTGCTTCAATGGAGTGATTGTCTGGAATCCACAACCAGGCATCCTCCCGCTACAGTCCCCCCCTTTCCAATCAATCCTGGCGAGGGTTTTTGTCTGATGGCCGTGTTGTTGCAGATTCAGAAGGCGTGCAAAAGTTATGGCGAGCAAGTGCTGTTGGATGGAGCGGAAGCCACGCTCTCCGACGACGTGAAGGTCGGCTTCATCGGACGTAATGGAGCGGGAAAGAGCACGCTGCTCCGTGTTTTGCTGGGCGAAGAGGAACTCGACAGCGGCGAAGTGTCGAGGCATCCCAACCTGCAAATCGGCTACCTGCGGCAGCACGATCCATTTCTGCCCGGAGAGTCTGCTCACGACTTTCTGATCCGTGACAGCGGACAGCCCGAATGGAAGTGCGGTGAAGTCGCCGGCCAATTCGAACTGAAGGGGGACTATCTCGAAGGCCCCGTTGCGCGCTTGTCGGGTGGCTGGCAGACGCGCGTCAAACTGGCCGCCCTGTTGTTGCACGAACCGAACCTGCTGCTGCTCGATGAGCCGACCAAATTCCTCGACCTGCGTACGCAAATCCTGCTCGAACATTTCCTGCGAAACTTCAAGCAAGCCTGCCTGATCGTCTCGCACGATCGAGCGTTTCTCGGAGCGACCTGCGACCACACGCTCGATCTGTCGCGCGGCAAGCTGACGATGTATTCCGGCAAGATCGACGCCTTTATGACCTATCAGAAAGAGCAGAACGAGCACCTGCTCCGATCCAATGCCGCGATCCAAGCCAAACGACGCGATCTGGAAGTCTTCATCGCCAAAAACAAAGCACGCGCCAGCACTGCGACACAGGCGAGGTCCAAGTCCAAGCAACTCGAACGACTGGAGCTCGCCGACATCGCCAGCGACGAACCGACCGCCTACATCCTCGCGCCAGTTGTCGAACCACGCCAAGGCGCGGTCGTGCGGTGCAAGGACCTGACGATCGGATATCCCGAACGCCAGGTCGCCAGCGGCATCGATGTGGAAATCGACCACGGCTCGCGAGCCGTCATCGTCGGCGACAACGGCCAAGGAAAGACGACGTTTCTGCGAACGGTGGTTGATTCGCTGAAACCGCTCGCCGGCGAGGTGCGCTGGGGCTTCGGATGTCAGGTCGGCGTCTATGCCCAGCACGTCTACACCAGTCTGCCAGAGAAGAGCACGGTGCTGGAGTACCTCCAATACAACGCCGTGTTCGGCACCACGACGCAGAAGATCCTGAACGTCGCCGGAGCCATGCTGTTCCGAGGCGATGCCGTCCACAAGCGTGTCACGGTGCTCTCCGGAGGCGAACGCGCAAGACTCTGTCTCGCCGGTCTATTGCTGTCGCAATACAACGTGTTGGTGCTCGACGAACCGGGCAACCATCTCGACGTCGATACGGTCGAAGCACTCGCTCAAGCGCTGATCGACTACAAAGGCACGGTCATCTTCACGACGCACGACCGGCACTTCATGAAGCGTGTCGCCACCTGCGTCATCGAAGTCCGCGACGGCCATGTGACCAACTACGGCGGCGGCTACGACGCCTATCTCTACTCCGTCAACAAAGAGATCGAAGAGGGCGAACGCGAACTCGCCACTCGACTCAGCAAAGCCCCGTCCACCGTTCGCAATCAGGCCGCCGCACGCGCACCTCGCCGCGACGATCGCGTGGTCCGCAAAGAGGTCGCGACGATCGAGAAGACGATCGCCCGTCTCGACGACCAAAAGAAAGCGGCCAGCAGCCGACTCATGGAAACTTGCGACGCCGCCGAGTCCCTGCGTTTACATAACGAAGTGACCGCGCTGACCTCGCAACTCGCAGAATCCGAAGAACGCTGGTGCCAGTTGCAGGCCGAGTTGGAAGAGGCTGCGTGACGCGCTCGTAGTGACCCGATTCATCGGGTCCATTTCGCGTGTCCCGCTCGCCGGTCTCATTTCACGCTGCGCGGTGTTTAGAATTCGCACGTCGCCGACCAGTCCACATCACACGCCCAATTGCAGGAGGTCCGCTCATGTCCGCCATCGACCGCCGTGACTTTTTGAAAGACTTGGGAGGCAGCGTCATTACCGGAGCCGCCGCGTGGCAGGCGCTGCAAGCGATCGTCCCCGCACGAGCCGAAGACGCGCAGGTCACTCCTAGGATTGTGCAGTTCCGGCCAGAGATGGAAGAGGTCGTTCGCTGGATCGAGAATTCGCCACGCGAACGAATCATTGAAGAGGCGGTCGATCGGCTGAAGAAAGGCTTGCCGTATCGGCAATTGGTCGGCGGGTTGTTCCTCGCCGGCATCCGCAACATCAAGCCGCGACCGGTCGGCTTCAAGTTTCACGCGGTGATGGCAATCAACGCCGCGCATCAGCTCTCGCTCGATGCGCCGCAAGCCGATCGGTTGCTGCCGTTCTTTTGGGCGATCGACACCTTTAAGAGTTCGCAAGCTCAAGATGTGAAGGAAGGAGATTGGACGCTCGCGCCAGTAAAGGAATCGGCGATCCCGTCGCCATCACAAGCAAGACAACGATTTGTCGACGCGATGGAGAAGTGGGACGACGAAGCCGCCGACATTGCTGTTGCCGGCTTGTGCCGCTCGGCCGGAGCCGCCGAGGTGATAGAACTGCTCTGGACCTATGGCATTCGTGACCAGCAGAACATCGGCCACAAAGCGATCTTCACCGCGCACTCGTTTCGCACAATGGAGTTGATCGGCTGGGAACATGCCGAACCGGTGCTGCGTTCGCTGGTCTTCGGCCTGCTCAACGGCGGCAAGAGCGATTCCGCAGCGCCGTTTGATCACAACAAATCCCTGATCGGCCAAGTCCGCCCCGATTGGGCCGCCGGTAAGCTCGATCCCGGCGCGACAACCGCTCTGCTGCAAACGCTTCGACACGCCAACACGAAAGACGCGGCCGCAGCAGTTGTCGAACAACTCAACAAAGGGGTCTCCGCGAATTCGCTCTGGGATGCGATTCTGCTTGCCGGCAGCGAGTTGCTGATGCGTAAGGCGGCCATCGTCACTCTGCATGCGACGACAGCCTGCAATTCGCTTTTCTACACGTTTCGACAAAGCGGCCACGATGCGACGCGATTGCTTTCGCTGCTGCAAGCTGCCTCCTGGGTCACGATGTTCCGCGACGGAGCACGCTCGCGAGACGGCCTGCCCGACAAACCGCACATCGACGAATTCGCACCAGCCGACGCCGCGCCAAACGATGTCACCGCGATCTTCGATGGTATCAAACAGAATCGCACAACCGCCGCCGCTCAAGCGCTGGCTTATGCGCGTGCGGGAGGCAACGCGACGACATTCTTCGATGCCGCTCGCCATTTGATCCTGACGAAAGGAACCGACGCACACGATTTCAAGTTTGGCTCTTCAGCCCTGGAAGACTTTACGCATGCAAGCCCCAACGTCCGCCCGCAACTGCTCGCCGCCAGCCTCTTCTACCTCAAAGGGAGCCACGATAGCGATTCGCCATTGCTACAACGCGTCCGCGGCGCGTTGGCCTCGCTGTAGTTGTCGTTGAAGGGTTGGTCGAGTCATCCGATTGGGACGTTTGCGATGAAACCCAAGCCAAGCATGATTGCCACTCTATTCGCGATCGCGGCAATGTCGTCGCCAATAGCGACCGGTGCGGAAACAGTCGTTCGACCCCGATTGATCGTGCTGACCGACATCGGTGGTGGCGATCCGGACGACCAACAATCGCTGATCCGGCTCATGCTGCACAGCAACGAATTCGACATTGAAGCCCTAATCGCGTCAGCCCCACGCTTGACGAACTCAAAGAGACAGGGACTAAACCGCAACTCATCCGCGAGATCGTGGATGCCTATGGGCAGGTGCGCAACAACCTCGTTCGACATTCCGAGGGCTTCCCGGAAACCGCGAAGCTGCGTGACGCCATCAAGTCGGGCAACCCGAAGCGCGGATGCGACGTCATCGGCGAAGAACACGACACGGAAGGCTCACGCTGGATTGTCTCGTGTGCCGATCGAGCAGACTCGCGTCCATTGAACATCGCGATTTGGGGCGGACAGACCGATTTGGCTCAGGCGTTGTGGCGCGTGCGTCATGATCGCGGAGAGAGGGGCCTCAACACCTTCGCCACCAAATTGCGCGTTTACGACACCGGCGATCAGGACCGCATCGCCGATTGGATGCTGTCCGAATTCCCCGGTCTGTTCTATATCCTGGCACGCCCCCCTGCTGTCCGCGATCGGCGCGAGGCGACCTATCGCGGCCTATACCTCGGCGGAGATGAATCGCTCGTATCGCGCGACTGGATGGAATCCAACATTCGTCGCGATCACGGTCCACTCGGCGCGATGTATCCGCCTCGCACCTGGACGGCTCCGAACCCTCACAGCGCGATCAAGGAAGGAGACACGCCGTCATGGTTCTTCTTCCTGCCGTTCGGCGTAAGCGACCCCGATCATCCCGAATGGGGAGGCTGGGGCGGACGCTTTGAGCCGGAACGCGATCGACTCTTTCGTGACGCCACGGATGAAGTCGGCGGAACGAGGAATGCTCGAACCACGGTGTCGCGCTGGCGACCGGCGTTTCAAAACGAATTCGCCGCGCGGATGGACTGGTGCGTTAAGTCGCCAAACGCCGCCAATCATCCACCGCGTCCAATACTCAACGGAAAACCGGACCGTGACACGCTGCTCCTCAACGCGAAGCCGAGCAACGTCGTCGAATTGTCCTCAACCGGATCGACCGATCCCGATGGAGACTCGCTGCAATCGCACTGGTGGTTGTATCCCGAAACGTCTTCATATCGCGGCCGAGTGGACATTGCCGATGCCAACACCCAACAAGCGCGAGTGACCATTCCCGCCGACGCCGCCAAACAAACGCTGCACTTCATTCTCGAAGTTGAAGACGGCGGCGTGCCACCACTGACTCGCTATCGCCGTGCGGTCATTCGCGTTGAGCCTTGATTGCCGCGACCCACTGCCTCACTACCAACTCGAAGCCGAACACAATTAGCACATCCGACCGCAAGTGAAACCAATGGCTTCGTGATATCGGTTTTCTTTGATGTGTGAATTGACGCTTCTCCGATGACTGAGTTACTTTCGGCTACCACTTCGCGAATGCGAAATCCCGCCCCCTCCAATACGTTGAGATTTCGGGGAACACCGCCCCGCTGATTCACGGTCCTTGATCGAGGAGAAACCATGCTGAATCTTTGGGGCAATCCCACCACAAAAAACAGTAACGGGACCAGCCGGCGGGCATTTCTGAAAGTTGGATCGCTCGGTCTCACCGGGATCGGGCTTCCGAGTCTGCTGCGACAACGAGCCGAAGCGGCTGACAAAGGCCAGTCGGTGAAGGACACGTCGGTCGTGTGGATCTGGCTTGGTGGCGGCGCTACGCATATCGAGACGTTTGATCCAAAAATGGATGCGCCGTCGGAGTTTCGCAGCGTGGTTGGTTCGGTCTCCACGAACGTCCCGGGTATCGAGATCGGCGGACTCCTGCCGATCTTCGCTCAGATGGCGGACCGCATGGCCTTTGTGCGGTCGTTCGCTCACGGCAACTCCGGTCACGGCGGCGGCACGCACTACGTCATGACCGGTACGGATCACCCGGCCGCAGACGCCGGAGCCGGACCGATCAAGCCGTCGTTCGGAGCGATCGCCTCGCGTTTGCGCGGCACGAACAATCCAGAAAGTGGTGTGCCGACCTTTGTTCGCTTGTCAGGCTTGTACGCCGATGGGCCAAGCTGGCTCGGCGCGGCCTACGCTCCATTCGATGTCGGGGGTGAAGCTCGCAGGAATATGAACATCAACGTGGACTTGAACCGGCTCGGAGACCGCCGCTCATTGCTCTCGCAAGTAGATCGCCTCGACCGACAAGTCGATCGCAATGGCTTGCTCGACGGGCAGGATAAGTTCGGAGGCCAAGCGTTCCGACTGATTCTTAGCCGAGCCAAAGAAGCATTCGACCTCACCCGCGAAGACCCGCGGCTGCGTGACAAATACAACGGGGCGGGCACGAGTCTAGGGGATCAATTGCTGCTCGCGCGGCGGTTGTGCGAAGCGGGTTGCGGGTTCGTCACTTTGAATTACGCGAACTCGTACCAAGGTTGGGACATGCACGAGAAGATCGAACCGCAACTCAAGACCGCCTGCCCGCCACTCGATCACGCCGTTGCCACTTTTCTGGAGGACGTGGCTCAACGTGGTCTGTCAGAGAAAATCCTGCTGGTCATCACGGGCGAATTCGGTCGCACACCGCGCATCAATCCGGTCGCCGGCCGAGACCACTGGGGGCCACTCTGCACACTGGCGTTGGCCGGTGGCGGTTTGAAGATGGGGCAAGTCGTCGGCGAATCCTCATCGAAGGCCGAAGTCCCCAAGTCCGAGCCGATTTATCCCAAGCACCTGATGGCCACGATTTTTCATGTGCTGGGAATCGACCCGCACACGCAATACATCGATCAATCGGGCCGCCCGCAGTTCCTGCTGCCAGACGGTGCCTCGCCGATTCGCGAACTCGTTTAGAGAGTGTCTTGCTGGTGAGTCCCATCAAGGACTATTTGCGGTTCGCTTTCGTCGCTCGATCCATCTCGAGGTATTTCTTCACGAATGCCTCGACCTTGATCGGGTGTTCCAACGTGATCTTGGCTTGCTCGAACTTCACCCGCGTGCTGCGACTGCGCTGCCATTCTTCGGCCGTGAGTTGGTCGTCGTTGTTGCGATCCAAATTGCGAAAATTCGCGCGGGCGGTTTCTTCTGGTGTCTGGGAACTGGAGTAAGCGCCGAAACTAGGGCTCGGCAGCGGCGGACCGATCTTCTCGTTGTCATTGGGCGCGTTGAACCCGGCCACCGATGGGCGCGTCAAAACCGGCAGTGAACAGTTGATGGAGTCATTGCGGTTTCGGGGCGAGTGAGGGGCATTTTTCGTTGGTCGTGTTGAGGTCGCAAGGGCTGCGCGAGCCG
>SXGU01529533.1_pt1 | contig 30080 bp, 25 predicted proteins | sample 3174531 | NCBI WGS metagenome assembly SXGU01 (sample SAMN11356863, study PRJNA531348) | freshwater metagenome | isolation source: freshwater sample F1-140 | place: China: Fuxian Lake, Yuxi | collected 2017-12-25 | reverse complement strand
TGCGCGCCGGCATGGCCCTGTTCGGCCGCAAGGCGATACCACTTCGCGGCCTCCCGATCATCCATAAGCACGCCGCGACCGTTGTCGTACAGCACTCCGAGATTCGCCTGCGCGCCGGCATGGCCCTGTTCGGCCGCAAGGCGATACCACTTCGCGGCCTCCCGATCATCCATAAGCACGCCGCGACCGTTGTCGTACATCACGCCGAGGTTGAACTGGGCGAAGGCGTCCCCCTGTTCAGCAGCAAGTCGATGCCACCTAAATGCCTCTCGTTCGTCTCGTGGAACACCCTCTCCGTAGGAGTACATGACTCCGAGGTTGAGCTGTGCGTCCACATCGCCCTGTTCGGCAGCAAGTCGGTACCATTTGGCTGCCTCTGCGTTGTCCTGCGGAACGCCCGTGCCATTGTAGTACATCACGCCGAGCCGAGACTGCGCGAACACGAGTCCTTGCTCAGCGGCGAGGCGATACCACTTCGCCGCCTCGCGGGCGTCCTGGGGGACACCACGACCGTTGTGGTACATCTCGCCGAACAAGTACTGCGCAAAGGCGTTACCTTGCGCGACGTTCTCGCGGACGATGGTCAGCGCGCTGGCATAGTCGCCGCGATCGTACGCCTTTGTGGCATCTCCCATATCACCTGCCCACGCCGCGCAAGGCTCAAACAGCGCCGCCACCAGCGCTACGACCTGCATCATCCGAGCCTGCATCACCATGCCTCACTCTGGTCCAGACTCCAGACGATACCGCCGCCTGTGCGAGATGTCGCACACGAGGCCGGGTCGATGGCTTACAGACGGCGCTGCTGGTGGTGGAGATGATCCACCTGCGCTCGCGTCACCTCCCTGTCGCCTAGCGCACGCGCCCTGCCACGGATTGTAGGGCGTCCTACCTAGCGGACTCCGCCAATTTCGTATCTCCGACATGTGGACCGGGCACGGCGGACTTTTGTCGCTACAGGGAGTCTGGCCAATTGGCCCGAACGGCAGCAAGCGGAGGGCCGGCAACGTGAGGCCGGTTCGCGGCAATAGCTGGGGAGGTGGCCACTGCGAGTGGTATCGGGGCGATCCCTTTCCCCCGAAGGTCCGGCGGCTCGTAAGCATCTTGGGCACCCGCCCCGGGCGACGATGATGCTACCGAAGCGCGCCGTGGCCCGTCACTTCAACCATTGGCATAGCAGCAACCCGCGCTCAGGCCTCGCTTTTTGCAGGCGCTCGGGCGTAGCATCGGGTTGATCCCCGGAGCACAACGAATGCGACACCCCCGGCTATCGGCTGCGATGTTTGCGGTGCTCGTAGCGCTTGCCGCCAACCCTGCAAGTGCTGAACGCGACGCCACCCGTCAGCCGCTCACGGCCGCCCAGTACCTGGAACAGAGCTACGCCACGATGCGCGACTTTGGGCGATGCGCAGTCCTTCAGGATCGACTGGCGATGATGTTCAAGTCCAGAGGTGCCGAGGCAAACGCCGAGGATTTGCAGGGCGTTGCGCGCGGCGCGCGAGCGATCGCCTCAATCGGGACCATTCTCGATTCGATGAACGAAGATACAAACGACACCGAAGAGGAAGCGACTCGTGCCAAAGCACAACAGCGGATAGCAACAAACAGCGCATCGCTGAAATCAATCATGGAGTTGGAAACAGTGCGGCAGCGAGCCTTCGAGGAGCGTGGCGAACTAGACTCAGAACTCATGGGATTCTGCGCACGCCTCAACCCTGTGCAGGCGGAGCTAGTGGAGCACCTACGCGCTGCCGGCCTCTTCGGATCGTAGATCGGCCGGCTTCGCCGACTTCGAAGCAGTTCACTAGTCCAAGCAAAATGAGTGACGGACATGCGCTCACGATCATCCACCCTAATCGTCGGACTCCTGGCGAAGCTATTGGTCTGTCCCGCTCTCGGCGCCGACTCCAACACGCAGTCGTCACGGACGGGCCGTTGGTTTCTGGCCGAGTGTGACGAAGACGCCGCACTCGCACGCGCTACACCCGAAAATGCAGATAGCTTGTTGAATTGGGGACACTGCGCCGGCTACGTCTCGGGGCTTTCGGACATGCTGCATGGCACGCTCTCACTCTCCGAGACTGTGTCGGGAAGTCGAAACGCTCTCGGAATCTGTTTGCCGAATCGGGGTATGTCTGGCGGTATGTGGTTTGAGCTTCTCCGAAGCCACCTCGATCGCCACCCGGACTTGCTCGACACGCCATTGCGCACGGTGCTGCTGCTAGCGTCACGAGAGACGTTTCCTTGCGCACCGACCCCATAGGTCGATGCTGGGCGAACCTGCCGCACAAGCGTGGCGTTCGCGGCGATGGCTGCACGAGTCACTTCCCACATGCCCGAACGCCGCGCAGATGTTCAGCAAGCAGCGAACGAACAACGCGGTTGAGTTCGACAAACTCCCGACGCTTTGCCCCCCGGTACGCGTTGCGAGACGATGATGCCTTCCCCTCGTCAGTCCTCGGCCCGGTAGACCGCTCCCACGGTCGCCACAGTTGGATCGCCGATGCCTGTTTGGCGCGCCGCTCCGAAGTCCAGCCGTTCGCCATACTGCGCCTCCAATTGTTCGTTCTGCGGGTTTGCGAATGTCGGGGCGGCCGGAACCACACCGTTGTTCACCTGCTGCGGCCCGTTCGCAATGTTGGCCTGCCGCGCGTAGACGACGGGCGGATTCTTGAGCGCAGCCAACGTCTCCAGCGTCATCCGGCACTGGTTCTGCGCCTTCATCGCCAGCCGCAGGTAGGTCTCCAACTGAGGCATGTACTGCGCGTTGGCAGCACGCCCGGCGAGGTTCACAAAGATGGCCTGAAGGGCGCTGGCCTGCCCCACGAGCATCCCCTCCATCCCGCCGCGGTCGCCCTTGTCCACCACCCTTCCGATTGCCTGGGAAAGTTCAGCCGTGAGGACGGCGATGTCATGTTCACCGAACTCCCGAGAGTACGCCGCAACGACCACGGCAGAGTTGACGCTAGGCCGAAGTGCAACACGGGCGCGAGAATTTGCGCGCCGTTTGTCGTCAGGCTCTGCCGGTTTCGCGGGCACGCCCCGCTTGCGCTTCGTCATGTGCGGTCCCTCTCTGACGCCTGCCCATGTAACACGCGCGACCTAGCCTTCTCTGCGTAGGCAACGCACCGCCGAGGCAGGCCGGCCCTCGGTTCCCACGAGGCAGCAGCCCCTTCGATGCCGCCACGCATCGCCGCGCGGCACAGGCCCGAAGGTGCCAGCTCCCCGCAGGTGCGGCAGGTCCGCAGCGCATCGGGTGGTTCGCTGTCGGGGGTGTCCCAGCCGAGCAGAGCACCGACCGCGATGCCGACCACTAGCGCGCACGCTTCCGTGGACTCGGCGCAACGTGAAAGCACCGCTGCGCGCTCGGACAGTTCGTGCTCCCCGATCGAGTCCAGCCACGCGTTGATGTTGGCGGCGTCGCCGGGGTCGATCGCGTGGATCCGTGCGGCAAATTCTTCGGGAATGCTGGAAGGACGCACCCCCAAAACCCCCGAAACCGGGGTTATGGGGCTTTTGGGGGTGGGTACTTCCCGCGTTTGCGAGATTTCACGCAGGCGCGCGAGCCAGCTCATGCCGCCAACTCGCCGGTTCCGCGCACCTTCGGATTGATCGCGTAGCGCGTGGTCGGCCGTCCGTCTGCGCCCGGCTCCGATGCAATGGCGCGCAGCCAACCGTCGTCACACAGCCAATCGAGCGCATCCTGTACCTGCTTCGGATCGCCGAGGCGTGCCCAGTCCTTCTTGCGAACGTCGCGAGCCGTGAAGCCAGTGTGCAGGTCGCCGCGCTTCAGGCGTCGGGCGAGCGCTTCGGCGGCCCGTGCTCCACCATCCCGCAGCAGCCCGTAACAGCGAAGCGCATGTGTCTCCAGGTAGTCGCACCACGACGCCGCGCGCACGGCCGACGCGAGCGGCACCGGCCCTGCGGGCGCTCCGGCCGCTACGTCCGCCAGATGGCACACGAGTGCAAGCGATGCGAACAGCTTGGGGTACTTCGCAAGGTGCTGCTGCACGAGTGTGTCCGGCTCATTCGGCAACCGCACCATGTGCAGTTCGGACCACCAATCGACAAACAACGCCTGTGCGTCGGGCGTGAAGCGGAAGGTGGGGCGCTTTGCATGCTCGTCCAGCATCGTTGCGCCGTAGTCCATCGGATCGAACACGGACAACCGATCGAACACGTCGAATGCCATTGCTCGTGCGTGCGAGTCGGGCGCGCGATCTCGGTAGATTGCAGGGACTGGGTCGGGGTAAACGAGCACCTGAAAGCGCTGAAGGAAGCCGTCGTTGCCCAAGCCGCGTTCCGTCAATTCCAGGTAGCCGCGCAGCTTGTCTGGCTGGATGCCACCGAACACCGACAGGCAGAGGTTCGCAATCTCCGTGCTGCCGCGCGCCATCCGGTCCTCGGAGTATGGCTGGTTGCCATTCCACGCTTCGAGGTAGAACGCGCGATCGCCCTCATGGCCCTGCTTTTCAAACGATGCCAGCAGTCCCGTCAACTCATCACGAAACACAAGGATTCCGTTCGGGTTCACGGCTACCAGCCCTCGGAGCGCCTCGATGGTCGAGTCATTCGTCATGTACCTGCGCGCAGTGGGTCGCGTAGGCGCTGCACCCTTGAGAGCCTGCATGTCACGCACTGCAGCTTCCAAGTCACCCGGACGCCGTTCTCCCCTGGCCTTCAGCTTCACGTGTTGCTCGTCCACCTGCAGCTTGTGCAGCAGCTCCGCAGCCTCGAACGCCGCAGCAGCCTCCAACGCTTCAGCCCTTGCCCGTGCGATCAACCGCTGCAGGGGTGAAGCCGCACCCTTTGCGCCCGGAGACTTGCCTGCCGACACGCCACCAACGCCTGCACCCCACGGATTAGGAATCACCTCCCACGGATCATTCGCCTTGGGATGGATGCCGCAGCGGGCACCAATCACTGAAGCAAGCATCACGAGCGCGGGAGCGGCCACGAAGTCCGGCGCAACCGGAATGCGGTCCGCCTCGTCCATCACCCACGCGCGCAGTGCGTCGGGAAGTAACTGGGGGTCGAAAGCGGGTACGGGCAGTAGTACGTCGGCGGCAATTGGTTTCGGATCGGGCCAGTCACCCACCCCCGAAACCCCCGAAATGATGGGCACGGGTCCGCGCTTCGGGTTCGCCCACCCATTACCCTGCGCAACGCTGAATACCACGCGATGGTTCGTGCTCGACGGGGCGAAGCTCGCCCACACACGCGCGGCATCGACCGGATCGAACTTTTCCGACGTGGCGGACCAGTCCATCCACAGCGAACGCGCAGCGTCCTGCGGGGCGATGGTCTTCAGTGCGCAACCGATGCGCACCCACACCTCGCGATCATCCGCAGGGATCGCCCACAAGGCGCTGCGCAGGTCTGTGAGCAGCGCTGCATCCGCCTCGTGTGGTTCGCACGCCTTGCCATTGAGCATGGCTCCACGGGGCGCAGGCGCAGTCAGACGGGCGCGCCAGAACGCGAGCAATGCCGCAGGGATCATTGGCAGCTCGCGGAACGAACCCATACCGCCCCACTCGTAGGGTTTTCCAGTGTCCGGGTGGATACTCGGCGGCAACAGGTCCTGCACCGTGTGCCCTTCGCGATCGGCGCACCGCAGTTCAAGAACGGTGCTTCCGTCCGCGTCGGTGAACTTCAGCGACGGCAGCACCAACGGCAGACGGTAGAGCAACTTCGCGCGGTTCTCGCGCCCCGAAACAACCTGCACCGCATCGTCGGCCGCAAGCAGTGCCGTTGCGTTGATGCCGTGAGCGTCGAGCAGTTCGCTCGCCTTGTCGAACTGGTCGAAGTCGATTGCGCAACTCGGAAGCGGCGAGCACCACGCATGCGCAATCCCAACGTTTCCGACGATGCGATCGAGTTCCTGCGGATCGGTGACCGCGTTCTCGCGCAGGTTCCAGCCCACCAATGCCGGCCCCTTCCTTCCCGCCGGGATCGGAACCAGCGCCAATCCTGCGGCTACGTACTTGTGCAGCGCACTCATCGTCGCGCCCTCCCACGGTGAGCACCAGCACTGCCGGGACGTGTGGAATCCGCGCGGACGGCTGCCGTATCATCGCATTGCCCTGGCAGGCTTCCGATGTTCACGACAGCGCCCGCACACCTGCGAAGGTTGCGGGCGTTTTTCATACGCACATGCCCTCTGCTGCGGGCATCACCCGATGCCGGTCGATCCATGCATCGAGGTCGGATTCGAGATAGCGCGGGTTTGCGCCTGGCGTGCGAATGACCGGCGGGCCGATGCCCCGTCGTTCCCACGCTTCCAGCGTTCGGCGATTGATTGCGAGGCGGTCCGCTACCGCCGTCCGAGTCAGAAATCGAGTTCCCATGCGTCGAGTCTCCATGCGCGAATGCACCATCCACAGCGGGGTGCGCGAGGAGTCTCCCGGCAGTCTCCGTCCGGTTTCCCGGTCTAGTGAACTACTTGGGCATGCCTTGGAGCGCACCGCATCGCTGCGGGACTCCACGGTAGATTTGATCGCGGTCTGGCCCGCGTCGTGCGCTAACGGACGTCCGACATCCGCTAGCGGCTGTCGGACATGTGCTAGCGGGTGTCTACCGCTTCTTACGCTGGCCCGTGCCGCCGACAATGCGACCGAGCTGCTTGGAGGACAGCGCTGCCGTGTTCCATTTCTGCCACATGCGCCGCCGTGCCAAGTCGCGTGCGAAACCCTCAAGCGTGAGCCGGTCCGACCCGCTCGCTCGCCACTTCGCACTCAGCGACTCGAACTCCTCACGAATGTGCTTGTCTCGATCCGCATTCCTCTTAGCGAGCGTCTCCTTGGTTGATTTCGCAGCGCCAAGTTCTCGACGCACGCGGCGCTTCACCTCCTCGCGGGCAACGAAGATCGCCGCTCGTGCCAACCCTATTGCCGAGCTGTCCGTCCCGGTAGGCATGCTCAATGGTGAGCCATCCATAGCCGCGTGCACCCGAGCGGCATAGACAAGCTCGCCCAGCATGAAACACCACAGCGGCATATCCTTCGTGCCGGCGATCGGATCGGCATCCCAGGCGCGCAAGGCGTAGTCACACTGCGAGATTATGTCGGCGACAGCACGAATTGACGGGGGCCACGTCAGAGGCGGAAGCGGCTCGCCTCGTTCCACGGCGAGCATGTTCCCCAGCGTGGCCGGCCGTTTCACGTACAAGGTCCAGTGCGCCGCGTCATATCCGCGTTGTGTCAGGTACTCCTCGGCGCGCTCGCGGACGTCCCGAATCAGCCGAATTCCCATCGGTTCCTTCACGACAGCAATTCCACCGCCCGCCGCTTGCTCTCATCCGTCGCGTGGAGATACCGCGCGGTAATCGCGATGTCCTGATGCCCGAGCAGGGATGACACCGTCCGGATGTCCGCGCCTCGCTGTAGCAGGCGCGTCGCGAAGGTGTGCCGTAGGTCGTGGAACCGCACGGACGGCAGCCCGGCAGCCTTGCGCAGGCCCGTCCAAGGCTTCTTGATGGTGGTGAGCGCCGCTTCATCGGCCGTGCCGGGAAACACCCACTCGCCCTGCGGGTTCCAGTCGCGCAGCACCCGCTGGGCCTCGGAGTTCAGCGGGATCACCCGCGATTGCTCGGACTTCGACACCGTCCCTCGTACGGTCACGGCACCTGCCGTCACGTCCTCGGTCCGCAGCGTCAGGATTTCCCCCCGCCGCATGCCCGTGGCGAGCGCCAGCAACACCACCGGCTCCAGGTGGTCCGCGAACGGACCGTAGGCAGGGAACAGCTCGTAGCCGCGCTCCCCGCGCCACGCATTGGCCCTCATGCGGGCCTCACGTAGCCGTGTGTCGCGCGTCCGCAGGGCCTTCCGCAGCGCCGCTTCCTCGGCGGCGCTGATGACCCGGATGGGTACTTCCTTGTCCGTCTTCCTCGGTTTCAAATCCGGCAGGGGGTGCCGGTCGATCACCCCCCACTCGACCGCCTTGGCAAGACACGCCTTCAGCGCAGTCAGGTCGCGGTTGGTAGTGGATGGCTGCCGACCCTTCTCATGTCGGGCCTTCCGCCACTGCTCCAGGCGCCAGCTCGTCAGTTCGTCCATCGGTGTGGCGAGCATGTCCGCGAAGGTCGCGCGGATGCGCTTGACGGTCGCCACCCCGGTCCGGCGCTCTACTTCCACCCACGGTCCGTAGCGGTCCGTCAGGAACGCTTCCAGCGTGCCCTCCTTCGCCCGCTTGCTGCCCACCACCCGTGCCCGCTTGTCACCGGCCGGATCGATGCCAGTGGCCACCTTGCCGGCGATACCCTTGGCGGCCCGCCTCGCGGCGGCGGGCGTGATCGCCGTGGCGTCGCCGATGCGGTAGCGCCTTGCCTTGCCCTGGGCGCGGTAGCGGTACATCCATACCTTGCCGCCGGTAGGCAGCACGCGCAGCACGAGGTTGGCCAACTCATCGTCGGCGACTTCGTAGCGGGCGGCCTTCGCGGGCAGCTTAGCGACGCTGGATTCCGTGAGCTTCATTCGGGGACACACCGGGGACACAGTTCCCGCAATGTACCACCGCCCACCACCGAGTCACACTTTCCGTATACCCACCAGCAAAAAAACTGGAATACTGCGCGAATCTCCGCGCCGCTACCTATCGGCGTCTACCCTCGCCCACCCCGGGAAATTGCTTTCGGGAGGCAGGGGTCGGAGGTTCGAATCCTCTCACTCCGACCATTGGATCAACGGCGTAGGTCGTTCGCCCCGAAACCTCGCAACGCTGGGGCACACAGGGGGCATAGCCTCGGTCAGGCAGGCTCGTGAGAAGCTGGCCGTAGCGTCGCGGCGCCGCATGCAACCAACCACCTGACTGACCACGGACGCCCGCCTCGTTTCGTCCGCACCTTGACGTCGCTCGACCTTCCCCTGCACGCCCATCGACCGATGAGCACGCCAGCAGTCGACCCTGCAGGGGGAACACTCCCGTTTCTCTTCGCGTCGATTCGCCGCGCAATCCCGATTCCTCCCACCCACGCGCGCAGCGTCTCTTTCGGATTTGCCGAGGGTCCTCCGGGCGTGCCTCAGCACCATCCGGCAGGTCGGCCGCGGCGCACGACCCTAGGCAGACCAGCTCCCCTGGGCATCGACCATGGCCATGCACCGCGCGACCGCCGGGCGCCAACGTGCACTGCCGACCCCCTGCGTGCTGGCCGTCACATCGCCTTGAATCGAGGACATGGGCGCGGCGGGTGGGTGTTGATCGCCTGCGGGCTGGGTTCCACCAGTCGCCTGTGCGCGGGCCTGTGCATGGATGCGACACCTCCGCCCCGCCGTGGCCGGCACAACCCTGCTTCGATGCCTGACGTTCGTCGCTCACCGTGGTGACGTTCCCGTGAAAGCGGACCGGATTGCCGCGTGGACGTGGCGCGAGCGCCGCCGACCGGGCCAGGACCAATCGGCAGGAGAGCCGATCTGCACCGCCGAAGGCTGCCCGCAGGGCCACGCACATGGATGCGCGTGGTGAACTCCAACGGCACGAAAACGACGGCCGCCATTCCATCCCCGTAGGGCGCCTTCGTCTCGCTCGCCACCTGCCCCGCGCCATTCATGCGCCGCCGTTCGAGCGCGAGCGCTGCTCCCGCACGCGAACCGGGGACATTTCTGCATAGACACTCGATGCCCGCGCGCTGGTCCGCCGCCAGGCGCATGCTGGGCGGCGTTGCCGAAAGATGGATGGCACAACGACTTCTGCCTGTTCTCGGCGCGGAACGCAGCGACCAGAGGAATCCCTCGAATGCGACAACTATCCGCCGCCGGCCAGACGATCATCGATGAGATCGCACGCCGCCACGGCTTCAGCATCGACGGCACGCTGCACATGCTCGATGCGGTGATCAACGGTAACGGCAGCATGGCGCAGTTCGACCATCCGGACTTCTCGGGCTCGGGCCAGTGGAGGCGCGGCGGCATGACCATGGTCTCGGACATGTTCAACAACCAGCTCAAGGGGCGCATCGACGGGCTGTGTGCAGCGTTGTCCAGCCTCGTGGCCGCCCAACCGGACCTGTTGCGCAGCGGCAGCTTCCAGTCCCAATCCCAGGGCGGAGGGCACGATCACGTGCAGGCGCAGACGAGCCGCGCTGGGCATGCAATCGTCCAGCAGCACCCGGAGTCCGTGTTGGTCTCCGAGAGCGCAGAACAGGGCCTGGCCAGGGGCTCTGCATCGTCAAGCCTGTTCGTGCCTCCCGTGCCGGGCACGACTGGCGATTGGTGGCCCGCGGATCTGCGCTGGCCCGACAGCACGGGGTCCCAGAACGGCGTGCGCTACGCCTGCTTCGCGCAGGCGCGTCGCCTGGTGATCGACGTCGATGGCACGGTCACCGTGTACGACACCGGCGACCACCAGATCGGCGGGTTCGGGCAGCAGCAGTCAGTCGGCGGCACGCTGAGTTTTTCCCACCAGTACGGGCTGATCGATGTGCAACGGCTGGCCGTGATCTCGGTGAACGGCCAGCCGCCTCCTGAGGCGCCAGGCGAGGCGCGGCGCACGAACAGCCCGGACCTGCAGACCTTGAAGCACGCAGCGCCACCCGCAGCCGGTGAGCAGGACATCTTCGCCATGATCGAGCGGCTCGCGGACCTGCGGGCGAAGGGCATCCTGAGCGACGAAGAGTTCCAGACCAAGAAGTCCGAGCTGCTGCACCGGCTCTGATTGGCCCGGGACGCAACCCCACAGTTGCGCGCCGAGAACCGGCAACTCGATCGGCGTCTGCAGCAAGAACGCCAGGTGCTGCACGAGTCGGCGGGCGCCGAACTGTCGTGCTCAGGTTCCCCTGGTCTGCAGGTTGCGCCTCGGCCCGGCATCGACCATGGCCGAACGCGCACGACGGGCATCGGCGATGCGGACGTGCAGAGATGCGGACGTTGCAGAGCTCCAGGGCGAGTCTGGCGATCCCCTGGCCCGTCGGGCGTCAGTGAACAGTCTGCGAGGGCTGGCTCGGGCTGCAACCCCCGTGGCCCCTGCCCTCCGGCGACATGCGCGAGGGTGTGCTGGAGCAGATCGGGACGCGTCACGTCGGGTCCTGTGTGTGGCGGGTCCTCTGTGTGGCGAGTTGATGCCTGCCGGCGGGTGCGGGGTCGTGCTGGCTGCGCCATTGCCCGCCTTCACGACCGCTGGCGTCGCCGTCCTTCGTGCGGGCCGCGTGTGCCACAGGGCCAACCTGCCCTGCCCCGGCCGCCTGCGGCGGGCCGACGGCGCGCCCAGATCCATCGCTCCGGCAACATGGGCCCGGGGCAGCGCGCTTTCGGTCATCGCGCGTTCATTCAGCCCGCTGAACGCGCCCGCAGACCGGCTTGCTGTGGTGGCCGGGGTGTCTGCAGCACCGGTCAAGTCTGCAGCGACCCAGGGCGCTTCCCGGGCGCCACTCACGCCCTCATGGGCCGGACTTCACTCACCTTCACGCGCACGAAGGCCCGCGGATCTGCCACGAAATCCCACTGTTCTATCTGGCAGCAACCAGGTGACGCGTGGCGGCCCCAGCGCAGCAGGTTGACCGAATTGGGCGCCCCGTCACGCACCCGCGATGACACCGCCGTGCCTGCCTGCACGGCCCACACCGGCCTGGCCAGCCCCGGCAGCGCCAGCACATAGGGCAGGTGGATGTGTCCGCCAACGACAAGGTCCACGCCGGCCTCAGCCCAGCGCCGCAGGGCGGTGGCATGCGCGCGCAGGAGATTGGGAATGTCGTCTTCCCGCGTCACGGCCACCGGTTGATGCACCATCACAACCCGCAACTGCCCGGCCTGCGCGCCCTCCAGGATTCGAGCCACGCGGTCGACCTGGCCTTCCGAGATCTCGCCATGCACGTGGCGCCATGCGCGCGTGGTATTCGCGCACACCACCAGCAGGTCGGGCGCGCGATGCACCGGCTCCAGGTCATGACCGAATGCAGCAGTGAAGCCCGCATAGGGCCTGCGCACACGGGCCCACAGGTTGAACAGCGGAATGTCGTGGTTGCCCGGCACCGCCAGCACCGGTGTGCGCAAGCCATCGGTGAAGGCGCGAGCAGCCCGGAACTGCGCCTTCCGTGCGCGTTGCGTGATGTCGCCCGACAGCAGCACGAGGTCTGGCTTCTGCTGGTGAACCAGCGTTGCCAGCGCCTCGACGACCGGCGGCTGTTCCGTGCCGAAGTGCGGGTCCGAGACCTGCATCACGACGCTCACCCGCCGGTCGCCCGTGGCTGAGATCCGGAGTCGATGGCCGCGTCATCACGGGGTCGCCGCAGCAGGTACAGGGGCTTGGCAAGCACACGAAAGTGCAGCGGCGCGCGCATCATCATCACTTCGCCGTCGAAGGCCACCTTCACCCCGCGGCGCCCCTGCAGAAGTGTTGGCGCGACCGTCATGGTGTCGAACGCGAAGTGCTCCACGTTCTCCGCTTCACCGAGCGTGCCCATCGCCCCACGCAGCATCAGCGCGAGCATCGCCAGCGTGCCGACCGGACGAAGCATCACGGCGGTGATGCGGCCATTGCCCGACCCATCGTCGTCCGGGCCGGCTGGAGGCACGCCGAGTTGCTCCAGCTGCAGCCGGTTGTTGCCGACGAACAGGGTCAAGGCACGAACATCGCGCACCGATCCGCCCTGTTCGATATGCAGGCGCAGCCGACGCTGTGCGCGCAGCAGCGTGACACCCGCCGCCCAGAGCGCGACCCACCGGCTGCGGCCGAAGCGCGCCTTGTAGGCCTCGCGATCCTCGAGTAGTCCGGGATACAGGCCAAGGCTTGCATTGACCAGGAACACATGGTCGTTGATGCCCGCCACCTGCACCGGGCATGGCGCCGACGACAGGAGCAGGCGCACCGCTTCGGCCGGGTCGGCGGGAATGCCATGCGTGCGCGCGAAGTAGTTGAACGTGCCCTGCGGCACCACGCCCATTGCGCACCCCACTGCGTGCGCGGCCTGGGCCACCGTGTTGAGCGTGCCATCTCCGCCCACGGCCACCACCGCCGTATGCGCTGCGAGGGCGCGAGCCGCGCTCGCGCGCGCCGCGCGCGCCAACTCGCCGGGGCGGCAGACATGCAGGTCGCCGCGGCGTCCGCCAGCGAGCAGCGCCGCTTCGATGACGGCACGCTGCGCATCTGCGTGGCTGCTGCCCGCCGCGCCGTTGATGATGAACTGCAGCGGTGCCGCGGGGTCCAGCACGGGGCAATCGGCCAGGAGGCTGTCGCTTCCCGGGGCGGCCCGGGTGCTCAAGTGCGCCGCAGCAGGTCAGCGAACACGGTGTGTTCGCCATCCATGCGGTCGGCCCCGGGTGCGTCGTACAGCACGAGCCAGCTCGCCGGGCCGCCGGACAATGCCGGCGGCAATTCGCAGATTGCTTCGGCGCGGTCGGTGCCACGCCCGTGCGGCAGCGCCATCGACGCGGACATCGACGCCTCGAAACGCACCGGCTCGCGGTTGGCGGCCAGCAACGGGCGGGCTGCGGGCCACTTGAAGAGCCGGATTTCGCCGTTGAGCACCATCGTTGGACCGGCGAGGATGTACAGGTCGTCGCCAGAAAAGTGCAGGTCCCGCACACCGAGGCCGTCGAGCTGCACGAAGTGCTTGCGGATCAGCAGGCCGCTGTCGTCCAGCGGCACCAATCGAAGCTGCTCACCGCGCGCCTCCACCTCGATCTCGAGCAGTGCGGACCAGCCGCGCAGCACGGGGCCGCGCAGGCCCAGCAGCAAGCGACGGCCATCCACCGCAAGGCCTTCGATGTCGAAGCCGTTGTCCTTGCCCGGGATCGCCATGTACGGGCCGAAGTGCGGGTCATCCTTCAGTGCCCGCGTGAGCAGGTTCGCCTGCCCGTCGCCCTTGAGGCGCAGCGCCCGCCGTCCGTCCTGGGCCTGCCGCACGAGGCAGGGCTCTCCGTTCGCGTCAGGCTCGATCGGCAGGCATGCAAGCACCAGCCGGTTGGCGTCGCGCGTCAACCTGGCCAGCCGCTTCGCATTCTCCGCATGGTGCCGCTCGGGCTTTGCGTTCTTGCGCTTCAGGCCATGCGAGCCCACCACCCACAGGAAGCCATCCGCCACGGCCAGACCCTCAAGGTCGGCCTCCTCGTCGGCGCTGCCGGGCAGGTCCAGCAGGTCGGCGAGGGGGAAGTCGCGTACCTCGCCGAATCTCAGGTCCTCCGCGCCTACCGCAGCCAGACGGCGCAGGCGATCAAGGCCACAGGCCTCGTCGCCCGCCACCCAGAGCCAGTCCCCGGTGAAGGCCGCGCCAGACAGGTTGGACCGAACCAGAGAGCCTGCAGCGAACTCCAGGCGGACGGCATTTGCGGTTCGGACATCGGGCATCGGGCGTTCCATGTGCGTGGGCCGAACAAACCGGGCCGAACAAACCGGGCCGATCGGACCGCAGGCCGCCGGTTCTCGCCGAGTATGGGGCGAACACCGACGACGCGGGAACTGGAGGCTGGTCCGAACAGTCGCCATCGAGCGCGCGCCGGTCGAACTGGATCAGACCGCGCGCACCACCATTGCCAACACCGAGGTCATCGTCTCCGGGCGGGCCGACGGCAGCCAGCTGTTCGTCTGGGTCGGTGTCCCCGAAGAGGCCGACACGATCCTGGCCCGGCGGTGGCACGAGGATCCAGTCCATCCCGTAACGATGTGCAAACCGTCGATGCTCCCGGATGCCCCGTCAGCGGTGCAGGCCGTGATCCCGTACCCGGGCGCGGGTGCGCACGGTGTGCACCGAATCGCCCGACAGCACCCCCCCGCGGCCGAGCAGGCGGCCCGTCTGCCAGTTCGACAACCCGAGCTCGGGCCGGTCGAAGGCGAATTGCCCGTCGACCCAGCGGGTGAAGCCATTGCCAACAAACGGGGCGTCGATCGTGGCGTAGAAGCGCGCGTGTGCCGCCTCGTCGTCGCTGATGAGCGACGCCGCGAAGCGCGGGCTGTACCGGTTGAACAACGCGACGCCGTGGGAGACGTCGTCGACCACCACGAGGGTCAGCTCGGGGTCGTGCTCCCACTCCCACTCCGTGCCGAGGTCCACTTCAGCCTGCGGAATCGCATCGCTTCCGGCGAGCGCCGCCGCTGAGGGGGTCGCGTGCACCACCAGCCGCGCGCCACGGGCCAGCGCCGCCGCCCGGCCCGCGGCCAGCACCCGCGGTGCCAGCCGCTCAGCGCCGTCGCGCACCAGGCAGCACACGGTGAGGGTGTTGCACACCGTGCGGTCGAGCGAGTGCCGTACTGCCAGGGCTAGCTGGTCTGCATCCGCATCGGCAGCGACCACCATCCAGGCGCCGCCCGTACCGTGCAGGCTCGCCGGGACGCCGTGCTGACGGGCGACGGCGCCGAGCTGGGCGACCGTCCGCCCGGATCCGCGAGCGACGGCGAGAGCGAGCCGCGGATCCGCGAACAGCGCCCACCCGGCGGCGTGCGCGGCGGCGTCGATCAGCCGGACTGCGCTGACCGGAAGACCTGCCGCTGCCAGGGCTGGCACGACGGCGGCCGACATGATCGCCCGCGCCGTGCCGAGCGCGTCGCTGCCGATGCGAAAGACGACGGTGTTGCCGGTGCGGAGCACGCCCGTCGCGTCCGCGAACACGTTGGGGCGACCCTCGAACACGAAGCCGACGACACCGAGCGGCGCCCGGCGCGTCTCGACCGTCCACTCATCGTGACGCACCTCGTCGAGCTGCACGTCACGGCGAGCGTCGGCGTACTGCCATACGCGCAGCCCGGACACCATGTCGGCGCGCATCTTCGGCGAAAGCACGAGACGCGCCGTCGATCGCCCGCGCGCCGCAGCAGCAGCGACGTCGGCGTCGTTCGCAACCGCGATCGAACCGAACACTGCGTCGTCGGCCAACCGGTTCGCGAAGGCTTCGAAAAAACCTGATATCTGTTCATCGCGCACGTCGGCGAGCGCGTGGAAGGCATCGAGCGCCGTGGTCACCGCCTCGTGGACGCGCGCGTGCTCGGCGGCAGGGATGTGCAGCAGATCGCCGGTGTCCTGCACCACGACGAGCCGGTCGCCGGCTCGAAAGGACGCGGCGAGCGCGTCGCTCACGACCGCAACCCTGTCTCCACCGAACGGCACGAGCTGCCCGGGCGTGAGAATCGCCAGCTGACCGGTCGACATGGTTTCGTTGCGCACGTCAGTGGACGCGTTCATCCCGATAGTCCTCAGCAATGTCGTCCTGTACTGCACCGTCGCTCGCATGGGACCGCCCGGGGCATGCGCGAATCAACACGCGCGTTGGTGGCGTGGGCAAGCGAGTAGTGCGCGCTGACTTGTGCGAGCCGACGTCCACAGGTGCAACGCCTACCGCCTGCCGAACACGTCGTGCCTGCCCTGCACGATCAACATGAGCTGCTGGTTGCCGTCGAACCTTGCCTGGTAGCGAACCCGCACCGACAGATCGGCGCCGGTGAGCGTCCGGTTCTTCGCGCTCAATTCGGCATCGAACGCCCTGGAAACGGGATCGATGCCCGCGAACACGTGCGCCTGCAGGATGTCCTGCCCGTACAGCACGCCTTTCGCGCCCACCAGCACGTGGCCGCGCGCGAGTTCGGAGGCGAGCAGACCGCCTTCGAAGCCCAGCAGTGGTTGTCTGCCCGCGGCCTTGCGGGCGCGACAGTAGGTCACCGGCACGCCACCCACGCGAAGACTGCCTGCAACGGACAGCGTGCTGGCAAGTGCAAGTGCCTCGCCGCTGCGCAGGCGCGCGACCAGCATGCGCACCACCTCGGCGGCATTCGGGAAGTGCTCGCGAAGGTGGGTGGCAATGGCCTGCACGAGATCCGCGCGCGTGGGATCCGCGACCAGCTCCTGCAGCAGCCCAGCGAGTTCGGGCGATGTCAGGTAGGCCTTCACCCGGGCAACCTCGGGGCCAACGAGGCCTGCGAAGAGGCGCTCCAGGTCAACCTTCAGCACGCCGTCTGCGCGCAGGCTCAGGGGGCCGTCGGCCTGCAGGTGGAGCTGTCCCGAAAGCAGGTTGTACTGCGCGAGCGCCGTGAGCCTGCCGAGGCCCGGGATGTTCGGGAGCTGGCCACGGGCGGTCAGGTCACCGCGCGCAGAGGCGTGCAACGACACGCCGTCGAGCAGCAGGTCGAGTCGCCTGACGGCGGTCAGCAGGCGCAGATCCGCCGATGGCACAGGCATGGACGCCCTGCCCGTGGAGATGGACGTGGACGTGCGGCACGGACGGATGGACGCGGTCGTGCACAGCGGCGCGGCGCTGGCGAGGAGCTTCGCCGTGGTGCTGCCGTAGCGCGCCGGCTCCCCGAGGATCGCAGGCATCGGATCGTGCTCGCCCTCGCTTTCGCGCGCACCCGGGGTGGTCTCGCTCAGCATCGCCTTGCGCTCGGGCGTGCCGGGTGCGGGGAACACGGCGCTGCAGTCCCTGAAGAACGCCTGCATGAGCGCAGGGATGGGCGCAGGGTCGTTGCGAGCGCCATCACTGCGTTGCCACACGTCCTGCCCGAGCGCCGCGCCGTAGCAGTCCGAGGGCAAGTCCTCGATCGTGAACGCGCTGCGAGCGGAGCCCTCGATGGCCACGCCGAGCCCCTCGGGCGCGGCGCCGAGCAGGTCCCGCTGGTAACGGGCCAACCAGGGCGCGACAGTGGCACGCACGCGCGCCGGCAGCGCCGAGCCTGGATCGGCCACGAGCTTCGCCACCTGTTGCACGAACTCCATCCAGTACCCGAGCGCGAGCGCAACGTCGCGCGGTTCGGCAGACGCGAGCAGGCGGCGCACGTCCGCCATTGCATTCTGGCCATGTCCGCCCGGTACGGTGGCAAGCAGCACATCGAGCGCGGGGGCGATGCGTTCCATGCCGGCGGTCATCAGCCCTTCGATGGTGAGCGCCTCGCCATCCACACGCACGCCGATGCGCTTGCGCTGGTAGCCCACCGCATAGGCCGCGGCCGCGGAAATGAAGAAGTGCCCGAGGTCGATCCATCCGCAGTTGCAGGTGTAGACGAACGCGTTGTCCTTCTCTTCCTTGGAAGCCCCGGGATTGAAGCCGAGCCCAAGCCTCGCCAGGCGCGCGAGATTGGCGGCCGCCGGGTCGCTGCCACTGCCCGAGCGAGCGGCGATCGCGCGGATCTTCTCCAGCACGTCGGCACTGGCGGCGATGCGCTTCGGATTCACCTCGCGCTGCACTCGGTCCGCTATTGGCGCCGCCCCTGCAGACGCGGCGCCCTGCTGCACCGTATGCACGAGTTCGTGCGCGATCAGGCGCCGGCCGGCAATGCTCCCCGGACGGTACTGGCCGGCATCGAACACCACGTGTTGCCCCAGGGTGTAGGCGTGGGCATCCAGCGCACGTGCAGACGCCGCGGCCGCAGGGCCGGTGTGCACACGCACGTGCTCGAAGCTGCGCCCGAAGCGCTCGGCCATGAATGCCTGTGTGTCCGCCGGCAGGGGCTGGCCCGGCGAGCGTGTTGCGCTGCCGACACTCGCGGCCAGCCGGTCGGCAAGAACGGCGGGAGCAACGCTTACCCCACTGCTCGGCTTGCGCTGCAGCAGGCTGTCGCGCTCGCAGGCCGCGCAGCCGCAACTGCGTTGCACGGCCACCTGCGACGATGCGTCCACCCGTGCATCACTGCGCATTGCCGGGCCACGCACGACGGCGTCGGCAATGCGATCCGCTTCGCGCTCGTGCACATCGCCCGGCGCACCGAGGCGCAGCTTCGGTTGTGGGCGCGGGCTGGAGAGCAGCGCACGGATGGTCTGCTGTTGCGAATGCCGAGCGCCGTGATGCACGTGCACGGGCGGCTCGACGAGGGGCCCGCCCTTCGTCGCGGCAGTGGGTTGTTTCACGCGCGTGGCGAACAGCTGCATCGGCGGGTCCGTGGGCGTGTGGCCGGATACTAGGGCATGTCCGATCGATTCGCTCCCGCGAGTGGAGCAGGTGTCGCACGGTCAGGCGCGAGCAGATCGGAGAGCACGCCCTCCGCCGTGTACTGCTGGCCGCCGCGTTCGAAGCGACCGACCGGACTCCGACCCTGCACCCTGAGTTCGTGTCGAACATGGTTCGCAGGTTCAACGACTCGAACAAGCACGGCGTCCACCTGCTCTTCAACGCGTGGTCGCCCCACGCGCCCGAGCTCACGATCGAGCGCTACCTCGCGAACTTTCGCGAAGCGCCCGGCGCTGACGCGGTCCTGGCCGAGCGCTACCTGGCCGAACCGCTCTCCCTGGAGGCGCTCGACGCGATGCCTGCGGGAAGTGTCGGGCGCAGCTACCACGAGTTCCTGACAACGAACGGCCTGGAGGCGAACCTCGCGACGAACTACTCGCGACGAACTAGCAGGGGTTGCACGATCACATGTCGGCCGCCGGGCAGCTCGATCGCATGCCCGTCGATCTGCGCTACGCGATCATCCGCGGCTTCCAGATTCACGACATCCTGCACCTGATCACCAGTTACACGCCCTCGGGGCTCGACGAGCCAGCGCTGCAGGCGTTCTGCCTCGCACAGCTTGAGTTCCCCTACTTCGGCATGTGGATGGCGATGACCACCGCACGAATGACGTTCCGGCAGCCAGATCGCATCGTGCCGGCCATGGACGCAATCAGCCAGGGCTGGCAGTTCGGGCGCACCGTGCGAAACCTGCAGTTCGAACCCTGGGAGCGCCTCCTCGGCGAGCCCCTGGCAAGTGTCCGACCGCGCTAGGGAATCCCGGTCCGGCCCGGACCGCCAGCGCCTGAGCGACACAGGAACCCAGCCACCGGGATCGGCCGATCCTCCAGGTGCCCCGTGCCAAGCCCGCGCACCGGGAGCGCAGTGGCTGCCCGAGCATCTGGCGAGGCTCCAAGAGCTCTTCGCCCTTGCTCGCTGAACACGACCGTCATGCGAAGCCCCGATTGGCCAACCCCCGTACGGCACGCCGGGTCCTGGGAAGCAGACCCGATCCCGCAGCGCTCACTCCGTGACGCGCGCGGACACGATCCGCACCTGCGTCTCCGGGTTCGTGCCAACGCTGAGGCCTGACGCGACGATCGTGCGCTGGCCCGCAGCGAGCACGCGCACGATGCGCTGCGAGCGTTGCACTGCCGCGCCGGGCTCCGCGCGTGCGAGGAACTCGACCACGACCTCGCTGGCACCCACCGGCGACGGATTGGCAATCTCGGCGCCAAGCTGCCCGGCGTCGACGAACGCACGTAGCCGAAGCACCCGCGATGGGTCGCTACCGAGGTCCATGCGCGCAAGCTGCACACGCGCCTCCTCACCGACCGGCCCTTGCGCACCTGCGGCACCCTCGAAGTAGCCGCGTGCCGCCGAGGGGTTGCCCGAATTCATTGCCAGCTTGCCAAGCTCGTTCATCGCTGCTGCCGTGGGCAGCAGGCGCACGCTCGTCTCGAGGTCCTGCTGGCCGCCGGCGCGGTTGCCGGCCTGCAGCCGAGCGAATCCCCGCTTCAGCGGGTGCAGGAAGAAGCGATCGTTGAGGCGCACGGCCTGATCGTAGGCGGCGAGCGATGCGCGCCCGTCACCACGTTTGCGGGCGATATCGCCCAGCAACGACTGGAACATCGCCTCGCGCGGTTCCAGCCGGATGGCTTCGCGCGCCAGCTGCTCGGCTTCTGCCAACTTGCCTTCCGCAAGTGCCTTCTGCCCCTTGTCGAACGCGGCATAGGCGGGCGCAGCGCGCCGAATTCGCCCGATCGCGGCCTGGTATCGCTCGCGCTCCAGCGCACCACCCGCACCGAGCTCCGAGAGCAGGGCCTGATTGTTGGCCACGCGTTCCGCCGACGGAGGATGGCTCGCGAACAGGCCCTCCAGCCAGTTCGACGCACGTCCTTCGGACAGCCGCAGGAAGGTCTGCTGCAGGCTGACAGCGGCGGCCGGGTCATAGCCTGCCCGCTTCATGTACTGCATGCCGTAGCGATCGGACTCGCGCTCGGCATCACGGCCGTACCGCTGCATCACGAGCTGGGTCGCGAGCTGGGCACCGCCGACCACCAGCTCCGCGCCCTCGCGGTTGCCGTAACCGATCGCGGCGGCCGCGAGGCCGACCTGGGCGAGCTGACCGCGGCTGATCTGCTGCGCGCTGTGCCGCGCCGCCGCGTGCACGATCTCGTGGCCGAGCACGGCCGCGAGTTCAGCCTCGCTCTGCAACTCCAGCAACAAGCCACGATTCACTGCGATCTTGCCGCCGGGCAAGGCCCAGGCGTTGGGCACGCTGTTGTTCAGCACGACGAACTCGTAGGGCAGCGCACGATCGGAGACCGCGGCCAGCCGCAGGCCCACCCCCTGCACGTAGCGGGTGAGCTCCGGATCGAGGTCATAGCTGCCGCCCTGGGACTGCTGCGATGGCGCGTACTGCTGCGCACCGATCTGCAGTTCCTGGGCTTCGGAGACGAGCATCAGGTCGCGCTGGCCCGTCACCGGATTGACGGCGCAACCGCTGACCGCCACCACGGAGGCCAACGCGAGGAAGCGGCAGACGAGCCGCCACTGACCACGTGCGCGCACCAGGAACCCCGGCGCGGATGCCCGTGCGGCCATGGCGGGCCACGCGGGAACAGCCCGCCATCGCACGCACTGCGTCCAAAGCGTGTCATCAGTCACGGTAGTTCTCCCCTCGAGCACGCGAAACTCCAAGTTCGATTGTGCCCGACCCGTGGCGTTCCACGGCGTTGCGCCCGGCCGGGCAATGCATGGTTTACATGCGCTCGCCCGTGCCTGTCGCAACGCCCGTCACGTATCAGGCAGATGCGAATCGGCAAGAGGATCGGCCGGGCCCGCACGGGCGCGCACCTGAGGACTACCCAATGAACGGCAGTGATGGCAGCACGGAACGCGCGCAGCGGGAGCAGGCGGCCGCGGACGCACGCACGGCACTTGCGGCCCTGGCGCAGCAGCTGGCCGATCGCGCCCGCCCGGCCAGGCCAATGAGGTCATCCATGCAGGCAGCCTACCGCGTGCTCATGGAGCGTGAGGCCGATCGCATGGCCCGCCTGGACGGCAGGCGCACGGAACACTGATTGCGCGCCTGAACAGTCACGGCCGGGCAAGTTCGACGTCGGGCAGATTCGACGCCGGTTCGACGCCGGCCAATTCCGGCACCGGCAATGCTTCGAGCCGTGGCAGCCGCGCGCTCGCCCGTGCGGCTCGCACGCGCGGCGCGCGATCCGGGGCTGTGACATGCGTCCGCCGTGTCCATCCTGACTCCACTCGCGGTCCATTCTTGGGCCATACAGTGCAGCCGTCGACTGGGCAGGGCTGCCGACACTCCCGCTCCCGACGCGGAGTCCCGAGCGAGGCAACCCTGCCGTCGACGCCACCCTCATGATGTTCCGCGCGCATCCGCGCACGGGCGTCGCGCGTTCCCTGGCCGTCTCGACGGCGCCGGGCTGCTTTTCGCACGGCAGGACTGCCGCCACACTCACGCCCCTCCCGCCCTGACGAATCCCCCCATGAAATACCTGCACACGATGGTCCGCGTCACCGACCTGCCAGCGTCCATCGATTTCTACTGCGACAAGCTCGGGTTGACGGAGCTGCGCCGCATCGACAATCCAGGTGGCCGGTTCACGCTGGTGTTCCTCGCCGCGCCGGGCGACGAATCCGCGCAGGTCGAACTCACGCACAACTGGGATCCCGAAACGCTCGCGGGCGGCCGCAACTTCGGCCATCTCGCCTACGCGGTTGATGACATCTATGCCGTCTGCGAGCGGCTGATGAATGGCGGTGTGACGATCAACCGGCCGCCGCGCGATGGCCGCATGGCGTTCGTGCGCAGCCCGGATGGGGTGTCGATCGAGATCCTCCAGCACGGCGCGGCACTGCCGCCGGCCGAACCCTGGAAGGACATGCCGAACGTCGGCGTCTGGTAGTCCCGCACACGGCCTCACGATCACGCACTGCACCACTGCTGGAGTCCACATGAAGCTCATCAACTCGATTGGCCCCAATCCCCACGTCGTGCGCATGTTCGCCGCGGAGAAGGGCCTCGACCTTGCGCTGGAACAGATTGACCTGCTTGCCGCGGAAAACCGCCAGCCGGCCTACATGGCCAAGAACCCCGCCGGCCAGTCGCCAGCGCTCGAGCTCGACAACGGCAGCTACGTCACCGAGATCACGGCGATCTGCGAGTACCTGGAGGACAGGTTTCCGGCGAAGCCGCTCATCGGCACAACTGCAGAGGAACGCGCGGAGACCCGCATGTGGACGCGCCGCATCGACCTCAACATCTGTGAGCCGATGGCCAACGGTTTTCGTTTCGCCGAAGGTCTGCCAGTGTTCCAGAGCCGGATCACGGTGCTGCCCGAGGCAGCGGATGGCCTGAAGCGGATCGCCCGCGAGAAGCTCCAGTGGCTGGATGGCCAGATGGGCAGCCGGCAATTCGTGTGCGGGGACAGGATCACCCTCGCCGACTGCCTGCTGTACTGCTTCCTCACGTTCGGGGCCACTGTCGGGCAGCCCATCGACCCTGCGCTGGGCTGGGTGAACGCATGGCATGCGCGCATGGCCGCGCGGCCGTCAGCGAAGGCCTGAACTGCGAGCGGCCCAGGCGGCACAGAGCGTGCCGCCACTCAGATCGACTGCATCCTCTGCGACGGCTGCGCGCGCGTCTGCAGCAGCTGCGTCGCAACCATGAGCAGCTCTCGCATCGAAAACGGCTTGCGCAGCACGAGGTCCAGCACGCCGCTGGCGTAGAGCTCCTCATCCGAGGTGCCACCGCCCGTGAGCAGCAGCACCGGCACGTGGCGCTGCCGCCTGGCCTCCGTTGCCATCTCGATCCCGGACAGCGCTGGCATCGTCAGGTCCGTGACGATGAGGTCGAACCGCCCGGGTTCCGCCGCGAACGCGGCCAGCGCCTCGCGCGCGTCCGTGAACACGACGGCCGAAATCCCGGCCTGTTCGAACGCACCGCCGATCAGCCGGCCGATGGGTGCCTCGTCGTCGAGCACAAGCACCTGGAACCGGCCAGTGTCGTAGGCGGGCGAAGGCTCGGTCCGCGGCAGGGATGCCACGGCCGCGCCCGCCCGCATCGCAGCCTCGGCCAGCGCCGGAAACACCAGATCGAATCGCGTGTCACCCGGCCTGCTCGCAACAAGCACGTGCGCGCCGCCCGAATGCAGCAGCCGCGCGACCATCGCAAGACCGAGGCCCGTGCCTTCGCCGGACCGCTTCGTTGAGAAGAACGGTTCGAAGATACGCGGCAGCACCGCCGGATCGATGCCTGGCCCGTCATCACCCACGCTGACGATCGCGGCGTGGGCCTGCACGCGTTCGCCGCACACGGCGCAGTCACCATCGACGCGTTCACGGCGCACGGTCACCCGCAGCGTGCCGTCGCTGCCGACCGCATCGCGCGCATTGATGCAGAGGTTGAGCACCGTCTCCTGAAGCTGCACGCGATCGAAGCGACCGAACACCTCGTCGTCGATACGCTCGACGATCGATATGCCGGGCGGCATCGCCACGCGCACGAGGTTCAGCGTCTCCGCCACGACGGAACCGAACTCGATCTCTCCATCGTCGTCGTCCTGGGGCACGGCCTGTCCACGCCCCACCATCATGAGCGTGCGCAACAGGTCACGCCCACGCCTGCCCGCGTCGAGCACGCGCTGCAGGTAGCCGTCGAGTTCCGGGTCGCGATTGCGCGCGTGATGCAGGGCCAGCTCGCCGTAGCCGAGCATGCTCGCCAGCACGTTGTTGAAGTCGTGCGCGAGGCCGCTCGAGAGTTCACCGACGGTCTGCATCTTCACCGACTGTGTCAGCTTGAGCTCCAGCGCCTGCTCGCGCTCGCGCCAGCGCACCTGCTCGGTGACATCCTGAGCGATGCCCCAGACCATCGCCCTGCCGTCCGCGCCGGTGCCGCGGCGGGCCACGATGCGGGCAACGCGCCGAACGCCGTCGGCCAGCAGCACTGTGTACTCGCCATCCATCGCATCGCCCTCGCGCGCAATGCGTCCCAGCAGGCCATCGATGTGATCGGCGGGCGTGCCCACGAGGAATCGCAGCACTTCGTCGAGTTCCAGCGACTCAGCCACGGCATCGCCGCCGAACGCCTGCGCCAGTTCGGCCGAGATGTGCACGCGGTCCGTCGCCGGGTCGTACTCCCAGGGTCCGAGACGAGCAAGCCGCTGGGCCTCGCGTGCTCGCTCGTCGCCCTGGGCAAGGGCGTGCGTGAGCGAGGTCCGGGCCTGCGCATCGGTAAACACGCCGACCCATTCCACTACCTGGCCATCATCGTCACGCAATGGCCGCAGCCGTGCGTCCATCGCACGCCAGGCCCCGCTCGAGGCATGCCACATGCGCACCACCTCGTCATGGCGTTCCGGCCATGCGTTCTCATCCGGTCGCGACCACAGTCCTTGCAGGCGCGCCCGATCCTGCTCGTGCACGCAACGCAGCCAACCCTCGCCGAGGGCATCTGCAGGCCGCTGGCCGGTGAACACCTGCCAGTCGTCGCCCACGTGCCCGTGCAGCACGAGCGCACCGTCACGCGGATCGGCATGCCCCGACAGGACAAGGCAGGAAGCACCGTCGATCGTTGCGCGAAGCCGAGCCTCACTCACGCGCAGGCGGCGGTCGAGCATCAGCTGGCGGCGGCCGAGCTCGTGCAGGGCGAGCACGATCGTCACGCCGAGCAAGCGACTTGCCACCTCCTCCAGCGCGGCCGGTGTGCCTGCCGGCTGCACCAGCGGCAACACGATGGGCAGCAGCAACCACGCCGACGTGCACAGCGCCGCGACAAGTCGCAGCCTGAGGCTCCGCAGCAGCAGAAGCGGCAACACGGCAAGCACGGTCAGGCCCGCACCGGGCACCGGCGACGCGAAGAGGTTGTCCACGATCACGCTCACGGCGAGCATCGAGAGCCAGATCGCGAATGGGACAACGTTTCGAAGCATGCGGCGTATCCAGCCAGGTGCGCCAGCGACCTGGTCAGTATCGAACGAACCGGGGACTCGGTCGCACCCCACGGGCAGGGTATCCCGGTCAGCGTGCAGTAAAGCGGTTCGGTTCGCGCTTGTCCTCGAGCCAGTTCACGCGACCGACGCTACCCGAGACCACACGACGGCTCGACAAGCGGCAGGGCCGCGTGCGGATCCGCGACGCGAGTAGCGCTCAGCGTGGCCCGCCGCCACCGCCGGACGGACGCCCACCGCCTCCACCAACGCCCCCCCCGGTTCGCCCGCCCGGAGGGCGTCCCGCGTCGGGCCTGCGCCCAGGCTGCGTGATGCGGCCACGCGCCCGGAAGCGTTCCAGCAGGCGCGCTCGCTCATCCGGGTCAAGATCGCGGAACCGTTCACGCAACCGCTGCTGGCGCTCGACGGGCATCGTGTTGAAGCGTTCCAGCCGCTCTCGCAGCGCCCGTTGCTGCTGCGGCGACATGCGATTGAACTCGTCGAAGCGCTGCAGCAAGGCACGCCGCCGTTCCGCCGGCAGGCCGCGCCAACGCTCGAAGCGGCCGTGAATGTCCCGCCGCGCCGTGTCGTCCATGCGTGCCCAGCGTTCCGCGCCGCGTGCGAGCACCGCCTGCCGATCACTCGGAAAGGCCTGCCATTGCTCGCGATACTGCGCGAGCACCACCTGTTGATCGGCCGTGAGGTCAGCCCAGTCCTGCGCAGTCGCAGTGCAGGCAGCAAGCACAAACGTGATCGCCAGCAGCACGTGCGCCAGTGCGCGCCCATCACTGCACTGCGCGGCCGCGACCTCGTCGCTTCCCATGCTGTCGTCACTCCACATGACGCTGCTCCCCCGTTGGCGTCGGCGCAGGCACCCGCACACCGTGCTCGACGTTCGCCTGCCTGCGGCTGGCACTGGACCCGGACGGCGCATCGTCGGCTGCCGGCGCCATGTCCTCTGGCCCAACCCACTCGCCGTCCCTTCCCTCGAGGCGGCCGAGATACTCGAGCAGGTCGAGGTCCGGCGCGGCGATGCGTGGTGGCTCGGCGGCAAACGTGGGTGCGGTCGGACTCGTGCCGATCGCCACCAACAACGAGGCCGCAAGCAGCACGCAGTGCTTGCGTCGCCACCTGCTAGCCCGCATGTCGCACACCGTCGTCGTGCGTGCCCGGCACCAGATCAGCAGCCGCGCCGGGAAGCAGGCCCGCATCCTCGCCCTGCGGCGCGTCCTCCGCTGCCTGAAGTTCCATCCAGGCCACGAACTCGAGTTCATCAAGCAGTTCGATGTCCTGCGCGGCACGAGCCTCCTGCGGATCCTCGAGTGTGGGCAAGGGCGGGAGTGCGGCAAGCGGCGACACGGCTGCGCGATCCCAGACCCCGAACGCGAGCAGCAGCGTGGCCGCAAGTGCAAAGCTCGGCGCCCAGCGTGACGCGCCGCCTGCGCGCTGCGGCACCTCCGCCGCGCCGCCTGCAGCAAGTGCATCGAGCGCGCGCGACCGCGCCTGCGCGAGACGGACAGACACGTCGTCCGGCAACGCATCGACGTGCGCCGCCAGCGCAGCATGCATCGCCGTCTGCAGTCCTGCTTCCCGTCGTTGACCCATCCCCTGACCGTCCATCACTGCCGACCCTGCATCAGTCCGCTCGCGCGATCTTCGCATCCCATCCGCACGCGCGCAGTCACCCGCGCCTCACGCGCCTCGGATGCTCAGCCCCAATGCTCGCCCAACTGCGCACGAAGCGCATGGACTGCGCGCGACAGGTGCGTCTTCACGCTGCCCTCGGAGCAGCCCATCGCCGATGCGGTCTGGGCAACATCGAAACCTTCCAGCACGCGCAGCAGGAATGCCTGCTGCTGCCGCAGCGGCAGGCCTTCCACAAGCTCCACCATGCGCGCTGACGCACCATCCAGGCGGGCCCGGAACTCCGGCTCCGCGCCCTGACCGTCGGCAATCGCCGCGAACGGGTCCTGCGCATCCGGATCCTCGTCGTCGCGAACACTGGCACCGGCACCGAAGAGGCGACGGCGCACTGTCTGCCGACGGTGGAAATCGGTGATGCGCGTCGACAGGATACGGAAGAACAGCGGCGGCCACTCGGCGGCCGGCTTCTCTCCATAGTTGCGCACCAGCGTCAGCATCACGTCCTGCACGATGTCCAGCGCGTCGTCGCGATTGCGCACCGCCAGTTCGGCCATGCGGAACGCGCGACGCTCCACGCCGGCGAGAAACGCGTTCAACGCTACACGATCCGCCACGCCGACTCCCGGACGATGCGCCCGGGATCGCACCCAGGTCTTTCACTGCCGACTGACGAGCTCGACGCTGATGCGCCGCACCGTCAGGCTGTCATCAGCCGCAGTGTACTGGCCGCTCGCCGACAGGCGTACTGCGGCGCGGGTCCCGTCGAGCGCCGCACGCAGCGCGTCGGTGAACTCCGCGAACGTCCTGAAGAGGCGGACGTCACGCACGCCACGCGTGTGCAGTGCATAGACGCCCGTGCCATCGCTCGTCGGCAGCAGCCGCAGTGGCACGTCCTCGGCGCGGACACGTCGGATGCCGCGCAGGTGCAGCCGTGCATTCGCGCCCGCGAGGTCGAGCGTGATGCCAGTGGCCGCCAGCGTGGAGAAGGGCGCCGTCGCACCAGCGCTGGCCCGCCAACTCACCTCCAGCGCGCCACCCACGCGCTCTGTCGCCACGTCGGTGAGCGACAGCGCATCGAAATCCGGCGGCGCCTGTCCGAAGGCATTGCCGATCCCGCGCAGGCGCACGACGTCACCTGCAGCGAGGCCGCTCGTGTCGAGCCCCGTCGTATCCACCGCATAGGCATCCGGATCGGCATCCTCGACCGGCACGAGCCCGGTGCCGGCGAAGGAGAAGGCAGCCGGCCGCACGCCGTTGATGTAGGCAAGGTCGAGCACCAGCGGCGATGTCGAGACGACCGTGCCTGCGGCCTCGCTCAGGTGCAGCTGCACACGCGCCGCGCTGGCATCCAGACGATCTGTCTCACCGCTCGAGTCGAGCGTTCCGCTGACCGAAATGAGCGCACCGACTGTCAGTGCTGCCTCGGTGAGGTCACTCTGGTCCAGTCGCGAGCGCACCTGCGTTCCCGCGCCGACCGTCACCTCCACGAGTTCGCGCTTGAAGTGCTGCTCCGCGCCGCGTGCAGCGCGCAGCCCGCGCACCGTCAGCAGGCTGCCGCTGCGTGCGATCACGACGCCATGCACCGCGTCACTGCCATTGCCAGGCACGCTCGTGCCCGCGAGTACGCGATCGGCCTGCAACCGCTGCAGCACGACCGGGCCCTGGGCCACCACGAGGCTGTCGTCCGCGAGCGCGGCAAGCGCCGCGAGCCCAGCGCTTCCCGTGAGGTTCCTGCCATCGATCTCGTAGATGGTGTCTGCGTCCACGCCAAAGGTGCTGCTGCCGAAGCGGCCACCGTGGCTTCCATGCGGACGCACGGTGAGCGTCACGGTACCGCCGGTCTGGTCGACGACATCGAGCAGTCCGCGAAGCCGGTGCTCGCGCTCGCCGTCGAGCGCTGCGGTCGCCACGAGCAGAGGCGAGACCTTGACCACCGCAGGCGCGAAGCTCACGGTGTTCGACGCCGCGAGATCGAAGTCGATCGTGAATGCGAGCGCGGCTGCGCGCGTCACGCGGATGCGGTCGCGATCCGCGAGTTGCAGGCGCACGTCAAGCTGGGTGAGCGCGTTTCCCGCGGCGTCCTGCACGCTCGCCAGCTGGGCCGCGCCGGCGGCATCCTGCACGACGATCGACGCGTTGCTGAAGTCGAGCAGCAGGCGCACCTGCTCATAGGTGCCCGACGGAACCGTGGCGATGCTCACCAGTTCCGAGAGGTTCGCCAGCTGGACGAAGTCCACCCGGGTCGTGGCAGGCAGCACCTGCACGACATCGCCATTGCTGTGCAGCAGCTCGATGCGCAGCACATCGACGGTGTAGGACAGGAAGTCCCCTTCCGCGTCGGTCAGCGCGACTGTGACGGTGCCGGTGTCGTTCACGGTGCTCGTGCCTGCGGTGGCGACACTCTCACCGCCTCCGCCGCCACCGCAGCCGGACAGCCAGGCCAGGCTCAGGCACATGAACAGGGCAGTGGCAACGGAGCGCATCGGGCGCGCAGATCGAGACAGCTTCATGGATGCGTTCCTCGCGATTGTCGTCGAGCGATGGAACGCACGGATGCCCGGCAGGTTGACCCGCTGGCGTGCAGATCAGCCGATGCGCGCCGACTGTCCGCCATCCACGGGCAGGTTGACGCCGGTGATGA
>SXGU01239550.1_pt1 | contig 30114 bp, 33 predicted proteins | sample 3174531 | NCBI WGS metagenome assembly SXGU01 (sample SAMN11356863, study PRJNA531348) | freshwater metagenome | isolation source: freshwater sample F1-140 | place: China: Fuxian Lake, Yuxi | collected 2017-12-25 | reverse complement strand
GGTTGAAGCAGTACACGCGGTCCCTGCTGTCCACCGCGACCGCGGCGACGTCCTTGAACTCCCAGCCCTCGGGCAGCTTCGCCCAGTCCTCCACCACGCGGTAGCGGTGCTCGCCGCTGCCCAGGATCGCGTCCATCGATGTTCCTTTCGTCGCCTACTGCGGCTTCAGGTTGGCGCCCTTGACGACCCGGGCCCACTTCGCCATCTCGTCCGCGAACTCCGCCTGCAGGGATTCCGGCGTTCCGCCCACGACCTCGATGCCGGACGCCCCCAGCTTCGCGCGCAGGTCGGGCATCGCCAGCACCGCCTGCATTTCCCGGTTCAGCAGCGCGATGGCCTCCTTCGGCGTGCCGGCGGGGGCGAACATGCCGTAGTCGGTCGATGCGACCACGCCGGGCGTGCCGGCTTCGGTCATCGTCGGCAGGTCCGGCATCAGCGCCGAGCGCCGCGGCGAGGCGACGGCCAGCGCGCGTACCTTCCCCGACTTGATGTGCGGCAGGTAGGCGGGCAGGCTGTCGAGGGCCATGTCGACGCGTCCGTCGAGGAGGTCGGGGAGGATCTGCGTGGTGCCCTTGTACGGCACGTGCGTGAGGTCGATGCCGGCGGCCTGCCTGAACATCTCGCCGGTGAGGTGGATGAGGGCGCCGGTCCCCGATGAGGCGAAGGTCAGGTGGCCGGGCTTCGCCTTCGCCATGTCGACCAGTTCCTTCACCGAGTTCGCGGCGGAGCCCGCCGGGACCACGAGGACGATGGTGCCGTAGCCGATGCGCGACACCGCCGCGAAGTCGCGCCGGAAGTCGAAGCCGAGGTTGCGGAAGGTCGACTGCACGATTGCCTGCCCGCCGATCGGCCCGACCAGCAGCGTGTAGCCGTCGGGCGCGCTCTTCGCCGCGGCGTCGGTGCCGATGGTGGTGCCGGCGCCCGGCTTGTTGTCGATGACCACCGGCTGCCCGATGCGCGGCGACAGCTTCTCGCCGATGGCGCGCGCGACGATGTCGACGCCGCCGCCCGGCGGGAACGGCACGACGACGCGCACCGGCCTGGCCGGGTACTGCGCCGACGCGTGCGGTGCGGCGAGGAACAGGCCGAGGAGGCCCGCGGCGGCAAGCAGGATTCGGCGTGTGTCGTGCATGCAGGAGCCCTCCCCGGTGTCGTTCGCGCCATCATAGCCGCACACCGGGTGCGGGGATAGAATCAGGGACCGGGCGGCAACCACGCCGTCGGCACCAAGGGGAACCGATCATGAAAGCAATCATTGCGATGTTGTGCGGGTTGATGCTCGCGATCGCGCCGGCCTGGGCGCAGGAAAAGGGCAAGGGCGACGAGAAGAAGGCCGACAAGGCCGCCGCGAAGGCGGAGGCGAAGGCTGACGCGAAGAAGGCCGACGCGAAGAAGGAGCCGAGCGAGGCGCAGAAGAAGCAGCAGCAGCGCATGACCGACTGCAACGCCAAGGCCGGCGACAAGAAGTACGAGGGCGACAACCGCAAGAAGTTCATGAGCGCCTGCCTGTCCGGCAAGGACTGGGAGCCGCCGACCGACAAGCGCAAGGCGCAGCAGGAGAAGATGACGGCCTGCAACGCGAAGGCCGCCGACAAGAAGGGCGACGATCGCAAGAAATTCATGAGCGAGTGCCTGAAGGGCTGAGTGCGTTCCATCCCGGCGCGGGGCGTTCCTCCGCGCCGGGTACTGTAAAGATATTCATTGACCGATCCCCCCTCGACCTGTACAAGGGAGGTGCAGGATCCTCAAGTAGAAGCAGTGAAGTAGCTGGTTCGCGTTGCGTTCGCGCTGTGCCCATCAGGTAGTTCCCTTCCTTGAAGTTCACGCAGGGCGTCTGCCCGACAATCGTCACAACATCAAGGAAACGACAATGAGCACAGGTACCGTCAAATGGTTCAACGACGCCAAGGGTTTCGGTTTCATCACGCCGGAAGACGGCGGCAAGGACCTCTTCGTCCACTTCTCGTCCATCGAGGGCAGCGGCTTCAAGACGCTGACCGAGAACCAGAAGGTGCAGTACGAGGTCGCGCAGGGCCCGAAAGGCGCCCACGCGGTCAACATCAAGCTCGCCGCCTGAAGCTGCAGCGAGCCCAGAGGAAGCCCGGGAATCCCCGGGCTTTTTTGTTTCCGCTTCCAGCGAGGAAATGAACATGGCCATCCAGAACCCGCACTTCAAGCGCGCCCGCGTCGCGCAGTGGACCCGCGAGAAGATCGAGGCGCTGACCACGCCGGAGCTGCGCCAGCTGCATGCCAACGCGGTGCGCCTCAAGGAAACCGAGATCGAGGCGATCTGCGGCGAGGTGCTCGACGCGCGCCCGCGCGGGCGGCTCGTCGAGCGCAAGCCGGCGCGCAAGCACGCTGCCAAGGGCCTGGTGTCGCGCTTCGCGGCGCTCGGCATGCGCGGCGTCGTGCCGAGCAACCGCTTCTGGAGCCGCAGCGGCGTGCGCGAGGCCGACGGCGGCGTCGTGCTCACGCTGTGGGCCGAGGACGTGAAGCGCGTCGACGGGCTGTCGGAGTGCCTGCTGTGGGCGCCGAACGTGGACGGTGCGCGCAAGTGGTCCGATTCGCCCGGCGGCAAGGAGCGCCTCGCGCACTGCCGCACCGCGGTCGAGCGCGGCGCGGCCGAGGGACTGCTGGTCTATGGCGTGCGCATCGAGGGCACGCTGCCCGAGGAGAAGGTCCTGCACATGGACGGCGTGGACGCGGAGAACGTGCTGAACATCCGCGTCGAGCAGCGCGGCGAGGAGTACTGGGCGGCATGGGACGCCCGCATGCCCGGCGGCGCGGCGCGCCCCCTCGAGCCGCCCGCCGCGGAAGCCGTGCCGGCATAGGCGGCGCGCCGGTTTACACTGCGGGCTGACCCACAAGGAGACCCGCAATGCGCATGAACCGCGTGAAGCAGCTTTGGCGCGAAGGCAAGCCCGCCGTCGGCGGATGGCTGTCGATCCCGAGCTGCCTGTCGGCGGAAGTGATGGCCCACACGGGCCTCGACTGGCTCTGCGTCGACATGCAGCACGGCTGCATCGACTACTCGGACGTGGTGCCGATGCTGACCGCGATCTCGACCACCGCCGTCACGCCTTTCGTGCGCGTGCCTTGGAACGAGCCGTCGATGATCATGAAGGTGCTCGATGCGGGCGCCTACGGCGTGATCGTGCCGATGGTGAGCAACCGGGCCGAGGCCGAGCGCGCGGTCGCGGCGTGCCGCTACCCCCCGAAGGGCATGCGCAGCAACGGCCCGAATCGCGCGCTGCTCTACGGCGGCGCCGACTACCAGAAGCACGCCGACGACGAGATGGTCTGCGCGGTGATGATCGAGACCGCCGAGGGCATCGAGAAGATGGAGGAGATCATCTCCACGCCCGGGCTGGACGCGGCATACATCGGGCCGACGGACCTCGCGCTGTCGCTCGGCCTGCCGCCCGTGATGGACAACGAGGAGCCGCTGCACGTGGCCACCGTGACGCGGATGCTCGAGACCTGCAAGCGCCACAAGGTCGCGGCCGCGATCCACACCGGCAGCTCGAAGTTCTCGCAGCGCTTCATCGACCAGGGTTTCGACATGGTGATGCTGGTCGCCGACCGCGCCGCGATGGCGGCCCACGTCAAGGCCGAAGTGGGGCGCCTCGCCAAATGGACGCCGCTCAAGCCGACGGCGTAGTGGACGCCGCTCAAGCCGGTGTAGCGCGGCGCCCTACTTGATCGGCCCCACCCACGTTTCGGACCACGCCAGCACGCAACTCGTGCAGGCGCGGCCGAAGCGGTCGGCGGGGAAGACCTTCGCGGTCGCGGCCTTGCCGTTCACCGCGAGCTGCGCGCCGCGCGCGGGGACGAAGGTCGTGTACACGCCGATCGGGCGGTTCATCTCGCCGGGCGGGATCTTCATCACGAACGGCGGCAGCAGGTCCCACCAGCTCATGACGATCTCGCCGTCGTGCGTGGCGATGCCCTCCTCGACGGTGCTGAGCGAATCGCCGCCCCGCGTGAAGTCCGCGTCGCCAACCGGCAGCGACTCGTCGCCGAACGGCTTGTGCAGCAGGGCCTCGACGTTGCGCTGCAGGTAGCGCACCAGGCCGACGTTGTCGGAGTAGACCCGCGGCCCCTTGCCGGTGAGCGCGCTGTCGATGAAGAGCGCGTGCCCCTGCCCCGCGGGCGACCACAGCACGCGCCAGTGGCTGACGCGGTCGGCGATGGTCTTGCCGCCGTCGTCCGACAGCCGGATGAAGGAATTCTCGCCCGTCATCACGACGGGGTTGGGGTCGGTCATCTGTGCGTCGGCCATGGGCGATCCTCTGGGTCGTGGGCGGGAGCGCGCATGGTAACCGCTTACCGGGGATGCGCGGCGCGCAGGCGCAGCGTGCGCGCGATCCAGCCGGCGGCGCCCGAGCCCAGGCCGCAGGCGGCGGCGATGAGGAACGGCACGGCGTAGCTGCCGGTGCGGTCGAACAGCCAGCCCGCCATCCACGGCCCCACCGCGCTGCCGAGGGCGCTGGCGAACAGGCCCACGCCGACGATGGCGCCGAAGTGCGGGCCCGCGAAGCGGTCGCTCGCCATCGCGGGCGTGAGCGACGCGGTCACCGAGTAGCCGATGCCGAGCAGAGCCCCGTAGCCGTAGGCGCCGAGGCGCGATGGCGCCGCGCCGACCGCGGCCAGTGCGGCGAAACTGGCGACCAGGATCGCGATCCCGCCGACGTAGACGAGTTCCCGGTCGATGCGGTCCGACAGCCAGCCGCCGCCGATCTTGCCGCCGATGCTCGCCGCGCCGACCACGCCGACCACCGTGGCCGCGAGCATCGCGTCGACGCCGTGGTCGACGAGGAACGCCGCCTGGTGCACGTGCAGCGTCTGCGAGCAGACGTTGCCGAAGAAGAACGCCATCACGATGAGCCAGAACGGCCAGGTTCGCGCGGCCTCGCGCAGCGTCAGCGCGAGCGCGCCGGGACGCGCCGTCGCCTGCGCCGGTGCGCCAATCGCCTCGCCGCGGCCGGCGGACTCCGCCTCTCGCAGTAGGAAGAGCGCCAGCGGGACGATGCACGCGATGCACACCACGCCCAGCGCGCGCAGCGCGAAGCGCCAGCCCTGCGCCTCGATCAGCACCTGGCACAGGGGCACGACGAGCAGCATGCCGAGGCCGACGCCCGAGCTGACGATCCCCAGGGACAGGCCCATGCGGTCCTGGAAGCGGCGCTGCACCTGCACCACCGCCGGCACCCAGCCGCTGGTCGCGACCGCGAGCGCGGTGAAGACGCCGAACGCGGCGTAGAGCTGCAGCGGCGTCTCGACGTAGCTGTCGGCCCACAGTGCGACGCCGAGCGCCGCGCCGCCCCAGGCGACGAGCCGCTCCGGGCGCAGCCGGTCGCACAGCACGCCGACGCCCCAGTTGGCGAAGCCGTGCACCAGCGTGAACACCGAGAACGCGCCCGCGAGCACCGAGCGGCTCCAGCCGAATTCCTGCAGCAGCCGGACCATCACGACGCTGTAGGCGTACCAGATGCCGTACGACAGCGCGAGGATGAGCGCGATCGCGACGAGGCTGAGGTACCTCCGCTCGATGCGCAGGATGGCCGCCGCCGTTCAGGCGGCCTGTTCCTCGGCCAGCACGCGCTGCACGGCCGGGCGATCGAGCATCCGCGCGCGCTGCGCGGCGACCTTCGGGAACTTCGCGATGTCGACGCCATCGGCCTCCAGCCAGCCGCCGAGCGTGAACAGGTACGCGTCGCTGATCGTGTACGCGTCTCCCATGACCCACGGCCCCTTGACCATGTCGCGCTCGATCAGCGCGAAGCAGTCGGCCATGTTGGCGGTCACCTTCTTCTTCATCGCCTCGAGCGCCGCCGGGTCGTCGGCCCAGCGGCTGCCGCGCCCGCCGTGCGCGTGCGCGACGTGCACCGTCGAGCACAGGTAGCTGTTGATCGACTGCACCTGCGCGAAGGCGAACGCGTCGTCCAGCGGCGCGAGCGTCGCGGCGGGGAAGCGCTGCGCGACGTAGGCGAGGATCTCCGGCGTCTCGCTCAGCGTGCCCTGGTCGGTGACCAGCGCCGGCACGCGCCCCTTGGGAGTGATCGCCAGGTAACCGGGCGTGCGCTGGTCGTGGTTCTTCAGCACGATGCGCTGCGCGCGGTACTCGCCGCCCGATTCCTCGAGTGCGATGTGGGAGGCGAGCGCGCAGCTGCCTGTGGAGTAGTAGAGGGTGAGCATGGCACTCCCGTGATTTTCAACGTGGTGCGTGCGATGATAACCGGATGGCTGCGGAATCCGGGGGCAGATGGTGAACGTGCACGGCAAGCGCATCGCGGTGGGCGGTTTCATGCACGAGACCAACACCTTCCAGCAGCAGAAGACCACCTACGCCGATTTCGCGCAGGCGGCGGACCGGCCGCCGCTGGCGCGCGGCGCCGAGGTGTTGTCGCGCTTCGCCGGCATGAACACCTCGATCGCCGGCGCGATCGAGGTGCTGCGCCCGGCCGGCGCGACGCTGCTGCCGCTGCCGTGGGCCTCGACCACGCCCGCGGGATACGTCACCGAGGATGCCTTCGAGCGCATCGCCGCGATGTTGCTCGAGGACCTGCGCGCGGCGCTGCCGCTGGATGCGGTGTACCTCAGTCTGCACGGCGCGATGGTCGCCGAGCACCTGGAGGACCCCGAGGGCGAGCTGCTGGCCCGCGTGCGGGCGGTGGTCGGGCCGTCGGTCCCGGTGGTCGCCAGCCTCGACCTGCACTCGAACACCACGCCGCGGATGTTCGCGATGAGCGACGCGATGGTGTCGTACGTGACCTACCCGCACATCGACATGGCCGACACCGGCGCCAAGGCGGGACGCCTGCTTGTCGACATCCTGTCGCGCGGCCAGCGGCCGGCGAAGGCGTATCGCCAGCTGCCGTACCTCATTCCGCTGACGTGGCAATGCTCCACGCTCGAGCCGTCGAAGTCGATCTATGCGGCGGCCGGGCGGATGATTGACGCGGCAGTCTCGAGCACCAACTTCACGCCGGGATTCCCCGCCGCCGACATCCGCGACTGCGGCGCCGCGGTATTCGCCTACGGCTGGGACGCCGGGGCCACCGAGCGCGCGGCGGACGCGCTGTACCGGATGGTGCTCGACGCCGAGCCGCAGTACGCCGGGCGGTTGTACTCGCCGGACGAGGCGGTGGACGAGGCGATGCGCCGCACGCAGTCGACGTCGCGCCCAGTGCTGCTCGCCGACACGCAGGACAATCCGGGCGCCGGCGGCAGCGCGGACACCGTCGGATTGCTCGAGGCGCTGGTGCGGCTGCGCGCGAAGCGCGCGGTGCTCGGCGTGCTGCACGACGCGGAGGCGGCGTTGGCTGCGCACGCGGGGGGGCCGGGCGCGACCATCACGATCGGTGTCGGCGCGCGCAACAGTCCGTGGGGCGAGCGCCCGCTGGTGCAGCCGTGGAAGGTCGAGCGGCTCGGCGACGGCCGCATGACCTGCCACGGCCCGATGATGAAGGGCTGGCCGCTCGCGCTGGGCCCGGTCGCGCTGCTGTCCTCGGGCGAGGTGCGCGTCGTCGTCTCGAGCCGCAAGGTGCAGGCCATGGACCAGGAGCCGTTCCGCCACGTCGGCGTGGAGCCGCGCGCCGAGCGCATCGTCGCGCTGAAGAGTTCGGTGCACTGCCGCGCCGATTTCGAGCCGCTCGCCGACGGCGTGCTGGTGGTCGAGTCGCCCGGCGCGATGGTCGCCGACCCGGTGAAGCTGCCGTTCCGCCGGCTGCGCCACGGCCTGCGCATGCGCCCGCTCGGTCCTGCGTACCCGCTGGCAGCCTAGGCGGCGCGCGATGGCCAACGAATCGTTGCAGCGCTACGCGTGGCTGTCGATCGCGGCGGCGCTCGCCACCATCCTGCTGAAGGGCGCGGCGTGGTGGATTACGGGGTCCGTGGGCCTGCTGTCGGATGCGCTCGAATCGTTCGTCAACCTCGCCGGCGCGCTGATGGCGCTCGCCATGCTGACGCTCGCGGCGCTGCCGCCGGACGACAACCACGCGCACGGGCACGGCAAGGCGGAGTACTTCTCCAGCGCGTTCGAGGGCTTCCTGATCCTCTTCGCCGCGGCGAGCATCGCGTGGGCGGCCGCCGACCGGCTGCTGCATCCACGGGCGCTGGAGGCGGTCGGCGCCGGCCTCGCGGTGTCGGTGGCGGCTTCCGCGATCAACTTCGCCACCGCGCGCATCCTGCTGGCGGTCGGCACGAAGTACCGCTCGATCACGCTGGAAGCCGACGCGCACCACCTGATGACCGACGTGTGGACTTCCGCGGGCGTGATCGCCGGCGTCGGCCTCGCGTGGTTCACCGACTGGCTGTGGCTGGACCCGGCGATCGCGCTGCTGGTCGCGGCGAATATCGTCTGGACCGGTTGGCAGTTGCTGCGACGCTCGGCGGCCGGCCTGATGGATGAGTCGATTCCCGCGGCGGAGCTGGCGGCGATCGAGGAAGTGCTGCAGCGCTATCGCGGGCAGGGACTGGAGTTCCACGCCCTGCGCACGCGGCAGGCCGGCGCGCGCGCGTTCGTCACGCTGCACGTGCTGGTGCCCGGGATCTGGACGGTGAAGGAGGGCCACGACTGGTCCGAGCGCATCGAGGCGGACCTGCGCGCCATTGTGCCGCACGCCAGCGTCACCACGCACCTTGAGCCAAGGGAAGACCCGCTGTCCCACCAGGACCGCGAGCTCGACCGCGGCCCTCCCGTCGGCTAGCGGCCGGCGGGCGCGGGCGCAGGGGTGGATTGCGCGAGGCTGAGCGCGGTGCGCGCGGCGGAAGCCGAGCCCTGTGGCGCACCGGCGTGGCCGGTCATCCCGATCACCGACACGCGCTCCGACACCAGGCTCGCCAAGCGCAGGCCCAGCCGGTCGCAGGTGGCGTTCGAATAGGTGACGCGGCCCGCCTTGTCCACGCACTTGTAGGTGTCGGCGGCGCTCGCGCCGGCGAAGCCGGCGGCGGCGAGGAACAGTGCGATGCGGACCATGGCGGTGGGACCTCGTGTTGTTCACGGGTTAACGGCAGGTTGCGGCCCGGCCTTGAGGGGCGCCGCGCCACGGCCGAGATAGACTCCGGCCATGCAGGGTAGAACGCTGGTCGCGGCGATGAGCGCGGCACAGGTGGGCTCGCTCCTTCCGCACGTGGTCGTGCCGGCGGTGATGCCGGCGCACCTGATCCCGCTGTGGAACCTCTCCAACGCCGACGCCGGCCTGATGGCCGCGGCGTACGCTGCCGGCTACATGTTCGCGGTGCCGGTGCTGACCGCGCTCACCGACCGCGTCGACGCGCGCCGCATCATGGTCTGGGGCTCGCTGGTCAGCGGCCTCGCCACCATCGCGTTCGGCCTCTTCGCGCAGGGCCTCGTGTCGGCGATCCTGTTGTGGGGGCTCGCCGGCATCGGCTTCGCCGGTGCGTACCTGCCCGGCCTGAAGGCGCTCACCGACCGGCTCGACCCGGGCGACGCGTCGCGCAGCGTCACGCTGTACACCGGCAGTTTCTCGGTGGGTGTCGGCCTGTCGTTCCTCGCCTCGCAGCTGATCGCCGAGCGCTGGGGCTGGCGGCCGGCCTTCATCGCCACCGGCCTCGGCCCGCTGGCGATGATCGCGGTGGCGCTGGCGCTGCGGCCGGTGGCGCCGCCACCGCGCGGCGGCCACCTGCTGGATTTTCGTCCGGCGCTGGAGAACCGCGCCGCGCTCGGCTACACGATGGGCTACGGCGCCCACTGTTTCGAGTTGTACGGCATGCGCACCTGGCTGGTCGCGTTCTGGGGCTTCGTCACCGCGAAGGCGGGCGGCGCGGTGCCGATGGACGCGATCGCGGTGAGCGCGGCGGGGCCGCGGCTCGCGCTGCCGGCGAGCATCCGCGGCACCGCGGCCGCGCTGCGCTACGGGCGGCACCGCGCGATCACCGCGGTGATGCTTGCCTCGGCACTGGTCGCGGTGGCCATCGGCTTCACCGCTGGCGTCTCGCCGTGGCTGACGCTGGTGCTGCTCGCGGCTTACGCGTTCACGGTGCCCGCCGATTCGGGCGCGCTGACCTCCGGCGCGTCCGGCGCCGCGGTGCCGCAGTTCCGCGGCGCGACGCTGGCGCTGCCTTCGACGGTCGGCTTCGGGTTGTCCGCGCTCGGCGGCTGGCTGATCGGCGTGGCGCTGGACGCCGCGGGCGGCTCGGCGAGCGCGCAGGGCTGGGCTGCGGCGTTCCTGGTGATGGCGGCTGGCGTGCTGCTCGGGCCGCTCGCGCTTTGGTGGTCGCGCCGCGGCTGAAGTATCGGTATCCCCCGGCTCGCCGGTCGGGCCGACCCACGGACGTCTAGGTCCAAGGGGGTCGCCAACCGTCCGCATCAGGTACACCCGGCAAGGGGGCGCGCACAACAGCGGATGTCTGGGCCAGCAACCGGATCGTATGATCCTTGGTCCGGGATTCCGGCCCGTTCCGGCGAGCCGGAGTTGGAAATATTGTCGGCCGCCGGCCGCGGAACTTGAGCGGCGAAGGCTCAGGCGACCGGCCGCGCGGGTTTGCGCGCCAGCAGGAAGAACGCCGACCCGAGGCCCGAGAGCACCGCGAGCAGCGTGAAGCCGGCGCGGTAGTTGCCGGTCATGTCGGCGACGATGCCGGCGGTCAGCGGACCGCCGACCTGGCCGATGACGATCACCATGTACGAGATGCCGAGGATCATGCCGATCGCGCGGCGGCCGAAGAAGTCGGCGCGGACAGCCTGCATCAGCGGGCCGCGCAATCCCCACGCGGCGCCGTGCAGCACGGCGAAGGCGGCCAGCATCACCGCGATGCTCGCCGGCGATCCCGAGGCGTAGGTGAGCAGCAGCAGGCCCGCCATGTGCATCATCATGCAGGCCACGGAGATGATGCGCTTGTCGTAGCGGTCGCCGATGGCCCAGCCGATGGCGACGCCGCCGATCTGCGCCAGCGTCATCAGCATGATGACGAACGACGCCGCCTCGATCGAGTAGCCGAGGCCTTCCTTCATGTGCGTGATCGCGTGCACGTTGACCGCGGTGACGACGAGGAGCGCGAAGCCGTGGCCGAGCGAAAGCAGCCAGAACGCCGGCGTGCGCAGCGCCTCCTGCCACGTGAAGTCGCGCGTGCCGTCGCTGGCGATGCCGTCGTCCTTCTGCGCCACGCCGCCCGCCGGCGGCGCCGGCTCGCCGTCGACGCGCAGCCCGTAGTCCTCCGGGCGGCGGCGGATCACCTGCACCAGCGGCAGGCCGATGGCGATGATCAGGATGCCCGAGGCCATCGCGGTGGCGCGCCAGCCGTGCGTGGTGAGCGACCAGGCGACGATCGGCACGGCGGTGCCGCCGAGCGCGAGCCCGAACTGCAGCGCCGACAGCGCGCGGGCGCGCTTGCGCTCGAACCACTGGATCAGCGCAACGTTCAGCGGGAAGAACCCCGACATGCTCACGCCGATGGCGATGACGACGAAGGCGCCGTAGAACGCCGGCAGCGAGTCGACGAAGCTGAGCAGGATGAAGCCGGCGCCGAAGAGGACGATGCCGGTGCGCAGCACGCCGCGCGGGCCGAAGCGGTCGAGGAACCAGCCGACGACCGGGCCGAGCAGCGCCGCCTCGACCTGCTGCAGCGCCGCCGCGCCGGAGAGCTCGGTCTTCGACCAGCCGCGGTCGTCGCGCAGCACGGCGACGTACGCGCCGAAGGCCTGCATCAGGAAGAAGGACTGCATGAACTGGATGCCGCCGCCCGCTGCGACCATCCACCACCCGTAGAAGACGCGCTTCATCTCCTGCGGGAGCCTACTGCCAAAGCCCCTGCGCCGTCGCCCGTTGGTTCGCGGGGGGCGCCCGGCGCGCTACTTCTTGTTGAACGAGCCGAAGTCGATCTCGACCTTGCTGATGTCGACGGAGGACTTCGCCTTGGCGTCGCGCGCCGCGATGGCGGCGGAGTTGAACTCGAGGTTGCCGGCGATGAAGGCCTCGGCGAGCTTGAAGCTCATCGCCACCACCGCCTTGGGCTGCGGCTTGCCCTGCTCGCCGCCGCCGGGAGCGGAATAGATGTGCCCGCAGAGCTCGACGTAGATCTTCTTGGCGAGTTCCTCGGCGTGGTCGACTGGCGCTGCGGCGGCGGGGGCGCCTGCGGCTGGGGCTCCACTCATGGCTGTGCTCTTTGACGAAGTGCGGGAAACGCGATGCTACGCCGTTTCAGCGCTTCCGTCCGGCGGCGCGGTACAGGTCGTCGAGCGGCACCGGATTGCCGTGCAGCGGCAGGATGCGATCCACCGCGAGCTTCAGGCGCTCGATGTTGTCGATCAGGTTCAGGTGGTTGGCGTTGGGCTTCGCCGGAGGAGCGCCGGGCGTGTACGCGTCGCCCTCGACCAGCAGCCCTTCCCTGGGCAGGTGGACCATCAGGAAGCCCTGCGCGTGGATGCTGCCCTGGATGGCGTGCAGGTCGACAGTGCGTTCGCCGTCGGTGATCGTGTGGCGGTCGCCGACGCCCGTCACGCGCGCCTTCCTGCCGGAGGCCGCGAGGCGGTCCGGGTTGATCGTGTTCGGGTTGGCGAACGCGCGCTCGAGCATCGCCTTCGAGGCCTGGTGCGTGACGATGGCCGCGCCTTCCGCGGCGGCGGCGCGCAGGCCGCCGGCGTGGTCGAAGTGGCTGTGCGAGTTCACGACCGTGCGCACCGGCTTGCCCGGCGCCAGGTTCTTCGCCGCCTGCAGCACGGCCGCCGCGCGCTCGTCGGACAACGGGCTCTCGACCAGCACGAGGTGGTCCTTCATCTCGATCACCACGCTGTTGTGCGACCCGCCGGAGACGAACCACACGCCCTTCGCAACTGGCGTGGTGACCACGCGCTGCACGCCGGCGCGGACCACCTCGGGCGCCTGCACGTCCACCCTGACGTTGGGCTGCACCTCGCTGACCTCGAGGTCGAGCACCGGGAATCCGCCCTGCGCCTGGCGGATCCGCGACGGGAAGCGCACGCCGCCGTGGTCGCGGTAGCCCTCGAACTCCGTCACCGTCCGCGTGTCGCCGAGCACCGGGTTGGGCACGAGAGACTCGATGCGCTCGACGAGATAGTCGCCGTTGATGAAGACGGTCGCCTTGAAGCGCCCGGGCTCGGTGAAGCTGACCACCGCGAACTCGCGTCCGCCGACGTTGCGCCATTCGACGCCCGCGCCCGCCTTCGCGGCGGCTTTCAGCACGCCGTGCGGCGTGGTCCACAGGTCGTGGATGCGTCCCGTGGCCGTGTGCGGCGCGGGAACCGGCGCGGGCCCCGCCATGTTCCAGGCCACCGTGCCGGCGACGAACTGCAGCGCGCGCTGCTCGCCGGCAAGCGGCAGGGCGCTGCCGCCGTTCGGCTCGGCGCGGCTGCGCGTGACCTCCTCGCGCATCGCGGCGCCCTCGTAGTCGATGCTGCGCGCGAAGCCGTGCACGTTGTGCTTCGGCCACGCCTTGCCCGGCACCCATGCCTGGCCGAACGCGGCGCCGGTGCCCTTGCCGAAGTAGTGCAGCGTCCGCAGCTGGTCCGCGCCCATCGCGGCGGACGCGCGCTTGAGCAGCGCGGTGGCGTCGTCGGCGGGAAGCGCGGCGCCGGGCAGCGCGAGGAAGGCAACCAGCAGGACAGCGCGCAGGCGCGGGTACGTGGCGATCATGGAGTGGTCCTTGAAAGTGGTCCGACGCGCGCAGTGTAGCGAACATGGCGGACCGCCGTGGACGTCCGCCGCCGTCAGGTATGCTGGCCCGCTCATGGAACCCGATCCGGCATCCGGCGGCGCACCGTCCGGCGACGCGACGCCCGCGCAGCCGCGTCCGGAGATGCCGTGGGCGTTCCGGGCCGGGGTCGCCGGCGCGCTCGCCGCAGCGGCCATCTCGGTGAAGGGCATCCTGGGCTCGGAGACCCCGGCGGCCGCGCTCGGCTACATCGTCCTGCCCTTTGTCGCCATCGCCGCCGCAGTGCCATCGGGGATCTGGGGCCTCGCGCTCGGCTACCTCGTCGCCTGCCGGCGCGGACTGCGCCGGGCCGTCAGGCCGGTGCTGGTGATGGCGTGGATCGTCGCGCTGGCGGTTCCCGCGATGGTGTCGTGGGAGGTCTACCGCGGGTTGTCGCTGCAGCGCGCCGTCCACGCATTGCAGCCGATGGATGCTCGCGCACTGGACGCGGCATTCGCGGCGTCATCGTGGAACCGCAACAAGTTCTTCCTCGGCGCACTGGCGCAGCACGCCGCAGCGGGGCCGGGGTTGCTCGCGGCGATCGCCGTGCTGCCCGACCCCGAATTGCATGACGCGATGGGATCGGCGTGGGACGTGATGGGCGCGAACCGCAAGGGACTGGCGGTGATGCGCCTCGTTGCCGCGCACCCGAACACCGAGGCCGCGACGCTGCAGTGGCTCGCCTCTTCGACCACCGACGAACACGTGGCGCGCGGCGCCGCGGAGGCGCTGAAGCAGCGTCGCGCCAGCGGGAAGAAGGTCGACTAGCTGCGGGGCGGCGGCGGGGGAGGCGGGCTGCCCGGAGGCGGCGGGGGCGGCGCGATCGGCGCGGCCGCCGGTGGTGCGGGTTGCTGCTGCTGCGGACCGTAGCGGCCGGCCACCGGGATGCGGTGGCCCTTCGCGTACATGCACTGCTGGTAGCCGTTGTCGTAGATGCGCTGCGCGGAACGGCCCGAGGCGTTCGCCGTGCCGGCGCCGACGACCGAACCGCCGATCAGCCCGACCGCCGCGCCGGCGCCTGCATCCCGGCGGTTGCCGACGAGCGCGCCCGCGACCGCGCCAACCGCAGCGCCGACGGCGGCGCTCTTCACGGCGCTGTCGATCTGCGCCTGCTCGGCGGACGTGCCGAGCTGGTGCTGCGCGTACTGCCGGCATTCGGCGTCGTCGAAGCGGAACTGGTCGAAGTTCTTGCCGGTGCCGGGAAGAACCATGACGCTGGGGCCCGATGGCATGCTCGCGCAAGCGCCGAGCAGCACGAGCGACGCGAGCAGGGCGGCGCGTGACCGGGTCCTCACGATGCGGGCCTTCTCAACCGCCCGGCGGGGTCGGCGAGACGCGCTGCCAGCCGCCCGGGCATTGCTGGACGTAAGGGTAGTAGGCGCCCGAACCCTGGCAGTAATACCAGAAGCTGGCCGGGTTCGGCGCCGCCTGGGGGGCGTACTGTGGCGCTGCCTGCGGTGCCGGCTGCGGCGCGTATTGCGGCTGCTCGATGTAGGTCACCGGAGGGGGCGAGACGACCACGGGTGCGTAGTAGTAGGGATAGGACGGGTAGTACCTCGGCCCGTACCAGTACGGGTAGGTGGCCGCGGCCATGCCGAGCCCGACACCGAGGCCGAGGTAGACGCCGCCACGGGAGCCATGGTGGTGATGGTGGTAGCCGCGCGCGGCGGCCGGGAACGCCGTGGCGAGGCAAGCCACGGCGGCGGCAATCAGGGCGAGCAGTCTGGCGGTGCGCATGGCGGAAGCTTAGCGCAGCCCCCCTCCCCGGGGGATACAGAAGTGTTTCCAGTTGTAAGCGGGGTAGTGGGACAATACCGCCCGGAAAGTGGAGCGCCATGGACGGATTGAGCCTACAGGTCGGCAAGTACGACATCCAGCAGATGCTCGGCAAGGGTGCCACGGGCACCGTGTACCTGGCGATCGACACATTCTCCGGCCGCGAGGTCGCGCTGAAGACCATCGAGCCCGAGGTGTTCCGCGACCCCGAGTTCGGCACCGTGCACCGTTCGGCCTTCCTCAACGAGGCCTCGCTCGCCGGCAAGATCCGCCACCCGCACATCGTCGCGATTCTGGATGCCGTGGTCGAGGACGAGTCCGGCCACATCGCGATGGAGCTGGTCACCGGCGGCGACCTGTCGCAGTACGTCAGCCGCGACAAGCTGCTGCCGGTCGAGGACGCGCTGCAGATCGGCTTCAAGTGCTGCGGCGCGCTCGACTACGCGTTCCGCGAGGGCATCGTCCACCGCGACATCAAGCCGGCCAACATCATGATCGCGCGCGGCACCGAGGTGAAGATCTCGGACTTCGGCGCGGCGTTCCTCAAGCGCGGCCAGGCGGTGCAGACCGCGGCGATGGGCTCGCCCTACTACATGTCCCCCGAGCAGATCGAGGGCCGGGAACTGACGTTCCACAGCGACATGTTCTCGATGGGCGTCGTGCTCTACGAACTGCTCACCGGCACGCGCCCGTTCACCGGCGACACGCTCGAGGAACTGGTGCGGAGGATCCTGCAGCAGGATCCCGCGCCGCCCTCGACGCTGCGCCAGGGCCTGCCCAAGGCGGTCGACGCGCTGGTGCTGACCGCGCTGGCGAAAAAGCCCGCCTACCGGCACGCGACCTGGGCGGATTTCGCCACAGCGCTGTCCGAGGCGGTGAAGCTGGTGCTGCCGCCGGAGACCATCGCCGACACGGAGAAGTACACCACGCTGCAGAAGGTCGAGATGCTGGCGTCGCTGCCCGACGCCGAGCTGTGGGAGATCGTCAACGCCGGGCGCTGGTCGCGCCTGCCCGCCCAGCAGAACATCGTGCGCGAGGGCGAGCCGGGGGCGAGCTTCTATTTCCTCGCCAAGGGGCAGGGCAAGGTGACGCTGCAGGGCAAGCTCCTCAACCTGGTCAACGAGTCGGAGTTCGTCGGCGAGATGGCCTGGGTGCTCGGCAACGGCGCCGCGCGGCTCGCCACCGTGGACGCGATCACCGACCTGCTGGTCGCGGAGTACACGCCCGAGGCGCTCGCCGAGATGACCCTCGGCGCGCAGCTCCACCTGACGCGCGCGGTGGCGCGCAACCTCGTCGACCGCCTGGCGATGGCCAACACGCGGCTGGCGCGCTAGCGCCGCCCCGCGTTCGCGTATCGAAATGGGGATCCGCGGCCGCTCGGCGAGAATGAGTCTTTCTTCGGCGGGAGTCCGGTGATGGACAAGGCGATGGCGGAAACCCTGGTGCGCACCGGCGCGGGCACGCCGATGGGCGAACTGATGCGGCGCTACTGGGTGCCGGTGCTGCTGTCCGCCGAGATCGCGGAACCCGACTGCCCTCCGGTGCGCGTCAAGATCCTCGGCGAGAAGCTGCTCGCCTTCCGCGACACGCAGGGCCGCGCCGGCCTGATCGACGAGTTCTGCGCGCACCGCGGCGTGTCGCTGTTCTTCGGCAGGAACGAGGAGTGCGGCATGCGCTGCTCGTACCACGGCTGGAAGTTCGACATCCACGGCAAGTGCGTCGACCTGCCGGCCGCGCCGCAGATCGCGCCGAAGATGTCGATCAAGGCCTATCCGTGCGTCGAGCGCGGCGGCGTGGTGTGGGCCTACATGGGGCCGCCGGAGAAGAAGCCCGCGCCGCCCGAGGTCGAGTGGTGCCTGCTGCCCGGCGCGCACGTCTTCGTCTCGCGGCGCCTGCAGGAGTGCAGCTACCTGCAGGCGATGGAGGGCGGCATCGACACGCAGCACGTCTCCTTCGTGCACCGCTACGAGGTCGACAAGGACCCGATGCACCAGCGCTCCGCCGCGCTGAAGTACATCAAGGCCGACCGCAACGTGGTGTTCGACGTCGAGCAGGTGCCGCACGGGCTCACCATCTACGGCCGGCGCATGGGCGAGCCCGACAGCTACTACTGGCGCATCACGCAGTGGCTGTTCCCCTGGTACACGCTGATCCCGCCGTTCGGCGACCATCCGCTCGGCGGCCATGTCTGGGTGCCGGTGGACGACGAGAACTGCTGGGCCTGGAGCATCAACTTCACGCCCGAGCGCCCGCTCACCGCGGAGGAGCGCCAGGACATGGTCGACGGCAAGGGCATCCACGTGAAGTACGAGCCCGGCGGCCTGCGTCCGGTGGCGAACAAGGACAATGACTACCTGGTCGACCGCCGCGCGCAGAAGGAGAACCGCGCGTTCAGCGGCATCTCCGGCTTCGCCGTGCAGGACGCGTCGCTGCAGGAGAGCATGGGCCCGATCCAGGACCATTCGCGCGAGCACCTGGTGGCCACCGACAAGGGCATCGTGATGGCGCGCCGCATGCTGCACGAGGCCGCCGTCGGCCTGGCGAAGGGCGTCGAGCCGCCGGCGCTGGAGGCGGGCGTGCAGCGCGTGCGCTCCGCGGCGGTGATGCTCGGCCGCGCCGAGGACCCGGCGCGCTGGGCGAAGGAATCCCTGCGCGACGGGCTGGACCAACCCGTCGTCTCCGTCTGAATCCGAAGGAGCTGCCATGAAGCGAAAGATCCTGCTGTCCCTCGCGCTCGCGCTGTCGGCGGCGCACGCCGCCGCGCAAGAATGGGCGCCGACGCGCTCGGTGCGCATCGTCGTCCCGGTGATCGGCGGCACCAACGAGCTGGTGGCGCGGCTGGTGGCGCCGAAGCTGCAGGAACTGTTCGGGCAGCCGTTCGTGGTCGTGAACAAGGCCGGCGCCGGCGGCCACATCGGCGGCGACTTCGTCGGCAAGTCGCCGCCCGACGGCCACACGCTGGCGATCGGCTTCAACGGCCCGATCGCGATCAACGTGACCCTCTTCGACAAGCTGCCCTACGACCCGCTGCAGGACCTCGCGCCGATCACGCTCGCGGTGCGCACGCCGCAGTTCCTCGTCGTGCACCCGGATTTCCCGGCGAAGACCCCGGCGGAACTGGTGGCGCTCGCCAAAGCGAAGCCCGGCGCGTTGAGCTACGCGTCGATCGCGGTCGGCAGCGCGTCTCACCTGACAATGGAGATGCTGAAGTCCGCGGCCGGCGTGAACATCGTGCACGTGCCCTACAAGGGCCCGGCGCCGGCGGTGACGGACCTGCTCGCGGGCACCGTCCCGATGTCGTTCATGGTGCCTGGCAACGTGCTCGCCCACGCCGGGGCCGGCAAGCTGCGGCTGATCGCCTCCACGGGCCGCTCGCGCTTCCCCGGCACGCCGAACGTGCCGACGATGATCGAGTCCGGCTTCCCCGAGTTCGATGCCGAGGCATGGATCGGCTTCCTCGCGCCGGGCGGCACGCCGCGCCCGGTCATCGACCGCTACCACCGCGAGATCACGCGCATCCTGCAGACGCCCGAGGTGCGCGACAAGCTCACCGCCGTCCAGTTCGAGATGGTCGGCAGCACGCCCGAGCAGTTCCGCGACTGGATCGCCAAGGAGATCCCGCGCTGGGCCGCCGTCATCAAGCAGACCGGCGCCAAGTCGAACTGACGCGGTGGGCGCGCGCCTCTCCGGGAAAGTCGCGCTGATCACCGGCGGCGGCGCCGGCATCGGCGCCGCGACGGCGGCGCTGTTCTGCGCCGAGGGCGCGGCGGTGGTGCTGGTGGACCGCGATGCCGCGGCGCTCGAGCGCACGCGCGGCGCTCTCTCGGCGGCGACGCCCGGCGCGCGCATTGCCTGCCATGCGGCGGACGTCGCCGACGCCGGCGAGGCGGCGAAGGCCGTCGCGTTGGCGACCGGAACCTTCGGCGCGCTCGACGTGCTGGTGGCAAATGCCGCGATGCGCAACTATTCGGCGGTGGCGGATGCGACGCCCGAGGAGTGGCGCGCGGTCATCGACGTGAACCTCGTCGGCGCCGCGCAGTACGCGCGCGCCGCGATGCCCGCATTGCGCCGCTCGGGTCGCGGCAGCATCGTGCTGGTGTCCTCATGCTACGCGGTCACCGGCCGCAAGGGCATGGCGATCTACGACGCGACCAAGGCGGGGTTGATCTCGCTCGCGCGCACCATCGCGCACGAGGAGGCTGCACACGGCATTCGCGCCAACGCCGTCCTGCCGGGGTCCACGCTCACCGATTTCCATGTCGAGCGCGGACGCGCGCGCGGCGTCGGTCTCGACGAGCTGAAAGTCCAGCGCAGCGACAATTCGCTGCTCGGCCGCTGGGCCGACCCGCGCGAGATCGCGTATCCGATCCTGTGGCTCGCGAGCGACGAGGCGTCGTTCATCACCGGCACGCACCTGCTGGTGGACGGCGGGCTGGCGATCTTCTAGGCGCCTTCGCCGCCGGCCGCGAAGACGACGCTCACGCGAAGGCCCTGTCCGCCTTCGCCGTCGTCGAGCGAGATCCGGGCCCCGTGAAGTTCCGCGATGCGCAGCGCGATCGACAGGCCGAGTCCGCTGCCGCTCTCGCCGCTGCCGAGGATGCGATAGAAGCGCAGGCCGACCCTGCCGCGCTCGCCCGCCGGGATGCCGGGGCCCTGGTCCGTCACGACGATGCGGCGCGCATCGACTTCGACGTTCACGGCGCTGCCCGGCGGACTGTAGCGGACGGCGTTGTCGATCACATTGCGCAGCAGGATCGCGAGCAGGCCGGCGCGCCCGCTCACCGCGGCGGGAGCGGGTGCCGACAGGCCGATGTCGATACCCTTTGCCACGGCGGCCGGCGCGAGCTCCGCCACGGCCGCCTGCGCCAGCGCGCGCAGGTCGCAGGATTGGGTGCCCTCGGCGGCGGCGTCCTGCCCAAGCCGCGCGAGGGTCAGCAATTGCGCCACCAGCCGCGTCGCGCGGTCGCAGCCGGCGAGCACGTTGTCGAGCGCATGGACGCGGACGTCCGCATCGGTCGCCGCGCGTGCCACCTGCGCCTGCGCCTTCAGCGCCGCAAGCGGCGTACGCAGTTCGTGCGCGGCGTCGGCAGTGAAGCGGCGCTCGTTCTCCAGCAGGCCGGCGATGCGTGCCAGCAACGCGTTGAGGCTGGCGACGAGCGGCAACGCCTCCTGTGGCACGCCGGCCGACGGCAGAGGCCTCAGGTCGTCGGCGCGGCGCGCGGCAACTTCGGCGCCGAGCAGGTCGAGCGGCGCCAGCGATCGCGTCACGCTCCACCACACCAGCAAGGCGAGCGCGGGCAGGGCGACCAGGAGCGGCAGGAGCAACCCGAGGGCGACATTGCCCGCGATCTCGCCGCGCGCGTCGCTGCGTTCGCCGACCTGAACGAGGGTACGGCGTCCGGCATCCCAGCCGCTGAACACGCGCCAGGCCTGCCCGTCGATGGAGACGTCGCTGAACCCCTCGTCGCGCGCCGACAGCCGTGCGTCCGGCGCGTTCTGCGAGCGCAGCCGCAGCACGCGGCCCTGCTCCCAGACCTGGAAGGCGACCTTGCGCGCGCGCTTGTGCAGCGCGGGCGCGGTGTCGGCCGCGCCAGGGGCCTGGCCGGCCTGCGAGAGGATCATCGACGCGGACTGCGCGAGGTGCGCGTCGAGGATCTCGCCGATCTCGTGTCGCGCGTCGACGTAGCTGTACGCGGCGATGCCCAGCCACACGCATGCCAGCGCGCCAAGCAGCGCGGCGAGCAGCCGCCCCCGGATCGAGAACGGTCGCGCCAGCGCGTCAGCCATGCGCCGGCCTGGGCATCAGGTAGCCGACACCGCGCACGGTCTGGATCAGCCCCGGCGAGAGCTTGCGGCGCAGGTGGTGGATGTGCACGTCGATCGCATTGCTGCCGATCTCCTCGCCCCATGCGTAGAGCCTTCCCGTGAGCTGCTCGCGCGTCAGCACGCGCCCGGCGTTGAGCATGAATTCGTGCAGCAGGTCGAACTCCCGCGTCGCCAGCTCGATGTCGCGGCCCGCGTGCGAGACGCGCCGCGCGGCGGGATCGAGCGCCACCTCGCCGACGCGCAGTAACGGCGCCGGTTCGCCGTGCGCGCGCCGGATCTGCGCGCGCAGCCGGGCGGCGAGTTCTTCCATGTCGAAGGGCTTGACGAGGTAGTCGTCCGCGCCGCCATCGAGCCCGCGGACGCGATCCTGCACCGTGTCCCGCGCCGTCAGCACGAGCACCGCGAGCTTGTGGCCGCGCGCGCGGGCGCGGCGCAGCACCTCGAGCCCGTCGAGGCGCGGCAGCCCGAGGTCGAGCACCACCGCCTCGTACTCTCCGCTGTCGATCGCGAGTTCAGCCGCAGCGCCGTCCTGCACCCAGTCGACGGCGAAGCCGGCCTGGCGCAGCCCGGCCTGCACGGCGTCGCCGAGCAACCGGTCGTCTTCCACGAGCAGGGTGCGCATCAGGCGACTCTAGCAAGCCGTGGCGTGGTCAGGATTGTCCGGGCGCAAGCTGCCGCGCCGCGGACCACCAGGCGGCGAGCTGGTCCGGCCCCGCCAGCCAGAATCCGGCGATCGCCGCGGCGAGCAGGATGCCGACGAAACGGTGGCGCTGCCGGATGCCCTCGCGGGGATCGCCCGGCTTGTACCCCGTGAGCATGGCGGCCGGAAGGTTCTCGCGGTGCAGCAGGCTGCTCGCGACGACGCCCGTGACATGCACGGCGATGACGCCCAGCATGAGGTTGGCCGCGCCCTCGTGCAGCTTCTCGAGCCAGTCGCCGCCGATTTCGTTGTAGGTGGCGTAGCCGGTGGCGCCCGCCGCGAGTCCCAGCCCGAGGAGCGCGTAGATCGCCCAGCTGCCCGCCGGGTTGTGCCCGATGTGATGTTCGGGCGTCCGCGTCAGCAACGAACCGAGGTAGCGCAGCACCTGCCGCGGTCCGAACGCGAACGAGCCGAAGCGCGCGTAGCGCGTGCCGACGAAGCCCCAGAGCACGCGGAAGGCGACCAGGCCGAGCAGCGTGTAGCCGAGCAGCACGTGCAGATCCCGGTAGCGCTCCGACTCCGCGGTGACGAAGGCGCCCGCGAAGCTCGCCGCCATCGTCCAGTGGAACAACCGCGTCGGCAGGTCCCACACCAGCATGCGTTGCTTTTCCATGGCGGCCTCCATTCAGCGCGGGATCCGCACCGCGCGCTCGCTGTAGTCGCCGCCCGCCGCGCCGGCATGGCACGCCGTGCAGTTGGCGACGCTTTTCACCGCTGTCGATTTCCACGTCGCGGCGTCGACCTGGCGGTGCTCGCGCACGAACCAAAGCGCTTCGCTGATGCGCAGTCCGGTGCCGCCGGCGACTGCACGCTTGCCGGTGGCGGCGTTGTCCTGCAGGTACCTGCCGATTGCCGCCGCCGTGGCCGCATCGACGCTCGCGTCGGTGCCGAAATGGCTGGCGAGGCCGATCATCGTCCGTTGCCATGAGGTCGCCGGCAGGAGCCCGGGCTGGTAGGCGACGTGGCAACTGCCGCATTCCTCCTGGTACTTCGCGTGCGGTGGGGCGGCCAGCCGCGAGTCGGCGAAAGCGGCCTGGGAGGCGAGTGCGGTCGCTGCGAACAGGGTGGCGAGGACTCGCATGGGGTTCACCGCTCGAGCAGCCAGGCCACGACGTCGCCCTTTTCCTGCGCGGTGCAGGTGCGGCCGAGCACGTCGTTGCAGTTGCGGCTGAACCACTTCTCGACCTTGGCCGCGTCGGTGAAGCGCTGCGGATTGGCGAGCGGCGACAGCGGCGTGATGTCCTTGTTGGTCTTCGCGTGCTTTCCGGCGGCCTTCGGGTCGGCGGTATGGCAGGACGCGCAGCTCCACTCGTTGCCGTGCTTCGCGTTGAAGAACTGCGCGCCGCGCTGCGCGGAAAAACCCGCGAATCCGGCTGCGGCGCGGGCCTGTGTTTCGATGCCATTCTGGATCTCGGCCGGGGTCGCGGACCAGGCCGCGCCGTGAAGCGCCGCCAGCACCACTGCCGCTGCGATCGTTCTCATGTCGACTCCATTGCGATTGAGGATGGAACGCAGGATGCGGGCCATGGATTAAGGCGGCATTAACGCTGCGGCGGATTGCTGCGCAGCAATATTGTCAACATCTTTGTTGACACTCTTGTTTCGCGAAATCTAGAATCGCCGCGGATCCCCATGGCCAGCAAAGTCGTCCCGCTTCCCCGTCGAACGCGCGCGCCGAAACGCGCCGCGGCCGGCCGCGCCAGGCCCGTCGCCGTCGACCTGCTGCAGACGCTGCGCTCGCGCATCGCCTCGCAGGAGATACCGCCCGGCGCCAAGCTGCGCGAAAACGAACTCGCCGAGGAGTTCGGCGTGCCGCGCGCGCGCATCCGGCAGGCCCTCTTCGCGCTGGCGCAGCGCGGGCTGGTGGAGCGCATCCCGAACCGCGGCGCGGTGGTGACGCGGCTGGATCTGTCGCAGGTGTTCCGCATCTACGACGTGCGCGAGGTGCTGGAAGGCCTGTGCGTGCGCCTCGCCACGCAGAACGCGCCGCACGAGTCCTGGCAGGACCTGCTCGACGACTTCAAGGGCCCGATGAAGAAGCTGCTGGCGCAGGGCGACCTCGACGCCTACACCGCCGGCTACGACAGCTTCCGCCGCCGCACCATCGAGGCCGCGGCCAACCCGCTGCTCGCCGAGATGCTCGACAGCATCTTCGAGAAGACGCAGGTGCTGATCCGCCGCATCCTGATCCTGCCGGGCCGCGCCGACACCGGGCTGCGCGAGCACATCGCGGTGCTCGAGGCGATGCGCCGCGGCGACGCCGCCGAGGCCGAGCGCCTGCGCCGCGCCAACCTGCGCAGCGCCCGCGCGTACCTCGAGCGCTACCAGAAGTACGTGCTGTGAACGCGCTCCCGGCGCAGGCGGGGTCCGGTCCGCTCGCGGGCTACCGCGTGCTCGAGATGGGGTCGACCGTCGCCGGTCCGTTCTGCGGCCGCCTGCTCGCCGACTTCGGCGCCGAGGTGATGAAGGTCGAGGACGCCGCGGGCGACCCGGTGCGCACCATGGGCAAGCGCTTCCACGGCGTGTCGCTCTATGCGGCGAGCATCTTCCGCAACAAGTCGCTGATCTCGGTCGACCTGCGCAAGCCCGGGGGGCAGAAGCTGGTCGGCGACCTGGCGGCGAAGTCCGACGTGGTCGTGGAGAACTTCCGTCCCGGCGGGCTGGAGAAGTGGGGCCTCGGCTACGCGCAGCTGTCGGCGCGCAACCCGGGGCTCGTCATGGTGCGCATCAGCGGCTTCGGGCAGGACGGCCCCTACAGCCAGCGCGCCGGCTACGGCGTCATCGGCGAGGCGGTGAGCGGCCTGCGCCACCTCACCGGCGACGAGGACCGGCCGCCGTCGCGCGTCGCGGTGTCGATGACCGACTACATCACCGGCCTGTACGCCGCGTTCGGCGCCACCATGGCGCTGCTTGCGCGCGGCAAGACGGGCCGTGGCCAGTGCATCGACGCCGCGCTGTACGAGTGCGCGTTCAGCTTCATGGAGCCGTGGATCCCGGCGTACCAGAAGCTCGGCCACGTCGCCAACCGCTGCGGCTCGCGGCTGCCCGAGAGCACGCCGAACAACCTGTACCCGACCGCCGACAGCCAGTTCATCCACGTCACCGCGATGGGCGACGCCGTGTTCCGCCGGCTCGTCCAGGCGATGGGCCAGCCGGCGCTGGCGGACGACGAGCGTTTCCGCGCCGCCACCGCGCGCTCCCGGTATCACGAGGCGCTCGACGACCTCGTCGCGCGCTGGACGGCGTCGCATCCGCTCGCGCACCTGGAGAACGTGCTCGCCGAATCCGGCGTGCCGGCGACGCGCGTGTTCACCATCGCCGACATCTTCGGCGACCCGCACTACCGCGCGCGGCAGGCGATCGTCGAGGCGCCGGACGAGGCCCTGGGCGGCATCGCCATGGCGAACGTCGTGCCGCGGCTGTCGGACACGCCCGGCGCGGTGCGCCACGCCGGGCATCGCACAGGACAGGACACCCGCCGCGTGCTCGCCGAACTCCTCGGCCTGCAGGACCCCCAACTCGATGCGCTCGCGGCGGCGGGCGTCATCTCTGGCGACAGGCAGGCCACATGACGAGGCAGCAGCAGATCGACACTGAATTCGCCGAGCACGAGGCGAAGGCGCTCGCCATGGGCGGGCCGCAGAAGCTCGCGCGGCGCAAGGCGGCGGGCATCCTCAATGCGCGGGAGCGCCTCGCGCGCCTTTGCGACCCGGGCACGTTCATCGAGTCGGGCCTGTTCGCGCAGTCGACGAGCAACCCGGCCGACCGCGACAAGTCGCCCGGCGACGGCAAGGTCGCCGGCTTCGCCAGGGTCAACGGGCGCGAGGCCGCGGTGCTCGCCAACGACTTCACGGTGATGGGCGCCTCCAGCGGCTCGACCAACGGCCGCAAGATCGCGCACATGAAGCGCGTCGCCACGCAGCGCGGCCTGCCGATGGTGTTCCTCGGCGAATCCTCCGGCGCGCGCATGCCCGACCACATGGGGTCGCGCGGCATGGGCACGCTGCTCGGCAACGACGGCACGCAGTACATCCGCATGCGCGAGACGCCGTGGGCCTCGGCGACGCTGGGCCTCTCGTATGGTTCCTCGTCCTGGTACGCGGTGCTCTCCGAGTTCAACGTCATGCGCAAGGGCGCCGTGCTCGCCGTGTCGAGCCCGCTGCTGGCGTCGCTCGCCATCAAGGAAGAGGTCGACCCGCAGGAGATGGGCGGCTGGCGCGTGCACGCCGAGGTCACCGGCTTCGCCGACCAGGTGGTCGACACCGACGAGGAGGCGATCGACGCCATCAAGGCGTTCCTGTCCTACCTGCCGTCGCACCACCGCGAGGCGCCGCCCGTGGCCGCGGTGCCGGCGGGATCCGGCGAGGGCATGCGCGACATCCTTTCGCTGCTGCCCGAGAGCCGCACCAGGGTGTACGACGTCCGCCACCTCGTGCGCACCATCGTCGACAAGGACAGCTTCTTCGAATTGAAGGCGCGCTTCGGCAAGGTCGGCGTCACCGGGCTCGCGCGCCTCGACGGGCGCACGGTCGGCATCGTCGCCAACAACCCGCTGTCGCGCGGCGGCGCGATGGACGCCGATGCCTGCGAGAAGCTCACCAGCTTCATCGTGCTGTGCGACTCGTTCAACATCCCGCTCGTGCTGTTCGTCGACACGCCCGGCTTCGTCATCGGCACCGAAGCCGAGCGGCGGCGCGCGCCGGGCAAGATCATGAACCTGATGAGCGCGCTGCAGATGGCCACCGTGCCCAAGCTCTCGGTGATCCTGAGGAAGAGCTACGGGCAGGCGTACCTGAACATGGGCGGCGGCCGCAATTCGGACGAAGTCGCGGCATGGCCCACCGCCGAGGTCAGCTTCATGGACCCGGGGTTCGCGGTGAAGGTGGTGCACGGCATCGATCCGGGCGCGCAGGGCTTCGACGATGCGCTGGGCGAAATGGATCGCGCCAACGCCGTCTGGGACCTGGCTTCGGTGTACGCTGCGCAAGCCGTCATCCGGCCGCAGGAGACCCGCGACTACCTGATCCGCATGCTGGAAGTGCACCGGCTGCGGCTCACCAACGGCGTCGGCCAGCACCTGATGCGCGCCTGGCCGACCAGTTTCTGAACGCGACACCCTCGAAGGAAGGCAATGGCAACCATCAAGGTCAAGACGGAAGTCACCGGTTCGGTGTGGAAAATCGTCACGCAGGTCGGGCAGATGCTCGCGCCGGGCGAGACCATCATGATCCTCGAGTCGATGAAGATGGAGATCCCGGTGATCGCGGAGGACGGCGGCACGCTCGCCGAACTGAACGTCGCCGAGGGCGAGTCGGTGAACGAAGGCCAGGTCGTCGCCACGCTGACCGAATGAGCGCTGCGCCCGCCGACGCCGGGGAACCGCAGGACTGGCAGCCCGAGGTCGAGGAGCTGGCGCTGCGCCGCGCCCACGCCGAGGCGCTCGGCGGCGACGCGGCGGTGGCGAAGCATCACGACCAGGGCCGCCTGACGATCCGCGAGCGCATTTCGGGGCTCGTCGACAAGGGTTCCTTCCAGGAGGTCGGCAAGCTCACCGGGCAGGGCAAGTACGCCGACGACGGCAGGCTCCTCGGCGTCACGCCGGCGCCGTACGTGATGGGGCTGGCGAACATTGACGGTCGTCCGGTCGCCGTCGGCGGCGAGGACTTCACCGTGCGCGGCGGCACCAGCTGGAGCGGCGACCGCAAGAAGGGCGGGCAGGGCGGCTTCGTCGAGGACCTCGCGCACCAGTACCGCATCCCGCTCGTCAACCTGATCGATGGCGCGGGCGGCAGCGTGACCTCGATCAACCGCCGCGGGCACTCGGTGTTCCCCGGCGTGCACGGCTTCGAGCGCTCGGTGCAGCTGATGGGCGAGGTGCCGGTGGTCTGCGCGGTGCTGGGCACCGCCGCCGGCGGCCCGGCCGGTCGCGCGATCCTGTCGCACTGGTCGGTGATGGTCAAGGGAACGAGCCAGGTGTTCGCCGCCGGTCCGCCGGTGGTCGAGCGCTCGCTGCGGCAGAAGATCTCCAAGGAGGACCTCGGCGGTCCGGCGGTCGCGGTCGACCTGGCCGGCACCATCGACAACGTCGCGCCGAGCGAAGCCGCGTGCTTCGACATGGTGCGCCGGTACCTGAGCTACATGCCGCAGAACGTCTGGCAGCTGCCGCCGGTGGTCGACGCGGGCGATCCCGCCGGCCGCGCGGAGCGGGAGCTGCTCTCCATCGTGCCGCGCAACCGCCGCAAGGCGTACGACATGAGGAAGCTCATGCGCCTGGTCGCCGACCGCGGCTCGGTGTTCGAGCTGCAGCCGAGCTACGGCAAGGCGCTGATCACCGCGTTCGCGCGCATGAACGGCAAGGTGGTCGGCTTCGTCGCCAACAACCCGATGGTCTACGGCGGCGCGATGGACGTGCGCGCGGCGCGCAAGCAGACCCACTTCGTCGAGCTGTGCGACTGCTTCCACATCCCGCTGGTGTTCCTCGTCGACGTGCCGGGCTTCATGGTCGGCCGCGACGCGGAGGCCGCCGCCACGCTGCGGGAGGGCATGCGCAGCGTCTACGTCGGCTTGCAGGCCAGCGTGCCGATCTTCACCGTGGTGATCCGCAAGTGCTACGGCATGGCCGGCATGGGCACCACCGACAAGAACGGCCTCGACCTGAAGATCGCGTGGCCTTCCGCCGAATGGGGTTCGCTGCCCATCGAGGGCGGCGTCGCGGCCGCGTTCCGCCGCGACATCCAGTCCGCGCCCGACCCGGCGGCGCGCGAGGCCGAGATCGAGGAGGAGCTGCGCTCGATGGCCTCGCCCTTCCGCACCGCGGAGGCGTTCGGCGTCGAGGAGATCATCGACCCGCGCGAGACGCGCGCGGTCCTGTGCCGGTTCATCGACGCGGCGCAGTCGCGCCTCGCCACCAGCGTTGGTCCAAAACCGAAGTACGGCGTCAGACCCTGAGGAGGAGAAGACCGTGAAAGCACCGAGACAACTGAAACTGCTTGCGCTTGCGATGCTGGGCCTTGCCGCGGCCGGCGGCGCCCGGGCCGAAGTCGACGACGTGAAGCTCGTCTCGCAGTACGGCATCGGCTACATGCAGCTCACCATCATGAAGGCCGACAAGCTGGTCGAGAAGCACCTCGCGAAGGCCGGCCTCCCCGGCACCAAGGTGACCTGGTCGCGCGTCGCGGCCGGCGCGGCGGCGAACGATGCGCTGCTCTCCGGCGGGCTGCACTTCGCCTCCGGCGGTACCGGCCCGGCGCTGATCCTGTGGGATCGCACGCGCGGCAACGTCGACGTGCGCGGCGTGGGCGCGCTGTCGTCGATGCCGAACCTGCTGGTGACGCGCAATCCCGCCGTGAAGACGATCAAGGACTTCACCGACAAGGATCGCATCGCCATGGCCGGCGCGGGTTCGTCGGTGCAGACGATCTACCTGCAGATGGCGGTGGCCAAGGAATACGGCATCGACCAGTTCAAGAGGCTCAACCCGCTGATGGTCGCGCTGCCGCATCCCGAGGGGCTGCGGGCGCTGTTGTCGGGCGCCGGCGAGATCACGGCGCAGTTCACGTCGCCGCCGTTCCAGAACACGGCGCTGGAGAACCCGAACATCCGCACGGTGCTCAACTCCTACGACATCATGGGCGGGTCGAACACCTTCCTGATGGTCTGGGCGACGAACAAGTTCCGCGAGGCCAACCCGAAGACCTTCCGCGCCGTGGTCGACGCGATGAAGGAGGCGACCGACTCGATCAACGTCAACAAGAAGCGCGCGGCCGAGGCGTACGTGCAGGAAGGCGGCGGCAAGGAGCCGGTGGACAAGATCCTCGCGTTGATGAGCGACCCGCAGGTGAAGTACACGATGTCGCCGGAACGGCTGGTGCCGTACGCGGAGTTCATGCACCGCATCGGCACGCTGAAGAACAAGCCGGCCTCGTGGAAGGACCTGTTCTTCCCCGAGGTGCACGACCAGCCGGGTTCCTGAGCCGCGCATGGCCGGCACCGAGCCGATGGCAGGCGGGGAAGCCGACCCGCTGCTGCGCGTCGAGGGCGTGACGTTGCAGTACAAGACGCGCGAGCACGTGGTCACCGCCACGTACCGCGTGGGCTTCGACGTCCTGGCGTCGGACCGCTTCGTGCTGCTCGGGCCG
>SXGU01007761.1_pt1 | contig 30143 bp, 17 predicted proteins | sample 3174531 | NCBI WGS metagenome assembly SXGU01 (sample SAMN11356863, study PRJNA531348) | freshwater metagenome | isolation source: freshwater sample F1-140 | place: China: Fuxian Lake, Yuxi | collected 2017-12-25 | reverse complement strand
TCCATGTAGCGCGTCGGACAACTGATTTCGCCGATGGCGAAGCCCTGCCACAGCGCCTGCGCCAGCATCTGGTTGTCGAAAATGAAATCGTCCGAGTTCTCCTCGAGCGGCAGGGTTCGCAAGACCTCGGCGCTGAACGCCCGGAAGCCCGTGTGATATTCCGACAGCTTGGCGCCGCAGAGCAGGTTCTGCGCCAGTGTCAGGAAACGATTGGCGATGTACTTGTAAAGTGGCATGCCTCCCTTCAACGCGTCGTTGCCGAGAATGCGCGAGCCCAGCGCGATGTCGTAGTGCCCGGAGGCGACCAGGGATGCCATGGCAGGAACCAGTTTCGGCGAATACTGGTAGTCCGGGTGCACCATCACGACGATGTCGGCGCCGAGCCGCAGCGCTTCCCGATAGCAGGTCTTCTGGTTGGCACCGTAGCCCATGTTTTTTTCGTGGACAAATGTTCTGATACCGAGGCGGCGCGCCAGATCGACCGTGCTGTCATACGAGCCGTCGTCGACCAGAACCATCTCATCGACGTATTGGCGCGGTATGTCCGCCAGAGTCTGCGCCAGTGTCCTTTCGGCATTGTAGGCAGGGAACACGACCACGATGCGTTTGCCGTCAATCATTCGGTTTTCAGTCCTTTTTGCAGGTTCAGCGCTGCCGGATTTCCCGGACTGAGGCGCAGGGCGTCGGCCACATGCTGCGCTGCCTCGGCAGAGCGGCCGCGGACGATCAGCAGATTCGCAAGCCGCAGGTGGTTGACGACGTTGCCCGGATTGAGCGCCAGTGACTTGCGGTAGCTGCCGATCGCATCATCTGTGCGGCCCTGCAGCTCAAGGGCCACGGCGAGATTGAAGTAGGCCTCGGGATACTCCGGTCGCAGGCGGATGGCTTCCTGGTAGTGGCGAACTGCCCGCTCGCGATCGCCGGTCATCAGCAGGGAAAAGCCCAGCTGGTTGTGCGCGCCGGCATATGCTGGATCGAGCCGGATCGCATCTTCGAAGGCCGCGATCGCCTGCACATGCTGCCCGCCATCCCTGAGGGCGCGCCCGAGATTGAAGCGTGCCAGGGGATCATTCGGAAGCAGTTCGGCGGCTCGACGATAATTTTCTGCGGCTCTGGCCGGATCGCCGGCGGCGAGTTCGATATTTCCCAGCACGATCACGTTGTTGGCAATGCTACCGACGGTACGTGCCAGCCCGTGGTTCCTTCCCAGATCGAGGGATTCCTGGACATGCTTGCGCGCCAGTTCGAGCTTCCCCTGTTTCGCATACTGGTCTGCCAGCATGGTATGGGCATGGAAGTTTTCCGGCGCATGGGATAGCGCGTGCCGGTAAAGGTCGAACGAGCTGCGCCACTTGGCGGCATATCCGTGGGCTGCGGTGGCCAGCAGTCCCGCGGCGGCCAATCCGAACGCGACGATTGCAAGTCGCCATCGCGGCGACTGCTGCAAATCCGGAACCGCCCAGGCCGCGCAGATGAATACGCCGATCAGGGGAATGTAAGTGTAGCGGTCGGCCATTGCCTGGCCACCCACCTGGACCACGCCGATCACCGGAACCAGGGTTCCCAGGTACCACAGCCAGCCGACAAGGAACTCAGGCCGGCGCTCGCGCAAGCGCCATGCCGCCGTGCTTATCGCGGTGAGCAGAACGACGGCGGCAACCAGCATGTACGCGTTCCACGCCTCGCGAAACGGATAGAAATAGGACAGGTCGGCGGGATACAGCATCTTGCCAAGGTAGGCTGCATAGGAGATCAGGGCGTTTGCCAGCCTGTCGGCCAAGGTGACCAGTTCGGACTTGGCGGTGGCCGCGCGCTGCGCCAGCATGGTGATTGCCGAGGCCGCGACCACCAGCGCGAACCAGGGCAGCTTTTCGAGCAGCAGCCAGCGCAGCGATTCCGTTGCTGCCGGAGAGGCGCCCGCCGGCGCACCAAGTCGTCGCAGCGGCCAAAAATCCAGCAGCAGCAATACGCAGGGCAGCGTCACGAGCATGGGCTTGGCCATCAGGCCGAGTGCCAGACACGCGGTCGTCGCCAGATACCTTGTCGTAGTGGGGTAGCGCACATAGCCAAGGTAGGCATGCATCGTCAGCAGCCAGAAAGCGGTGGACAGCAAGTCCTTGCGTTCGGAGATCCAGGCCACGGATTCCACGTGCAGCGGATGGATTGCGAACAGGGCCGCGACGGCAGCGGCGCGCCAGCGCTGACCGGTTGCGCGCACCAGGAAGGCATAGAGCAGAAGGGTGTTGGCGCCATGCAGCAGGACGTTTGTGGCATGGTGACCGCGCGGATCGATTCCGAACAGGCTGACGTCAAGCATGTGCGACAACCAGGTAAGCGGATGCCAGTTGGCGGCATGGAAGGCGGTGAAGGCCCAGACCAGATTCGCCAGCGTCAGTCCCTGACGAACCGCTGCATTGTCCGTGACGTATTCCGGGTCGTCCCAGCTGACAAATCCGAACGACAGCACCTGATGGTAGATCGCGGCAACCAGCAGCAACAGGCCGGCAGAGAACCAGAAATCTCGCTGCTGGACGCGATCCGGCAGCGTCACGGAGGCATTCCCGGCCCAGTTGAGGACTCCGGCAAGCCATGCGCGTTCGGCTGTCGGTGCATGGAACACCCGTCGTCGCCGTACCGCCAGCGCCGACTTTCAAGCGCTGCCGCCCATTGCAATCGACAGCTTCCCAAAGCGGCAACCCCTAGCGCCCGGTAGCCGGCGCTGCGGCATGATCGACTGCGGTGGTTGCCCGCTGTATTCAACTGGGCAAGCTGCGGCATGAATGCAAGCTAGCCATGCAGAAGGATTTCGCGCGGCGTCGATTCGAGAATGGATTGCCTGATGGCTTCATGCAGCCCGCTGTCCAGGATGTCGAGCGGATTGAAGTCGTCGGTAAGGACCAGGCCGCCTTCGATCCGCGGCAGCATCCTGCCCTGACGCATCCCCAGCGCGACGAAGGGTTGCGCCATTGGATGGACGTCGGCCAGGGTGGTCACGAGTGCCTGGCCGACCGGGCGGTCGGATGCCACCAGCACCAGGTTGCCGCCCTTCGAATTGGTGCCGGCGAGGTCAAAAAGCGGAAACGCAGCGACTTCCAGGAACTGCGTCTGCATGGTGGCAACGATAGCCGGGGAAAGTAGCGGGGCTGCCCGTGCATCGGCGATGACGTTGATTGCCATGATGCCGTCCGGGGTCAGTCGTGCCTTGACCTGGGCGAGGGCTTCGCGGGTCAGCAGATGACTCGGCGTCGAGTCGCCGGAGAACGCATCCATGATGATGATGTCGTAGCGGCGGCCATTCTGGGTGAGGAAGTACCGGGCGTCTTCGATCACTACCGGGCGTTTCAGGCGCAGGCTGAAGTGCTTTTCGGCCATGGCCACGACCACGGGGTCGATGTCGATGGCTTCGACATCAATGCCGCGTTGCTGCAGCCTCGCCGCGATCACCCCGGCCCCGAGGCCGACGACCAGGGCCGAACGGGCGTCGGGCTTGATCGCCAGCGGCAGTGTTTCCAGCAGGTAGGCATACTCGTAGACGGACTGCCCGGTCTTCTGGTCGACGCCCCCCTGAACCAGACCGTTGATCATCATTTCCCGCGTCTGGTAGTTCGTGCCGATGTACTCGACGACCTTGACATTGCCGTAGTAGCTGTCGATTCCCTCGATCAGGTTGGCGCGGGTGCCGTCCGGCAGGGTCACGGAAGGCAATTTCCCGGCGGGCAGCAGGAAGGCCGCTGCCAGCAGCAAGGCGCCGGCAGCGGCGCCCTGGCGCCGCGCGAAGAAGACAAAATAGGCCAATCCGAGCAGCACCAGCATGGCGCCGCAAATCTGGTAGGCGCGTGATACGCCGACGACGCCGATGATCCAGTAGCCGGCCAAGGCCGTTCCGACCATGCTGCCCAGCGTCGACAAGGCGTAAAGGAGACCGACGGTACGGCCCAGGCTGGCCAGTTCGCGGGCGGCGATCCTGACCACGAAGGGTGAGACGCAGCCCAGCAGCAGCAGCGACGGAACGAACAGCAAGGTGGCGCTGAGCAGGGCTCCGCCGCGCAGACCAAGAGGCACCGAAACCAGGATCGCCCAGGGCTTCAAGGTCGGCACCAGCAAGACCAGAATGCCGGCGGCGATGATCAAGCCGTACAGCCATGTCGGCGATGGATGCCTGTCGGCGAGGACTCCGCCGATGGCGTACCCGGCCGAAAGCGAAAGCAGGGTGACCGTGATCAGCGCGGTCCATACGTAAAGGCTGACCCCGAAATACGGACCGATGACACGCGCTCCCAATACTTCGATGACCATGACCAGGCCGCCGCAAAGCGTGGTCGTCAGCATCAGGAAATAGCGAAACGAATCCGAATCTTGTCTGTGCATATCGGCTTTCAGGATAAGTCGAGTGGGGGCAATTGTAATTGCAGTTCCCGGCGTTATGCCGTGCCGCGGCGAAAAGCCGACCTGGCTGGATGCCATTGTTTGACGCTGTTGCGGAACTCCAAGATAATCCTCGCGCAATCGTCTGCGCCTGAAACCACCGCCGTGCGTAGCGGAGAACTCGCCGCTTGCACGGAAGCGAAATCTCCTTGCGCGAAACCTGAATCCTTGCCTGAGAACAAGCCCTGCATCGGTCCTTATCCGCGGTGGTCGGCGCTGCGCGCGGACGGCCGCCCGCCGCAATCGTATCGGGCCTCCGGCCGGTGAAGAAGCGGCGTCAGCTGCCGATTTCCGGCCGCGGGCCTGCAGCAATCTGCCCCTGTGGCAGCGGGCGCCCATTGGCGCAGTGTTGCGGCAGCGCAGAATTGGCGCGGCAGATGGCGAACGCCGTCGCTGCCCATCAGGCCAATCGCATTGACGATGCTTTCGCCGCTTACTCGGCCATTCTCGAACGCTGTCCGGATCATGCGGATGCGCTCCACTATTCCGGAGTCATTCTTTTCCAGCGCGGCGAACCGGAGCCGGCGCGGGCAAGGATAGGGCAGGCCATAGCCCGGCGTCCGGAAGTCGCGGCCTATCACGCCAACCTTGGCAACGTGCTGAAGCGGCTCGGCGAGCCCAATGCCGCACTGCAATCCTTCGCGCGGTCTCTGGCGCTTGATCCCGCCCAGCCGGCAATCCAATACAACTACGGGCTGCTGCTGCTGGACCTTTGTCGGAGCAAAGAAGCGGTCGACGCTTTCAGGCAGGCGCTCAAGCGCTGGCCGGATTGGCCGCTGGCATGGATGGAACTGGGGAGCGCCCTGTTTGCGGAAGAAGATATCGATGCCGCTGCCGCCGCCTATGCCCGGGCCCTGGAACTCGACCCGCGACTGGCCAGTGCCTATCTCAGGATGGGAACACCCTTGATGCGCTGTGGCGACGTCGCCGGCGCTATTCTTGGTTTTGAGAAAGCCGAGGAAATCGATCCCGAAGATGAGATGGCCTGTTCCGCCCGGCTGTTTGCCCTCGGCCTGAGCGCCGAACATGATGGCGCCACCATCCTCGCGGAACACCTGGGCTGGCAGCGGCGTTTCGGCGACGGCATTCCGCGCATGCCTGCGACCATTCGTGTGCGCGGCGATCGCCTGCGGATCGCCTATCTCTCCGGCGACCTGCGGCGCCATCCGATGCGTTTTTTCGTGCGGCCGATGTTGCGCCATCACGATCGACGCCAGGTTGTCGTGACGGCATACGCAACGTCGCACCAGCCGGACGATGAGGTAACCAGGGAACTGCGACCGCTCACGGACGACTGGGTTGACTGCCGCACCATGGATCCCGCAGCCCTGGCGCAGCGCATAGCCAGCGACGGAATCGACGTTCTGGTGGACCTTGCCGGGCATACCGAAGGTGGCCGGATGCTGGCGCTGGCGGCACATCCGGCACGATTCCAATGCACCATGCTGGGTTACATGTCTACCACCGGAGTGCGCAGCATCGACGCGCGTATTGCCGATGCCGTGGCAATACCGCCGGATGCGGAAGCCTGGTTTTCGGAAAAAATCCTGCGCCTGCCTCACAGTCAGTGGTGCTATCTGCCGGACGCCGTGACGCCGCCGGTCAACGAACTGCCGGCATCCCGCGATGGCTACCTGACCTATGGCTCGTTTCACTCTGTGGCCAAGATCAATGCGCGCGTTCTCGCGCTCTGGGTGGAACTGCTGCGCAGCCAACCCAGGGCAAGGCTGCTGCTCGTGGCCTGGGGCGAGGCGGCCAAGCGGCACCTGCGCGCGCCCTTCGAACGTGCCGGCGTCGGCTCGCGGCTCCTGGTGGTCGATACCCTGCCGTACGACCGCTACCTCGAGCTTTACCATCGCGTCGACGTCTCGCTCGACGTATTTCCCTATGCCGGCGGAACCGTTAACTGCGAATCGCTCTGGATGGGGGTGCCGGTGATGACCTTGGCTCACGATTCCCCGGCCGGACGCGGCGGGGCCTCGATCATGTGCGCTGCAGGAATGCCCGAGTGGGTGGCGCAAAGCGAGTCGGAGTGGCTCGAACGCGTCGCCGAACTCGTCGCTGATCTCGGTGTGCTGGGCGCCTTGCGCCGGGAGTTGCGCGGGCGCCTGGGCGGTTCGCCCCTGATGGATGCGCCGCGCTATGTTGCCGATTTGGAGCAGCTGCTCGCGGCACAGGTTTCCTGAAGCAGCGTCGGGCATGTTGAGCACGATTCTTGCATCGCTTTTCAATTTTTTGCCTTGCCGAAGCTTCGGGTAAGGGCAAGTCGAAACCCGCATCAATCCAACCCAAAGGTGTTTTCATGTCTCTCCTCGCTACACCCAAACAAGGGCTTGTAAAGCTTTCCCTTCTGGCCGCGCTGGCCGTGTTTCCCTTTGTCGCCGAAGCCCAGGACGACAGGCGCAAGGCACAGTTCGACAGCCGCCTCGGTGCCGTCAAGTCGCTGAATATGGCCTTGTCCAGCGACCCTGGCGCGGCGCGTCCCGAGGTCAAGGCGACAATGGCCAAGGTGGCGGCGCGCCAGAAGGAAGCTGAAGAACTGGCCGCGGTCGGCGAATACGACACCGCGCGCATGATTCTCGACGAAGGCTACGCTTTGCTGACGAAGACCCTGGCTTCCGTCAAGGCCGGCTCCGGATACACCGGCCCGTCAGGCGCCGCGGCGGCGGAGCATGCGGGCCACGCATCCAGACAGGCCGCAAGCGAGCGCTTGGTGGCCAGCGCGCGGTCGCTGCTCGATGCCGCGAAGCGGGGCAACGCCGAAGCCGGTGGCGGCAAGACCGCCGATCTGGCGCGCATCGAGTCCGCCATCGCTGCAGCCGACCAGGCCTGCAAGTCCGGCGACCACGACCGCGGCGAGACGATGGCCAACAATGCGATGAAGGAACTGCGGCCGCTGCTGGTGACGCTCAAGGGCGGTTCATCCGCCAGCACCGCAACTGCCGTGGCGGTCGATGGCGAAAAGGACAAGGCCCAACTGCTGGCCGCGTTTGACAGGGAAATGATGGGCGCCAAGGCAATCCTGGACGCCCTGAAGCGCCAGAACCAAGAGAAGCGCGCCGGCAAGGAAGGCGAGATAGCTGACATCGAAACCCGCCTGCGCCAGGCCGAAACCCTGCGCGGCGTGGATATATCCGCCGCCGACAAGTTGCTCGACGATGCCTACAAGCAGACCAAGCAGGCATTGCAGTCGGTCAACGTCGCGAGCGCACAGACGGCGTCCGCGGCAAGCTCCGGGGCGACCGGCAGCGGTGCCGGCGCCGAGGCGCAGCGCGCCGAGGTCGATCGCCTGTTGAAATCGTCGGCCTTGCTGCGCGATGCCGTGCAGCGTATCGGCAAGGAGAAGGGCGCCGACAGTGCCACGACCCTGTCGCGCATCGATGCCTTGTCTGTCGAAGCCCGCAGCCGCCAGGCGTCGGACCCGGCGCGTGCCCTGCAGGCGGCGACCGAAGCCAACCAGACCGCCAAGGATGCGCTGGCCAAGCTGAGGTAGCGACAGTCTGGCGGCCGAGGGGTCGCTGTGCGGCTCTAGTTTCGCCCCACGCCGATAATTCCGGCGGCTGCCGCGGCGTCCAGGTAGGCGGCTTCCAGCGCCCGCGCCAGGCCCGCGCAGTCGCACAATTCTGATCCGGCGAGGCGTTTTCGCATCTGCCTGCGCAGTGCGACAAACGCCGCCGGATCGGCCAGCCAGCCCTCGACACGGGCGATCCAGTCCGCCACGCTCGACCCAACGCAGTCCCGCAGCCCGGCCGCGACGAGAACGCTGCCGCCATGGCGCGAGGCATGCGAGATTCCCGCCAGGCTCAAGGTGGGAACCCCCATCCAAAGGCTTTCGCAGAGGTTGGTCGCGAGGTTGAAGGGCTGAGTGTCGAGCGCGATATCGACCTGCGCTATGGCCTTCCACCTGGCGCTGGGGGCGGCCCAGGGTTCCAGTTGGAGGCGGCGGCTGGCGACGCCCCGCAACGCCAACTCGTCCTGCATGCGCTGGCGCACGGTAGCATCGGCAAAGGGGCTGGCCAGCCAGCGCAAGGTGGCCTCAGGAAACGCGGCGAGCAGTTGCGACCAGGCGTCGAGCGCCGACGGACTGACCTTGGCCAGGTTGGCGGCGACGCCGAAGCGCAGGTTGCGCCTCGACAGCGGCGGGCGGGTGGCGATCGCCGGCGTGCCCTGCGGAGGGGTGTAGCCGTAGTAGCAGCGCGGCAGCCGCAGCAGGGCTTCATCGCGCGGCAGCTCTGGCGGATCGGCGAAATGGTCGCTGATCCGGTAATCGATGGCAGCCACACCGGTCGCATGCGGGTAGCCGAGGTAGCTGATCTGCACCGGCGCCGCACGCGCGGAGAAGACGGCAAGCCTGTTGTCGCCGGTGTGACCGACAAGATCGACCAGCACGTCGATTGCGTCGGCCCGGATCAGCGTCGTCAGCTCACGGTCATCGAGGTCGGCAACGTCACGCCAGCGCTCCGCCATCCCGCGCAACTTGCGAGTCATGTCATCGTTGTGCCGCGCCGTGTGGTACACGACGATCTCGAAGCCCCGGCGGTCGTGGTGGCGCAGCACGCCCTCCATGAAGATCGCCACCGGATGCTGGTGCCAGTCGCCGCTGACATAGCCGACGCGCAGCCGCGCGCCGTTGCGCGCGGCGGCTACGAAAGGCGCAGCATCGCCGCGCTGCGAAGCGCAGATCGTGTCCCAGCGCCTGTGTTCGGCGGCGATTTCGGCGGCGCCCAGCGTGTCGGAATACATCATCGCCAGCAGGTAGTTGGAACGCAGCTTGAGGTCGCTGGGTGCCAGTGCAAGCGCGCCAAGGTAGTTCTCGAGGGCGTCGTCGATCCTGGCGACGTTCTTGAGTGCCGTGGCCAGGTTTTCAATGGCCTCCGGCCGCGTCGGCTCGACATTGCGGGCGCGTTCGTAAGCGGCGATGGCTTCGCTGACGCGGCCCAGCATCGCGAGCGCCGTGCCCATTCCGTTCAGCGCATCGTAGTGGTCATTGTCGAAGCGCAAGGCGCCGGCGCAGTAGTCGAGAGCCTGCCGGGCGTGGCGTGTCTCCAGCGCCGACTTTCCGGCCGCGACCCAGGGTTCCGGGTCGGTCTCGCCGGCCAGGCCGAGATCGAAGTGCGGCTGGGCACGACGGAAATCGCCCTTGGCGCACCACGATCGCGCCAGCGGAAAGTGGCAGTACGTTAGCCGTGCATTGAGTGCCAGGGCCTGACCCAGGGCGCCGATGGCGTCGTCGTGAAGCCCCAGGTCCTGCAGCGCCAGGCCGCGATTGCCGTGCGCCGCGGCAAATCCGGGGCGCAGGCCGAGCGCCCGGTCATAGGCGGCGACGGCTGCCGGCAGCTCACCCGAACGTTTCAGCGCATTGCCGAGATTGACATGGAACTCCGGAATCTCCGGAGCTTGCGCGATGGCTTCGCCAATCAATGCCACGGCATCGCCGTAGCGGCCCTGGTGGAAGGCGATCAGGCCGAGGTAATGGCGCGCATGGGGCCAGTTGGGATCGCTGGCTGCGATCCGGAGATAGCACTGCAGTGCCTCGTCCAGGCGGCCGGACTGGTGATGCATGACCCCCTGTTCGAGGATTCGGGTGGACTCGGTACTCATGGTCAAGGCGCTGCATCAGCGTGATTCACCCGGCGCACCGGGAGGCGTACGAATCATCAGTCGTCCTGGCGGCACGCCGATTCGACGAAAACGTGCTGCGACGATTCTAGCGGAGCTCGCAAAGTTCCCGATGCGTCCTGCGATCCGGCCGCGGTGCGCCGGAAGGGGGAATCAATGCGCCATCCGCCCATCATGCGCGGCTCCTGATCGCCCGGCAAAACGGCGTAAGATTCCCCGCTCGCAAGGACGCCCTGCCAGCCACACCGCCCCTGAAACTCCTGAGCCGGATTCCATGAAACAGAACGAACCGACGGTCGCCGAGATGTTCTCCGCCGCGTTCGCCGTGCACCAGCGCGGCCAGGTTGGCGACGCTGCCGCACGCTACGAAGAGATCCTGGGCCGCCAGCCGGGACATGCCGACGCCCTGTACCTGCGCGGACTGATCGCGATGGAAGGAAACCAGTTCGAGCTGGCACGGCACTATGTCGGCACCGCGCTCGCCGCGCAACCGAATCACCCCCAATTGCTTAACGCCCTGGGCGAGACCCTGCGCCGCATGGGCAACGTTGCGGCCGCGGAAGACCTGCTGCGCCGTGCCCTTGAGCAGGCGCCGGATCATGCCGATGCGCTCAACAATCTCGGTGTGCTGTTGTCGGAAAGTGGTCGCGGTGCCGAAGGAATCGCGCTGTTCAAGACCATCCTGCACACCCGACCCGAGGACATGCGGGCCATGTTCAACCTCGCCCTGGCCTACAAGCGCAGCGGCGACCTGGCGGCGGCGATCGAATGCTATCGGCGCGTTCGCGACAGGCGTCCGGACTGGCCGGAGGCCGGCAATGGGCTGGGCCTGGCCCTGAAGAACAGCGGACGGATCGACGAGGCGCGCGCGGTGTTCGAGGATGTGTTCGTCCGCACCGCGAACCGCGATGCGGGCAGCAACCTGCTGCTTACGCTTTGCTATGACTCGACCCTGCTGCCGGGACAAATGCTGGCCATGCACCGGCGCATTGCTGCCACGTTGTACCCCCCGACCGCCGAGCTACCTGCCCAGCCGGCCCGAGCTCCGCTGCCGGAGCGTCCGCGGGTCGGCTTTGTCTCGGCAGATTTCCGAAATCATGCCATGCGCTTCTTCATCGAACCGCTGGCGAGGGGACTGCGTGACATGGGCATCGAGGCCGTCGCCTACTACAACTTCGACCGCGAAGACGCGATCACGGCGCGGTTGAAGCCCTTGTTCGCCGATTTCGTCCATGTCGAAGAGATGTCCGACGAAGCGCTCGACACGCGCATTCGCGCCGACCGTATCGACGTGCTGGTTGACCTTTCCGGGCATTCCGCAAACAACCGCCTTGGTGTCTTCACCCGCCGACCGGCGCCGGTCCAGCTCAACTGGATCGGCTTCGTGTCGACGACCGGGCTCGACTGCTTCGATGCCCACCTGACCGACGAGATCGCCTTGCCGCCGGCGATGTCTGCCGAGTTCTCGGAACCTCTCGCCTACCTGCCCGGCTGCCAGTGGTGCTATGCGCCGCCTGCCGAGCGGCCGCCCGTGGTCGATGGTCGTTCCGATAGCTTTGTGTTCGGTGGCCTGCACACGCCGGCGAAGATCAACCGCGTGGCGTTGCTGGCCTGGGCGCGGATACTGCGCGGCGCGCCGTCGGCGAGGCTGCGGCTGATGGGTGATGGCACCGACGCACTGCTGCTGCGGCTTGCCGAACTGGTGCCGGACGGTGCCGAACTGGCAGGTCGCATCGATTGCCGCAAGTCCGGCAGCCCCGAGGATTTTCTGGATGCACATTTCGGAATTGACCTGATGCTGGATGTCTTTCCCTGCAACGGTGGCACGACCACTTTCCAGTCCTTGTGGATGGGAGTGCCGGTACTGACCCTGGCTTTTGATCACTGCGGCGGCCGGGGTGGAGCCAGTATCCTCAGCCGCATCGGATCTGACGACTTGATTTGCACGGCCGTGGACGATTACATTGAACGGGCAGTAGCCATTGCCCGTGGTATTGGCCCTTCTCCCGCGCGTGGGGCCGCCTTGCGGGAACGGCTGATGGGCTCGTCCCTTGTTGACGCCGGCACGTTCGCGCGCGGCTTCATCTCGACGATCCGCGATCTGCGGTCGGGTTTGGAATGAGGGCGGAAGGCATGGGTGAACAGTCGCAAATTCCCGAAATCCTGCAGCAGCCAGGCGGATGGAAATGACCCGGGTATTGGTCCTCGGGGCGCATGGCATGCTGGGTAGTGCGCTTGGCTATCACTTGCCGCGGGCCGGCTTTGAAGTATCCACTGCGTCACGGCCGGAACTCGATGCGATAAGCCCGGACTTCACCTTGATTGGGAAGCTGCAACCCAGGGCCGTGGTTAACGCGATTGGCCTGACAAACCGTCATCTCGACCAGGCCGAATCTGATTTTCTGCGGATAAACAGCCTCTTCCCGCGCCGTCTGGCTGACTGGTGCTGCGCCCATGATCTGCCGCTGATACATATCTCGACCGATTGTGTGTTCAAGGGAGATGCTGGTCCATACGATGAGCATGCCCAGGCAGATGCAAGCGATGTGTATGGACTCAGCAAATATTGGGGAGAACCATCCAATGCGATGGTGTTGAGGACCTCCATCGTCGGACCTGAATTGCGCAATTACTACTCCCTGCTTTGCTGGTTCCTGGGCCAAAGCGGGAATGTTCGTGGCTATCGGAACCACCTCTGGAACGGCATTACCACCCTGGAGTTGGCGCGCATCATTGGCGTGCTGATAAAAGGTGATTTGTGCCGGCCGGGGATACGCCATGTGTATGGAGAAGACCTTACCAAGCTGGACCTGCTCCGCTTGATGCAAGCGGCCTTCGAGAAGACAGGCGTTTCGATACAGCCCTGGGATGATGTAAGCCCCCGTGACATGCGCCTGCGTACGGGATACCCAGGTTTCCTGGAGGCGCTGGCGATCCAGCCGATGAACGAGCAGTTGATGAAGCTGCGCAACTTTACCGATGCTCGTGGCCATTGGCGTGATGGGCCATGCACGGACACTTGAAGATTCCCATGAAACAGCGCAAGCCGACGGTCGTCGAGATGTTCTCCGTCGCATTCGCGACCCACCAGCGCGGGCAGGTTGCCGAAGCTGCCGCACGCTACGAGGAAATCCTGCGCCGTCAGCCTGACCATGCCGATGCCCTGCACCTGCGCGGGCTGATTGCCATGGAGCAGGGTGAGCTTGAACTGGCGCGCCACTGCGTCGGCCAGGCGCTGGCCCGGCAGCCGAACCATCCCCAACTGCTCAACACGCTGGGTGAAACCCTGCGCCGCTTGGGCGACATCGCCGCTGCCGAGGAACACCTGCGCCACGCGCTAAGGCAGGCGCCGACCCATGTCGATGCGCTCAACAATCTCGGCGTACTGCTGTCCAAGAGCGGTCGCAGTGCACAGGGGGTCGAGTTGTTTGAGGCCATCCTTCGCACCCAGCCGAACGACAGGCGGGCCATGTACAACCTGGGTGAGGCACACAGGGTGAGTGGCAACCAGGCGGCCGCGATCAAATGCTATTGGCGACTGCATGAACTGCATCCCTCCTGGATCGAAGCCGGCAATGCCTTGCTGCTGACTTCGTGCTATGACCCGAACTTGCACCCGGGGGAGCTTCTATCCATCCACCGGCGGGTAGCCTCGGTGCTGTATCCCGCGCCGGTCGCCAGGGTCGCCGCATCCTCGCCGATTCTGCGGCTCGGCGACAGCTTGCGGATAGGCTTTGTCTCCGGTGATTTTCGAGGCCATGCGATGAGTTTCTTCATCGAGCCTCTGGCGCGCGGCCTGCGCGAAACTGGTGTTGAGGCCTTTGCCTATTGCAACTTTTCCCGCGAAGACGCGATCACGGACCGGCTCAAGGCGCTGTTTGCCGCTTTCATTCATGTCGAGCAGATGTCCGACGACGCGCTTGAGGCTCGCATCCGCGCCGACCGTATTGACGTGCTGGTCGATCTTTCCGGGCATACGGGGCATAACCGCCTTGGAGTCTTCACCCGTCGAGCGGCGCCAGTCCAGCTCAACTGGATCGGCTATCTGGCGACGAGCGGGCTCGACTGTTTCGATGCGCACCTGACGGACGCCGTCGCCGTTCCACCCGAAATGTCCTGCGAATTCTCGGAGCCTCTCGCCTACCTGCCCGGTTGCCAATGGTGCTACGCGCCACCGGTCGAACGGCCGCCCGTGGACGAGCGTCATGCCGATACCTTCGTGTTCGGTGGCCTGCACAATCCGGCAAAGATCAACCGCGAGGTGCTGCTGGCCTGGGCCAGGATACTGCGCGCGACCGCGCCGTCGCGGCTGCTGCTGATGGGCGACGGCGTCGACGCCCTGCCGGCAAGGTTGGCGCAACTGGTGCCGGATGGGGATGAACTGGCGCGGCACATCGACTGCCGCAAAGCCGGCAGCCTGGACGAGTTCCTCGATGCCCACCGCGAGATCGACCTGATGCTCGACACCTTTCCCTATAGCGGCGGCACGACCACCTTCCATGCCCTGTGGATGGGGGTGCCGGTGCTGACGCTGGCCTTCGATCATAGCGCCGGCCGCGGCGGGGCCAGCATCCTGAGCCGAGTCGGCGCAGACGACCTGGTCTGCTCGACGCTGGACGCCTATGTCGATCGCGCGGTCGCCATCGCGCAGGGCGGCGGCACGGCTCCAACGCGGGGCCGTGCCCTGCGCCAACGACTGATGGACTCATCGCTGGTCGATGAGAGCGATTTTGCCCAAGGCTTCGTGGACACCGTTCGTGTCCTGGTTGCGGCGAAGGCCGGTGTGTCCTGAATCGTGCGGGACGGCAGAGGTCGCTATCAAAGCATGCCCTGATCGGCCCGGGGAAGCATGACGCTCGCCAGTTCAGGCAGTGCGCGCGCCACATCCCGGTTGGCGTCTCAGCGTTGCTGTGTCTTCGAAATATTCGCTTCGCTGGGAGTTGCCGGAGCGGCCGCCGCGACGTCATGCCAACGGTCAAACATCTGTTCGTAGGCGTCTTCGAGGGACGTGGTCAAGGCTGCCACATCGCACAACGGACTGTTTGCGATTCTCGCGCGTTGCGCGAATCGGAACTCGCGGCGCAGTTCGATGTTCCTGGCCAGGGCGACCACCTTGTCGAGGTACTCGAGCTCGGTCTCCGCTTTCCACTCGAGGTGTTCGATCGCATCCAGTATCGACGTCGTCATTCTTTGTCCGATCGGCTGCCCCATCAGGGTCACCACCGGCACGCCCATCCAAAGGGCTTCGCAGCTTGTGGTGCACCCGCCCTGGTTGCCCACGGGGTCCAGGGCAACGTCCAGCTTGTTGTAAAGCGACATATGCGAATGCCAGTCAGGCGTGGCGCCAACCAGTTCCACCCTGTCTGGTGCTATTCCGTGTCCCTTCATTGCGTCCGCGATGCTTCGTCGATTGGCGGCCAGTTCAAATTCCTTGGTCTTCAGCAACAAGGTCGCTTCCGGTAAGGCGTGCAGTATTTCAGCCCACAGCCTGAGGCTTGCCTGGGTGGTTTTTCGCAGTTGATTGAAGCTGCCCAGGCAAACGGAACCGTCTGCCGCCGGCTGCCACCGTATGGCGGGGGCATCGTCGCGACCGGGGTACGCGACACACACCCGCGGTAGACGCCAGATTTCCTCGCTGTAGTACCGGTCCTCGGTTAGGGGCAGCGCCACCGGGTCAGCGATCCAGTAGTCCATTTCGCTCAGTCCGGTAGTGGCAAAGAAGCCCAGGAAATGAACCTGCACCGGCGCCGCACGGCGGGCGAAGATGCCCAGCCGGTTGTACGCCGTGTGTCCTGAAAGATCGACGAGAACGTCGATCTGCTGCTGCTCGATGTGAGCCCGCGCCGACTCGTCGCTCATGTAGGCGATTGATTGCCAGTGGTCGACAAGGCCACGCAGTCGATTGCTGATGGCATCCTCCATGCCGTGGGCAAAAAAGGCAAAGGTCTCGACGCGCTTTTTGTCGTGGGAGGAAAATACAGGCTCGATGAAGTGGCTGACAGCATGCTCCCGAAAATCCGCGGAAACGTAGGCTACCCGCAAGCGGCGGCCGTTTCGGTTCGCCCTCACGAAGACGCGCGTATGCGCCGATGCCCGTTCGTCGGCGTTCAGTATTCCGGTCTCCCATTGCACGGCCTCGGCGAAAAATTCCTGCGATGAATAGTGGTTGGAGCAGGCGAAGGCAAACAGATGATTGCTTCGTGCCTTGGGATCGGATTGGTTGAGCGTGGCTTCGCGACGATAGCTGGCCTCGGCCTCGTCGATACGGCCCAGTTCCCAGAGTGCGTTCCCGAGGTCGCCGTACGCGCGGGGGCAATCGGGATCGATCGACAGCGCCTGGCGGTAGCTGGCTTCAGCTTCCTCGAGCCGCCCCAGCTTCTGGAGAATGTGTCCCAGGCTGTGCTGCGCTCCGGCGTTCCTCGGGTCGATGTTCAGGGCCATGCGGTAGCTGGCCTCGGCTTCGTCCAGGCGGCCCAGTTCGTAGAGCGCGTAAGCGAGATTGCCGTGGGCTTCGGCGTAGTCCGGCTTGCTCAGCAGCGCGCGCCGGAGGCTGGCGTCGGCATCGTTCAGGCGTCCCATCTTCGTGAAGGTGACACCCAGGCCGTTATGCGCCTCGGCGTATTGCGGTGCCGACTGCAGGGCGCGATCGTAGCTGGCCGCGGCCTCTTCCAGGCGGCCGAGTTCGAAAAGTGCGTTTCCCATATTGCCGTAAGTCTCGGCGTAGTCCGGCTTGATCCGCGACGCATGACGATAGCTGGCCACCGCATCCTCAAGGCGCCCCAAATCTTTGTACGTGATGCCCAAACCGTTGTAGGCCTCGGCGTAGTCCGGTATCAGCCGCAATGCATTGAGATAGCTTTCGGCTGCCTCTTCCGGTCGCCCAAGCTCGCGGAGCGTATTTCCCAGGTTATTGTGGGCACCGGCAAAATCCGGCCTGATCCTGGTCGCGCGGTGATAGGCGGCGGCAGCCTCGTCCAGGCGGCCGATGTCCTTCAGCGTCTTCGCCAGGTTGAACTGCGCATCGGCGTCTTCCGGCAGGAGCGTTGCGGCCATCTGCAGGGCAGGCAGCCCATCTCTGCCATCCGCCTTCAGGATTGTGCCCAGCACCAGCCAAACGAATCCCGCTTCGGGGTATCGCTTCAGCAGCGCTCGCGCGAGGTTTTCTCCCGCCGCGTAATCCCTGGCATTGAACAAGTCCAGAAGTTGGGTGCATTCCGCCGAGGTCGGGCCCGCCAGGGGGGGCACGGTGATAGGGGACGGCTTCGTCGCGGCTGGCGGCGCCTTCCGCAAGCAGCAGTTTTTGTACTTGGTCCCGCTACCGCAGGGACAGGGATCGTTGCGACCAGCCTTCATCCAAACCGGAATTTGTCTATGGAGGCCGAGCAGTGTCTCATACTTGCCGGCAGGTCAAATGTCGTGGCTGTTTGCCGCGACATCGCTATCCGGCACTCGGGAAAGCCCTCATCCGGCCCGTCCCGGTTCCGCATCAATTCAACAACCGGGACCTGGGATTACAGGATCGAAATGGTCGGATGGAACCCGCCGGGTCAGATGCGGAATCGGCGATTGACGGCTGCAGCGGCAGTCCTCCATACTCTTCCGAGCCGAGGCTAATCTGTTTCCCAGTCCTGTGGCAGGCCGAAATCGTGGAGCCAGCCTGGCCGAGTTCGAATCACCCATCCTTGACACACCATTTCACCGGAGCTGACTTGACCCACTCCCATGCCGATGCAGAAATCAATGCACTTCTCGGGTCGGCTGTCGACTGTCTGAGCCGGAACATGCTGCTCGAGGCAGAAACGATCCTGCAGCGCGTATTGGCACTCGATCCGGATCGTCCCGACGGAATTCATTTTTTCGGCATCCTTCTGGCAAAGACCGGCCGCTTGCCGGAAGCGCTGACGTGGGTCGAGCGATCCCTCTCGCTTGTGCCGACCGATGTGATGTACCTCAACAATTATGCTGACTTGTTGATGCGGAGCGGCAAGCCGGAACAGGCGATCGCCGCACTTCAGTCGGCGATCGCCCTGGGGTCGGAGCAAGCCGTCACCTACGTGAGCCTGGCCCGTGCTTGCGCGGCATCAGGACAGGTCGACGCGGCGTTGTCGGCCTACCGGCAGTCCGCGAATCTTGCGGCAACGCCGGACTGGGTCTCTGATGAGGCCGCCGAGTATGCATCTCGATCGAACAGGCACGATATTGCACTGACACTGCTGCGCCAACGCCTGTCGCGATATGGGGCGGGACCGCAAACATGGCTTGGCATCGGCAATGCACTTCGTGACCTGGGCGATCATGCCGGCGCGATCGACTCATGGAAGCAGGGTCTCGCTCGCGACCCCAACGATGCGGCTTCGCGACAGAACCTGCTCACGATGTATCAGTACCTTGCGGACTGGGAGTCATCTTCCCGCCTCATGCAGGCGACGTCCGAGGGCATGCGCGGCAGCATGGCCATCGCCGTCAACCCCTCGATGCTGTTATCCGTTACCGACGATCCGGAACTGCAGCTTGCTTGCGCGAAGCGATGGACCTCCCGCTATGGATCGGATGCTGCGGTCAGTGGCATTCGCGGCCAGCGACGTCAGAAGATACGAGTCGGGTATCTGTCGAACGATTTCTGCAATCACGCCACCATGCAGTTGTTGGTCCGAACAATCGAGCTTCATGATCGAGATCGCTTTGAGCTCTTGGCCTATTCATGGAGTCCGGGCGACGGCTCGGATTTGCGACGTCGCACGATTGCGGCGTTTGATCGCTTCACGGAAGTCGGTTCGCTGGACGACGAAGCGGTGGCGCGACAACTGGTCAGTGATCGAATCGATATCGCCGTAGATATGAAGGGATATACGCAGGGGATGCGCCCCGGAATTTTCGTTGGACGCCCTGCGCCGCTACAGATCAGCTATCTCGGCTACCCGGGCACTATGGGCGCGCCATGGATCGACTACTTGATAGCAGACGAGTGGGTGATCCCGGGTGACCTGCGGAACGGATACTCCGAGGCATTGCTTCGACTGCCGTTCTGCTACCAGCCCAATGATCCGCATCGCCCCCTGCCGGAGCCCATGCCACGATCGGAGCTTGGCCTTGATGACTCCGCGGTACTTGTTGGCGCCGTGAATCAGTCCTACAAGATCGTTCCGGAACTCTTCAGCGCATGGATGCGTGTTTTGCAGAAATGCCCCGAGGCGGTGCTGCTGTTGTCGGCTCACGCGGATCAGACCGAGGAGGCGCTGCGCTTGCACGCGAGCATGCAAGGCGTAGCCCCTGAGCGCCTGAGGTTCATGCGCCGTGTTCCATATGCCGACTACTTGCGCATTCTGGGAAGCTGCGACCTGATTCTTGATAGCTTTCCATGCAATGGACACACGACGACCAGCGATGCCATCTGGCTGGGGACGCCAGTGCTTACCCGCGTCGGAAAATCCTTTGCATCCCGGGTTGCCGCGAGCCTGCTCGCCGCATCCGGGCGGCAGGATCTGATTACGGGCAGCTTCGAAGAGTATGAATCAAGAGCCGTTCAGCTCATTGGCCAGCCTGGCAAGCTGTCGCGATTGCGGCGTGAGATCGTCGCAGGAAGATCGACGAACCGGTTGTTCGATTGCGAGGGCTATGTCCGCGACCTCGAGACCGGGTTCCAGATGGCCTGGGAACGACACTTGTCAGGGTATCCCCCTGCCGACATGGCTGTTCTCGCCGCGGGCAATTGAACTATCGCTTTCGGGCAATGACCTCCATGCACGCGCGATACCGCTCACTGATGCCGTAGCGAACCGGCTCAAAGCCGGCTTCCTCGAGGAGAGCATAGAGTCGCGTCCGGCCGAAGTTGTGATAGTGCTCGATCTCGCCCCAATAAGGATTGGCGCGATTCTGGTTCATTGCCGTCCAAAGCACGCTTTCAGAATTCGGCATGGAAACTAAAAGCACCCCCTGCTTTTGAAGCAGCCTGTGCGCGTGCCGCAACCCGTGTTTCGGATAGGGCATATGCTCCAGTACATCCGCCATGCTGATGACGGCGCAAGGCTCGGCGAGCTGCAATTGACCCAATTCGATGCATTGAGACGAAATGCCAAGGCTGGACAGGATGCTGACGTTTTCCGCCCGCAAATCGATTCCCTGAGGGATGAAACCGAACTCCTGCGCGGTAAAAAGCAGCGCCCCATTGCCGAATCCGACGTCCAGCCACGTGCCCTGGGAGGCGTAGGGCAAGATCTTCTCGATCATTCGTGCTGAAATCAGGCGCTGGGCTTCGAGATCGTATCCAACGGCCTGATTCGCATGAGTTCCGCTAAACAGCAAGCGACAGGCAGTTTCCGTGAAGTACCCGCTTGTGAAGACATGCTGGCATGACCCGCACTGCTTCCATTGAATCGTCGGTGACAGTGCCGGTTTGTACAGGGCATGCTTGGAGCAGTCGCCGACGCAGAGGTCAGTCAGTTCAGGGCTTTCGCACAAGGGGCATGCTGCATAAAAAATCCGTTCGTTCATGTCACCGGCTCCGGTAGCGATCCGTCGGAATACCAACCATCCAACACTACACACGGCTAAGCCTATTTGCAACCGGGTCTTGTGCTAGATTCCGATCCGATCGTGCAGGCCCGTGCATGAGCCGATAAGTACGTTTCCAACGACGAAAATGCGGAAGAAAAAACACGCTGGCCCCGCAAAGAATGCGAGTACACCAGTCACGCCAAATCGGACGGCCAGCGATCTTCTCCTGGCCGCGCGCAAGCTGGAGTCGACCGGTGACCTTGCCGGCGCGCTCGGACTTTGCCGCAATGCGCTGTCGATCGCCCCTCTCGACGTAGACGCCAACCTCCTGTATGCGTTTGTCGCCTACCGGCTGGGCAAGTTGGACGAGGCGTTATCCGGGCTACTGCAGGCGCGAAGTCTGCAACCCAACGCCATCGGCTGCTATTTTGGATTGCACGACGTACTGCTCGCGATGCGAAGGACTCCCGAGGCGATCGATGTCATCAAGGAGGGATGCAACCGGTTTCCCGAGGAAACCCGGATGATCTTCCTTCTCGACGAGTCGTTGCGCAATGCCGATCGTCAATCGGAGTCGCTCCCCTACTTGAGGAGCTTGGTTCGAACGGCCGGGAACCAAGACTTCAATGTGGCACTGCGCTTGCGGCGCGCCGAGGATGCTACCTTCGATTGGGCAAGAGGGGGCGAGGAGCGAGGGTTTGCACCCGGCCTGGCTAACATTGAACAATCGGAAATCCTTTACAGCTTGGGAATCATCGATGACGCCGCGAGGTTGCTGGATTTGCATCAGGTTTATTCGCGAAGATTGAACCTCACGAAGCGCCACAATGCGTATTCCGTATATCCGACGTTCGGGCGCAAGAAGAAGATCAGGATCGGCTACGTATCGAATGAGTTTCACGATCATGCGGTCGCCCGCTTGCTGGTCGAGCACCTCGAGTGTCATGATCGAGACCGGTTCGAGATCTTCGGCTATACCTTCGGGCCGGACGACGGATCGGAAATGCTCAAGCGCATACGCCGTACGTTCGACCACCTGCGCTATGTCTATGCCTTTCCTGCGGCATCCGTTGCACAGAGGATCTACGCCGACGAGATCGATATTCTCGTTGACCTCAAGGGCTACACCACCGCCGCCCGGACTGACATATTCACCTATCGGCCGGCGCCGATCCAGGTGAACTGGCTGGGCTATCCGGGGACACTCGGCTCCGACGTGTTTGACTATATCCTGGCCGACGACATTATCGTGCCGACGGAACTGGAAGGCTTCTACAGCGAAGAAGTACTTTCCCATCCATCGTGCTATCAGCCCAATGACTCCCAAAGGAAACTGCTTCCGGCCCCCGAGCGAATTGCCGTCGGTTTGCCGTCGGACGCGATTGTTTTCTGTTCCTTCAACCAGAGCTTCAAGATTCAGCGCCGGCAGGTCGAGGCCTGGGCAAACATATTGAGCCGCGTCCCGGATTCGGTACTCTGGGTCATGCTCAACGACCCGGTGGCAAGAGGAAATTTTGTCGCCTATTTCCAATCAAGGGGAATTGGCGAAAAGCGCATCGTGTGCGCCGCAAAAGTCTCCCAGGAGAACCACTTGGCGCGCCTTCAATGCGCCGACATCATGTTGGACTCCTACCCGTATAACGCCCACACCACGTGCTCCGATGCACTCTGGGCCGGCGTCCCGGTGGTCACCCGGCGCGGGACCGCCTTCGCATCGCGGGTCGCGACCAGCCTATTGACTGCAGTGGGCTTGAGCGAACTTTCCGCCACGTCCGCCAGCCAATATGAGGACATTTGCGTTGATCTGGCGCTCGACAGGACGCGTCTGGCCAATGTAAAGCGCCATCTGACGGACAATCGCAATCGCCTCCCTCTCTTTGACACTCATGGCTTTACGAGATCCATGGAGTCAATGTTCGTCGATATCGTCCGTGACCGTCAGATGCAGGGTTGTTGACGTGCTTTTCTCGGTGTCCAGGCTGCAGCGAGCGAGCGCCAACGTGCGGCTTGCCATCCAAGTCATCAGCTATGTCGCGCTCGCCCTTTGGGTGCTGTGGTGGCTTGGCAACCTGGCAAGATTCCAGTTCCAATTTGCCGATGCTTCCTGGTTGCCAGCGTGGCGTTTTCTGGGTTTTGACTACCTGCACAACCACCTGGGCAGCCAGGCCTGGATGCGGGGTGTCAATCCTTACCTGCAGAGTTTCGGTGACGAGCGCGGCCTGTACGCTTACCCACCAACCGTCTTGCCGCTTTTCTCCTGGGTCGCTCTGGTTCCCGACTTCAAGTTTGCCGCCCGGCTTTGGGCGCTGTTCATTGCCGCCGGCAGCGCGTTCTGCGTGTGGCAGATCTGGCGGTTGCGTCGTGCCGAAGGTTGGAGCGAATTGCCGATTGCAGCCATGCTTGCATTGGTCTTGTGGAGTGCTCCCGTCGTGTTCGCAATGGAGCGAGGCAACTGCGACGTGCTGGTCCTGCTCGCCGTTCTGTTTGCCGCGCTGGCACTGAAGCTGCCGCCGCGGTGGTGGGCGGATTCGCTGGCGGCATTCCTGCTGGCTTTGGCCGTGACGATCAAGATCTACCCGTTGGTTGTGGTGCTTGGCCTCGTTGCACTGCGGCGCTATCGGGTATTGCTCTTGTTGGGGCCGTGCATCGCATTTCTCCTGCTGCCGTTTGGCGAATTTCTGAAGCCGTGGCTGACGGTGGTGCAAACCACACAAGGCCACCGGATCAACCCGGTCAGTGAACTGGTTCAGTGGATGAGCGGCGATGCCATGTCCTTGCTTCCCAATGCCTTTGGCAATTATTTTCAGAGTCGCATGTTCTGGGGCAGCATGCATTCGCCGGGAAACTGGTGGCCGGCCCTGTGGTTGCGCCTTGGCCTCGAATCGGTCGCATCCTGGCCGGTACTGGCTGTGCAGATCGCAACGCTCGCTCCGGTGACGCTCTGGGGTTGCTGGCGGATATTTCGTGTGCCGAATTCGGCTCGGCTGGCATTGCCAATACTTCTGTGGGTCATGGCACTGGCAACTTTCTGGATGCCCCAGTCCTACGATTACAACCTGATCTATTTGCCTTTGCTGATGGTGGCCGTTTGGGATAAGCGCGAGCCGGTGTGGGTGCAGTTACTGCTGCTGCTGTCCCTATCTTGGTGGATTCCGTTTGGGCCGACTGGCTATGATTGGGCATTGGCGCGCGTACTGCTGAAGCTATTGGCGCTTTACGTCGTCACATTGGTCATGATTCGCGGCCTTACCCGGCCAGCGGTCCCGATGACAGTGGCGACGCGACTTTGATTTCGTCCGGCCGGACAGATGCGCTGACTTGAGGTGCTACAGATCGTCCCGAGCGCTGCGCCAATTGCCATGTATGCCTTGCTGGCGGAAGGTGTGAGATTCGAACTCACGGACGCCTTGCGACGTCGCCGGTTTTCCTTACCTCTATGGCTTTCGCCACCAGGCTATAACGCGGCCTGTTTGAAAGTCTGGACTTTGTCTTCACCCTAGCCTTTCAGCCTTAGGTGGGAGCCGTCAAGTCTCTACACGTTCCTGACCGGGATCAGGCTTCGCTCGGCGTTACCTCGGAAACCCCAGGGGCTTCGCCGAATTTGACTCCTTACATCTGACGCGTTTCCACATCAGCGCTCGATTTCACAAGACCGGTGCATTCAACCGCTCTGCCAACCTTCCGTTTGCCAAATTATACAGACCGAACATAGACCGGAAAGTGAGTCGATTCAGTCTGTCCTCAAAGCGTAGCTGCGCCTCGCCAATGTCACGCCTGGAAGCAGGGCCGGCTCTTGGCATGGGCAATTGGCGGCATAATCCCGATGGGCTTGGAAGTCAAAAGCGTAGCAAAGATCAATGCATTGGCGCGCCTCCAGGGGAATCCCATTGTTCGACTGGCTCGCCAAGGCGGTCGGATCAGGTTTTCGCGTCAGCGACCCGGCGGAAACAGCCTTGGGAGATGAATTTGTTCCGGAGCCTGCGGCCGATGCTCCGGCAGATCAACTGATACCTTTGGAACAGGGGTGGAATGCAAGGTACTGGCTTAGATTCGGCGAAAGAATTGCAGGCCTCCATGAGTGAGCGACCGGGAGTCGCACGGCTATCTTTGGGGGGCGGGCTGGGAATTGCTGCACTTATTGCAGGGACAGCCTTTGCAGTTTTCGCTCAAACCCTGATGCATGACTTCATCTCCTGGGATGACTCGGGTTATGTGACCCGCAATGAAACCGTGTTGGCTGGCGTGACGCTGGACGGACTGATGTGGGCGCTGAAGACCTTTCATATGGGGAATTGGCATCCCGTCACGTGGCTGTCACACATGGTGGACGTCGAGTTGTTTGGACTATGGGCTGGCGGGCATCATCTAAGCAGCATTGTTCTTCACGCTGCAAACAGCGTTTTGGTATTCAGCCTGTTGTATCGCGCCAGCAAGGATTGGCAACCAGCAGCTCTTGTGGCGCTGATGTTTGCTGTTCACCCCTTGCACGTTGAGTCAGTCGCGTGGGTAGCGGAAAGGAAGGACTTGCTTTGTGCGTTTTTCTGGTTGCTTGCGCTTAGCGCCTATATCAGTTGGGTCGATTCACGAAATATCAGGGCATTCCTTTTCTTGCTGCTCTTTTCGGCTTTGGCTCTGATGGCCAAGCCCATGGCAGTGTCGCTACCGATAAGCCTGCTGCTGCTCGATATATGGCCGCTGCGCCGATGGAACAGTCGCAGTCTGCGTGCACTCCTGCCATTGTTCGTGGAGAAAGCACCAATCTTTATTCTGGTATTCGCGTCGGCGTGGGTAACCCTGGTCGCGCAAGGCTCGGCGCAGGCGGTGACGGAGTTCGCCGCATGGCCTCTGGAAGCGCGTCTTGCCAATGCCGTGCTGTCGTATGGGGCGTATTTCCTGCAAACCCTGCTGCCAGTGGATTTGGCTTTTTTCTATCCGCAGCGGAATGACCCGAGACTCGCGGAGTTGTTGGCGGCTCTGGCCCTTATTCTTGGTCTGGGCTGCTATGCCGTCTTGCGAATTTCTTCGCAAGGATTTCTTGCAGTGGGTTTGGCTTGGTGGCTCATTACGCTGATTCCGACGATCGGTCTGGTTCAGGTGGGAATGCAGTCTCGTGCAGACCGCTACATGTATTTTCCAATCCTGGGCTTGCTTGTCATGCTGGGATGGCTTTGGTGGCACCAACCCTCTCGCCTCCGGCGCGCGATTGTCCTTGGCTTGCTGACGGTTCTGATCCTGAGCTGGACCTGGACGACGATTGGATACACGGCACAATGGAAAGACAATGCCAGGCTCTACAGTCACGCCATCAGCACCCACCCGAAGAGCTGCCTGCCTTACGCACTCCTCGCGAGAACACGCATGCAGGAGAAAAAGCTTCAGGAGGCTTCGATGGTTCTTTCCCAGGGTATGCAGAATTGCGGGCCGGACTCGGCAGCCAACCTGCTCCCGATAGCGCTTGGTGACCTGGAGATGCGGCGCAACAACCCCGCTGCTGCCGTTGAGCATTACCTTCGTGCGGCAGGCGGCTCTGAAGCCTCCACTCCCATCATGATACGGTTGTCGGGCGCCATGCTGTCAGCCGGAAACCATGCCGAAGCGCGTCGCTACGCGCTGGCGGCATTACGTTACGGCCCGAATGCACCAGATGCGCTGCGGCAGTTTGGTCGTGTCCTGACCGAAGAGGGCGACTTCGCTCAAAGCGCCGTGTTTCATGAGAAATGGGTAGCGATGGAACCGCGAAGCGCGGAGGCTTGGTATGGTTTGGCGCTTGCTTACGACCGCAAGGGTGAGCTTGCGGCAGCGGTGGATTCGTACCGCCGGGCCAGCGCAATTGAGCCACGCCACCTTGGCATGCGCCTGCAATACGGCTGGGCTTTATGGCGCAAGGGCCAGGTAACAGATGCCAGGAATATCGTGGCATCAGTCCTGAAAGACGATCCCAACAGCGAACTCGCCCATTCGATGCGAAAGCGATTCGAAATCTGCGAGAGCGACCAAACCAACAAGTCCTGCATCGCCGGACGCTAGGGCTGCTCACAATCACGCCATGCGCCGGATGATTGTGAATGGCTCCTAGCCCAATTTGAAAGGCCGACCATGGCGAATGCCGACAAGCTATTCGCCCGTGCGCAACAGGCGCAGCGGGCGGGAGACGCGCAAAAGGCGATGCGGCTATACCGGGATGTTCTGCGGGTCGCTCCGCGTCATCTCGACGCCTGCTATTTGCTCGGTACCCTGCAGGCGACCAGCGGTGATCTCGCTGCGGCGGCCGCAACACTGCAAGAGGCGGCGGCAATCGAGCCCCGCTCGGCTCAGGTCCAGACCAATCTCGGGCTGGTTCTGAAGATGCTCGGACGCGGCGAACAGGCCGAGATATCGTTCCGCAATGCGCTTGCCATCGATGCCAATCTGCCGCAGGCGGCCAACAATCTGGCGGCGCTGCTCATCGACCGCGGGTGGCCGGTAGAGGCTGAAGCGCTTGCCCGGCAGGCGGCAGGCTGCGGCCCCGATGCCGCGGCCTATGCGCTCGTGCAACTGGCCAATGCGCAAGCCGCCCAGGGACGCATTGCCGATGCCGTCGCTACCTTGCAGTGGCTGCTGGAGCGTGAACCTGACCATCGCGTTGGCTGGGGGAATTTTCTGTCCTTCCTGCATTACGACGTGACGCGAACGCGCGAGCAAGTCTATGGCAGCCATTGCCTGTGGGGTCGGCGCTTTGCGCCGGCTGTCAGGCTGGAACCATTCACCCGGCGCGATGGCAAGCTGCGCATCGGCTACCTTTCTCCGGATTTGCTTGAACATCCGGTAGGTCAACTTATCGAGCCGGTGATCGCCGGGCATGACAGGGGGCGCTTCGAGGTTTTCCTGTACAGCGATACCGATGCCAGTGATGCGCTGACGGAAAGGCTGCGTGCCGTGCCCGGTGTCGTCTGGCGCGATGTCCTCAAGTTGCCCGACACCGCAGTGGCGGAACAGATTCGTGGTGATGGCATCGATATCCTGGTCGAACTGGCTGGACACCTGATCGGCAATCGCCTGCCGATGTTTGCGCTGCGTGCTGCGCCGGTTCAGGTGAGCTACCTCGGCTATCCTGGCTCGACCGGGTTGGCTGCCATCGATTATGCGATATCGGATGCGAATTTCGACCCGCCTGACGAGGCCAACCACTGGTACGCAGAGAATCTCGTGCGGCTGGATCGGCCGGCATTCTGTTATACCCCGCCTGCCGACGCACCGGAGATTGCAGCCGCCCCGCCGCCCAGGCCATTTCGCTTTGGTGCCTTCAACACCTTTCAAAAGCTCAACGACGAAGTGATCCGCGTCTGGGCGCGCATCCTGGTCGACGTTCCCGACTCCGTGCTGGTGATGCAGGCCAAAGGATTGGGCGACGAGTTGCTTCGACAATCACTGGGCGAGCGTTTCTTCCGCCATGGAGTCGAGGCCGACCGCCTCGAATTCCATTCCTTCGGGTCCCTGCGCGAGCATCAGGTACTGGTTTCCGGTACCCATCTCTGCCTCGATCCATGGCCCTGGAACGGCCATATGACAACGCTGAATTGCCTCTGGATGGGCGTACCTGTGCTGTCCATGACAGGTAATCGACGCGCGACGCGAATGGGCAAGTGCATTCTTTCTGCCGTCGGGCTTGGCGACTTCGTCGCCGATTCATCCGCGGCCTACATCGCGCTTGCGCTGGCCAAGGCTGCCGCAACAGATGAGTTGCAGGCCTTGCGCGGATCGCTGCGGCAACGCCTGCTGGGTTCCCCGATGACCGACGCCAAGGGGCTTGTCGCAGCGCTGGAAGCGGCCTATCTCAAGATGCTGCCGGCGGGCTAGACGATCCGCCGGCCGGCACCCCGAGCGCCATCCGGGACCCGGCGGCTTCAGGCCAGTTTCGAGAAATCCGGCTTGCGCTTTTCGACGAAGGCGGCGAAGGCTTCCTTGGCTTCGGGCGAGACCAGTCGCTGACGGAAGACCTCGGCCTCGGCGCGCATGGTTTCCGCGATCAGGGCCTGCTGGCTGCGCTTGAGCAACTGCTTGGTCAGTCGCACCGAGGCGGCGGGCTGGGTGCTCAGCTTGCGGCAGCGTTCGAAGGCATGGTCGAGTACCTGGCCTTCCGGCAGCAGGGCATTGACCAGGCCCAGGTCGAGCGCAGTCTGTGCAGAGAAGACCTCGCCGAGCATCAGCAGTTCCGCGGCACGGGCATGGCCGATGCGCAACGGCAGCAACAGGCTGGAGGCGGCTTCGGGGGTCAGCCCGAGGTTGGCGAAGGGCAGGGCGAACCGGGCATTGTTGGCGGCATAGGCCAGGTCGCAATGCAGCAGCAGGGTGGTCCCCACGCCCACGGCAACACCGTCGACGGCGGCGACGAAGGGCTTCTCGAGTTCGGAAAAACCTTTGATGAAGCGGAACACCGGCGCGCTGTCGTCCATCGGCGGCGTCGCCAGGAAATCGGCAAGATCGTGGCCTGCGGTAAAGCTGCCGCCGCTGCCCGAGATCAGGATCACGCGCACGGCGGGATCCTGCTCGGCGGCAGCCAATGCATCCGCCATGCTGGCGTACATCGCCGCCGTCAGCGCGTTCTTCTTCTCCGGCCGGGCCATTTCGACATGGCAGATGCCGTCGCGAAGCGTGATGTTGACTGCGTTGCTCATTTCCTTGCCTTGGCCATGTAGGCTTCCATCGCCGTCTTGCGGTCCTCGTTCACCTTCTGCGCATGGGGACGCTCGCTTATCAACTTGAGATAGGTCTTGGCTTGCGGCAGCAGTTCGTCGAGGAAATCGCGGCCATAGATCTTGCGCGTGCATTGGCTGATCAGTGGCAGGTGCACCCAGGCGGCGCAATCGGAATGGGTGAAGGCATCACCGCCGATGAAGGGCGCGAAGCGCGCCAGCCGAGCATAGCTGCGCAGGCCCTTTTCCAGCAGCGGCGCGACTTCGGCCTTGGTTTCCTCGGATACCGTGCCGCCGAAAAATGCCTCCTTGTAGAGCCGGCGTGCCACCAGCTCGACATGCAGCTCGACATGTTCGATCAGCTCGCGGCAGCGAGCCCGCGCATAGGGGTCGCGAGGATAGAGTGGCGGTTCGGGCCAGTTGTCCTCGATGAATTCGGTGAGTACCTGCGATTCGCTGAGTACACCCTTCGGCGTGCGCAGGAAGGGTACCTTGCCCATCGGCGATTCGCTGAGCATTTCCTCGTTTTGCGACGGATAGACCACGGCCTCGGAAAAGAGGATGCCCTTTTCCAGCAGTGACAGTTTTACCTTGTTGTAATAGTTGCTGACGGCGAAGCCGCAGAGGGTGATGGGTGTCGTCAATTCAGGCTCCAGAGAAGCGATAGTCGCGCAGGCGTTCGCGCAGTTGCAGTTTGGAAAGCTTGCCGGTCGCCGTATGCGGCAGGTCGTCGACGAAAATCACGTCGTCGGGTATCCACCACTTCGCCACCTTGCCTTCGTAGAACGCGATCAACTCCTCGCGTCCGACCTCCGGTCCGGGTTTCCTGACCACGACGAGCAGCGGACGCTCATCCCACTTCGGGTGGGCGGCGCCGATCACCGCGGCTTCCGCCACGCCGGGATGGGCGACGGCAATGTTCTCCAAGTCGAT
>SXGU01242597.1_pt1 | contig 30164 bp, 26 predicted proteins | sample 3174531 | NCBI WGS metagenome assembly SXGU01 (sample SAMN11356863, study PRJNA531348) | freshwater metagenome | isolation source: freshwater sample F1-140 | place: China: Fuxian Lake, Yuxi | collected 2017-12-25 | reverse complement strand
GCGGCGTCAGCCCCCCCCCGGTGGCGTCAACCACAGACCGGGGGGCTGACGCCGCCACGCTCGCCGGGACAGGATTGGAGTCTCTCATGAACCGCTGGATCACAGCCGTCATTGTCATAGCACTTACCGGCCAATCGTTTGCCGAAGACTGGCCGCACTGGCGCGGTCCGCGCGGAGACGGCACCTGGCACGGCCCGAAGCTGCCGGAGAAATGGCCGGAAGGTGGTCTCAAGCCGAAGTGGAAAGTGCCGATCGGCGGTGGCTATTCCGGCGTGACGGTTGTGGGGCAACAAGTCTTCGTGATGGACCGCCAGAAGGAACCCGAAACCGAACGAGTGCTCTGCTTCGATGCCGACTCCGGCCAGCAGATTTGGAAGCACGAGTATCCGGTCACCTATGCCAAACTCGATTACGGCAACGGCCCGCGAGCCGCTCCGACGTGGCATGAAGGAAATCTCTATACGGTCGGAGCACTCGGCGAGTGCCGCTGTCTCGATGCCAAGACCGGCAAGAAGATCTGGTCGGTGAACTACCTCAGCGATTTGGGTGGCAAGTTGCAGGAGTGGGGCTTCGCCGGCTCCCCGTTCGTCGACGGCGACAACCTCATCGTGCAGCCCGGCGGCAAAGACGAGCACGGCATTGCCGCGTTGAATCGGCACACGGGTAAGGTCGTTTGGCAGTCTCATTCGGATGCCGCGGGTTACTCGACCCCGATGATCGTCACGCACAACGAGCGGCGGCAGTTGATCTACTGGACCCCGTCGCACATTCGCGGTCTCGACCCCGTGACCGGGAAACCGTTCTGGCAAGTTCCCTACGAGATCACCTACGGCGTCGCGATTGCCGAACCGATCTTTCAAGAAGGACTCGTACTCGTCTGCGGCTACTGGAACGGGTCGAAAGCGATTCGCCTCGGAGCACAGCCCGATCAAGCCGAACTCGCCTGGGAAGAAAACAAATTCCTGCGCGGCTTGATGTCGCAGCCTCTTTATCGCGACGGCCACGTTTATCTGCTCGACAAGCAATACGGCCTGACCTGCTTCGAGCTGAAGACCTCGACGAAGCTCTGGGACGACGACAATCAATTGACCCCGCGAGGCCGCAACCCGCACGCGAGCCTGGTGTGGCTCGGCGACGCCGACCGCGCAATCATTCTCAACAGCGAAGGGGACTTGATCCTCGCGCGGCTGAACGCGACCGGCTATCACGAGCAATCGCGCAGCAACATCATCGGCTTCACTTGGGCACATCCCGCCTTCGCTGGCTCGCGCGTGTATGCTCGCAGCGACACCGAACTGGTGTGCGTGCCGCTGCTGCCGGAGTGATCGGACTACCTCGCAGTCACCGCCAGTCCTCGGGCGTCCGTCGCGAAAAAAACCGAACTTCGCTTGGACACAGCAGCCGATACGGATAAGGTCATTCTGATTGGTTGCCATTCGTGGGGCAGGTTTTCAACCCGCCCGGCCGTGCTGGCAGGTTGAAAACCTGCCCCGCGAGGAGGTTGATTCATGCTGAGCATTCTCGATCCGTTGGCTCGTGGTTCTCGCCGAGATTTCTTGCGCATCGGCGGATTGACGCTGGGGGGGCTGACGCTGGCCGATTGGCTACGGACGACCGCTTCGGCGGCGGGGAAGTCGGTCACCACGGATAAGTCCGTCGTGTTTCTGTTCATGCACGGTGGGCCTTCGCAAATCGAGACGTTTGATCCAAAAATGACGGCACCCACCGGCATTCGGAGCATCAATGGCGAAGTGCAAACCGCTCTGCCTGGTTTCACGTTTGGGGCGACGTATCCGAAGCTGGCTCAACTGGCTGAGAAGCTGTCCGTCGTGCGGTCGTTCGTGACCGGTGACGGCAATCACGACATCAAGCCGATCGTCACGGTCGACACGCTCAAGGCGAATCTCGGATCGTTGTACTCCCGCGTGGCCGGGACGGTGCATCCTGTGACGGGGATGCCGGTCAATGCGGCGCTCTTTCCGCAGGCGATCAACCCGCAAGCTCAAGCGATGCAAACCGGCTTCGGTCGATTCACCGATTCGGGAGCACTCGGAGCCGCTTACGCGCCCTTCATGCCCGGCAGCGATGGGCCGTTCCAACAAAGTTTGAAGCTGACGCTGCCGCGCGAGCGGCTTGATGATCGTCGCAAGCTGCGTCAGGAGTTTGATCGCATTCGCCGCACCGTCGACACACGCGGCGAAGCGGAGGGGCTCGACAAGTTTCAGGAGCAGGCGCTCGACACGATCCTGCGCGGCGTTGCGGAGGCGTTTGATCTCAGCAAGGAAGACCCGAAGACGGTGGCACGCTACGACACTGCTCCGCTGATTCGGCCGGAGGACATCGACAAGAAGTTGAACAACTACAAGTTCTACACCGATCACACACAGACGCTCGGCAAGCTGCTGCTGCTGTCGCGGCGGTTGTGCGAAGCGGGTTGCCGATTCGTGACTGTGACGACGAACTTCGTGTGGGACAATCACGCCGATGTGAACAACGCCGGCGTCGAAGAGGGCATGAAATACTGCGGCGTCCCGTTCGATCACGCCGTGTCGGCGTTCATCGAGGACGTCGAAGCGCGCGGGCTAAGCGACAAGATTCTGTTAGTCTGCTGCGGCGAGATGGGCCGCACTCCGCGGATCAATGCTCGCGGCGGTCGCGATCACTGGGGCAACCTCGCTCCGTTGCTTCTCTCAGGCGGAGGACTGCCGATGGGCCGAGTCATTGGGCAATCGACGAAGGACGCGGGCGAACCAAACTCGGACAAGGTCACGATTCGCAATCTCATCGGCACGATCATGCACACGCTGCTCGACGTCGGCGAGGTGCGACTGCAACGCAATCTGCCATTCGACCTGGCTCGCGTGTTCGCGGACTACACGCCGATCACCGGGCTGTCGTAATGTAGTTCGGACGCCTACGTCCGAGCCGGGTCCGGACGTAGGCGTCCGGACTACGCGGGCACGATCACGACGAGCAATTGCTCCGCAGCCGCGCGGCCCATTGCCACGGGGCGATCGCCGCGACGCAACGATACCAGCCCCGCCGCTTCGTTGACGTGTTCGACCAAGGCGGTCGCTCCCAAGGAGAAATCCGACTCGGTGAGGTAGCGCAAGAACCCCGCGTCTTGATTCAGAACACGTACCAACCGCACGCGCGATCCGGCCGGCATGGTGCTCAGCGGTCGGCCTTGTTCGCCGCTGTTGCGTAGGTCTCCGTTCGCGGTCGGGATCGGATCGCCGTGGGGATCGCACGGCGGATAACCAAGGAAGTCGTCGATACGGTCGATCAGAAAATCGCTGACGGCGTGCTCCATGTTCTCGGCCTCTTCGTGGACTTGGTCCCACGTCAGGCCGAGCGTCTGCACGAGAAACAATTCGATCAACCGATGCCGCCGCAGCATTCGCAGAGCCAGCGTGCGGCCCGCTTCGGTCAGGCTGACTCCTTCATACGGCCGGTACTCGGCGAGTCCTGCCTCGGCCAGTGCCTTCTGCATACTCGTGACTGTGCCGGGCGAGACCTTCAAGCTCTGCGCGAGCTTGCCGGTCGAGACCGACGTTGAGCCTGTGCTGGCTCCAATTTGCCAAATTGCTTTGAGGTAGTTTTCGACGGTGAGGCTCGGCATCAGGAAAGATCGCTTAGTAGGACGGGCACTCTTGTCCGTCACAGAAGGGAACGGGCAAGAGTGCCCGTCCTACGAAGGTCACAACTCGCGACCGCAGACATCGCAGCAGCCACGGCCATGAGACGTCTGCTGGCCGCAATGTGGACACGCCAACGTTGCGTGACCGGACTGCATGGATTTGAACAAGCTCAGCATGACCGACAGTCCCTTCGCCACGCAGTACAGCAGGATGACCGCGAGGACTGCGACGATAATCAATCCGACAAAGCTCAACGCCATGATCTCCCTTAAATCACTGCAACTCGCCGCCGCAGTGGTCGCAAGTTTTCCCGCCCGCCGCAGTCTGTTGTCCGCAATGGAAGCAGGTCAGCGTCGCCGAGTCCTGGCCCCACGTCGCCAGCGAGTCCACGCTGACACCGCAGCACCAGCAGACGACCAACAGGATGAGGACACCGATCAACAAGATCGCCAGAAAGCCGCCGAAGTATCCGCCAAAGACGTAGTAGAACCACATACGGCACCTCGCCTAGCGAGATCGTGTTGAGAGGCGACATGGGTCACGTTAGACCGCGACACCAACGATCCCAGCTTCGACACTTGGTTCGGGAACGGGTTCACCATGCTGACGCATACCCTCGATGTGAAATTCGATCGCCTCGCGAATCCGTGTTTCCAATTCTCCACGAGTCTTTCCGGTCGCGATGCAACCGGGAAGGTCAGGCACATAGGCAGACCAGTTATTGGGACCAGGTTCATAGATCACCGTATATTCGGTCATGACTCTTCCTCATCGAGCTGCGCTTGCTTGAGAACGCTCTTCAGCGTTTTGGGATGCACGTCGTCATTGGTGTGACCAGAGACTGTCACCGTCCCCGCTTTCGTCGAATGCACGAGTTGCCGGTGACTTCCACGAGTCCGCTCCACCTGCCAGCCATCATCGTGCAGCAGTCGTAGCAAGTCACGCACTTTCATGGGCATTGTTTAGCCAACCACTTGTTGGAACCGGGCAACTGCCTCCTCGACCTTTTCGCGGCTATTGAACGCAGACAGGCGGAAGTAACCCTCGCCTGCCGCGCCGAAGCCGCTGCCCGGCGTTCCCACTAGATGCCCCTTTGACAACAGCAAGTCGAAGAAGTCCCAGCTCGACAAGTTTTGCGGAGCCTTCAGCCAGACATACGGAGCATTCACGCCGCCGTGGACTTCGATATTCGCGCGCTGCAAGCCTTCGCGAATCAGGCGAGCGTTCGTCAGATAGAACGCGATCATGTCGCGAATCTGCTGCTTGCCTTCGGGCGTGTAAATCGCGGCGGCGGCCTTCTGCACCGGATACGACACGCCGTTGAACTTCGTGCTCTGCCGGCGATTCCACAACGAGTGGAGTTCCACGCTCTGGCCGGAGGATGTTTTGCCTTTCAAGGCTTTCGGCACGACCGTGAATGCGCAACGAGTTCCGGTGAAGCCCGCCGTTTTACTGAAGCTGCGGAACTCCAGCGCGACTTCTTTCGCGCCGGGAATCTCAAAGATGGAGTGCGGAATCGACGGATCGGTGATGTACGACTCATAGGCCGCGTCGTAGAGGATGATTGAATCGTTGACCTTCGCGTACTCGACCCACTTGGTCAGAGCTTCTTTGCTGATCACGGTCCCCGTCGGATTGTTCGGGAAGCAGAGATAAATCAGATCGACCTTGCGATCAGGCAGCGCGGGAGTGAAACCGTTGGCCGCGGTCATCGGGATGTAGACCAGTCCGCCGTATCGGCCCGACTCATCGGCGGCACCGGTGTGTCCTGCCATGACATTCGTGTCGACGTAGACCGGATAAACCGGGTCGGTCATGGCGATGACGTTGTCGTCGCCGAAGATGTCGAGAATGTTGCCCGTGTCGCACTTCGATCCGTCTGACACGAAGATTTCGTCGGCCGCGATGTCCGCTCCGCGCGCCTGATAGTCATTCTGAGCGATCGCGTTCCGCAGGAAGTCGTAGCCCTGTTCCGGGCCGTAACCTTTGAACGTGCTGCGTTGAGCCATCTCATCGACCGCGCGATGAAACGCTTCGACGACGGCCGGGATCAGCGGTTCGGTGACGTCGCCGATCCCCAGGCGGATGATGTTGGCGGACGGGTTCTCGGCGGCGAACTTCGCGACTCGACGGCCGATTTCCGGGAAGAGGTATCCAGCTTTCAGCTTCAGATAATTGTCGTTGATGCGGGCCATGTTGCTTTTCAATCAGAGCGAGTGAACGGGAGGGTTTACGGAGTCACCGAATCGAAGAACGGAGTGACTCGACGATGGGGCTCAGTCTAGGCGTGCTGAGAATGTGAAACAATCAAGCTCGCGAGGCTGCTTTGCCGCATTCAATTGGCTGGCTAAAATCCATGGAGAAATGACACCAGCGGGAGCCTTTGATGTTTGGCCAGCAGTTTCCTCCGACCGAATATGACTTGCGGTTCTCGGTTACGCGCGTCCCCGTGCGAGTCCACCCGGTCTTCTGGCTGACGGCGGCATGGATCTCGTGGTACGACCAGCAGATGGATTTGACGCTGGTCGGAATGCTGTGTGTGTTCGTGTCGATCTTGCTGCACGAGCTAGGTCATGCGTGGACGACGCGGCGGCTGGGGAATCGCCACCCCGAAATCGTGCTGGAGTTCTTCGGCGGCTATGCGACGACGGGGCACCATTCTCGCTGGGGGAACATCGCGGTCGCGGCGGCCGGGCCAGGCGCGGGGCTGTTGTTGTTCAGCGCACTCTGGTTCTGGACGAAGACCGACTCTTTCCGCTCGTTGGAGCTGTCGCAGTATCCCGCGTTCGCGATCGAGGATCTGATCTTCATGAATTGGTCCTGGAGCCTGATGAATCTCGTCCCCGTCTGGCCGCTCGACGGAGGCCAGATCGCGCGGCAGGTGATCGGCTTTTGGCAGCCGTATCGCCAGGACGAGCTCACCACAAAGCTGTCGATCGCCGTCGCGGTCTCGATGGTGGCCTGGTCGCTGCTGGCACCGCAGGTTGTGACGCTGGTCTTCTGGAACGATCCCAAGTTCTTTGTGTTCTTCTTCGGCTACCTGGCGTTCTTGAACTATCAGTCGCTGCGGCCGTCCGGCTATCAGCGCTGGTGAATTCAGGCGCGGGGCACGATGTAGTTCAACACCAGGACGTAATGGCACGCGCCGCCGAGCATCACGCACAAATGCCAGATGGCGTGATGAAACCGCCGCTCGTCGTTGACCAGGAACCAAGTGCCCGACGAATACGCTGTCGCACAAATCACGATCCAAGCGACCCCTTCGCCACCGACGCAGCGGTAGTAATGCGGAGCCGCCAGAATCGGAACCCAGCCCACCAGCAAATAGAACGAGGTGGAGACGTTGTGCAGCTTGGTGAAGAACAGTTTCAGCACGATCCCCACGCCCGCCAGCAGCCACATGACCGCCAGCAGCACGCCCCACCAGCCTTCTCGGAGAAACGCGACTCCGAACGGCGTGTAACTGCCGGCCGCCAGCAGAAAGATGCAGACCTGATCGAAGGTCCGAAAGCGATGCCGCCAGATTCCGCGATGCACGCTGTGCGAGAGGGTCGAAGCGGCATACAGCAGCGACAGCGTCACCGCGTAAACCGCGCACCCCACCGTCAGCCATTGGTTGTGTTTGCTGAGCGTGGACTGCACCAGCCACCAGCCCGCCGGCAGGCTCAGGAAAAAGCCAATACCGTGAGTCCATTGATTCGCCACCTCCTCGGTGACGAAGCGTGATGTGGATCTCATTTCCAGCGAACGACTCATCGCAGACTCCCGTCGAAGTAATCGCGGTCGCGACCGACCGCGAACGTCCGGCGACGAAATACCAGAATCCGCCAAATGGGCATACAGCGGTTCTGGGCTCGGCGGCCAAGGGAGCGAACGACGCACTTTGTAACCCGACGCGTCAGCGAGGACGAATTCGTCAACGTCGTCACAATTTCGAGAACACCCGCCCTCGCTTACGCTTCTGGTTACAAAAGGTGGCTCTCCGCCATTCGTGTTGAAGACGAATTCGTGAGCCGCACGGCGCTAGCCGCGGGTCGAGGAAAAATAACCCGCGGCTAGCGCCTTGCGGCTCACATGGCACCGAAATCAACACGAATGGCGGAGAGCCCCAAAAGTGCGCCATGCTCCCGGACAACTCACATGCTCGAACTCGGTCCAGACAACCTGATTGAATACCTCTGCCAGACGGGCCGGCTGTCCTCGGCCGATGCCGCGAAGTCGCATGCGGAGACGCTGTCCGGCGGAGTCTCCAACGTCGTGATGCGCGTCTCGGTGCCGAGTGGCCAGGACTTCGTCGTCAAACAATCGCGGGCACAACTCCGCACGCAGGCCGCCTGGTTCAGCCAGCCCGAACGCATCTGGCGCGAACGGGACGTGCTCGATGTCCTGTCGCGAGTCACCCCTCCCAGGGTTGTGCCGAAGCGGCTGTTCGAGGACCGCGACAATTATCTGTTCGCGATGGAAGCGATCCCGAGCGAGCACCTCGTTTGGAAGTCCTCCCTGCTGAACGGTGAGGTTGATGAGTCGATCGGCCGCCGACTCGGCGAGATCCTGGCCGGGATTCACTCGCGCACGACGAATGACGCCGAACTGCGAGAGCGGCTTGGCGACCGCACGATCTTTGACGAACTGCGGCTTGACCCGTTCTATCGCTATATGGCACAGCGGCAGGCCGAACTGCGTCCGGCCCTGGAGCGTCTGATCGACGAGACAATGGCGACGTCGACCTGCCTGGTGCTCGGCGACTTTAGCCCCAAGAACATCTTGCTTGTGCCCAGCGAATTGGGCAGCGATGGTCAGCGACCGCGACTCGTGCTGGTCGATTTCGAGACCGGACACTTTGGCGATCCGGCGTTCGATCTCGGCTTCTTCCTCAGCCATCTGTTGCTGAAGACGATCAAGCACGCGATCCGAGCGGACAGCTTCTTCGACATGATTCGCGCGTTCTGGTCGGCTTATCGTGGGGCAGGTTTTCAGTCTGGGGATGAGCGAAACACCGTCACGCACTTAGCCGCCTGCATGAGAGCACGCATCGAGGGCAAGAGCACAGTGGATTATTTGACCTCGGAAGCTCAGTCTTTCGTGCGAGACATCACACGCGATTGGCTGCTGTCACCACCAAATCGAGTCGATGCCGCATTCACCGATTTGCAAAGACGGCTCAAAGCGATCTGCTCGTGTTGAGGATATTCCTAATTTCATGGTCCCATTTTCCGCCCTTCATTTTTCGCCCGCTCTCCGAAGGGAGCTGGCAAAAAAAGAAGGACGGAAAATGGAGGCACAAGGAGACCGGTCAAATGCGAATCCTTGCGATACTACTGACGATCTCGCTGCTGACGAGCACTGCACTGGCTGATGACCCGTCAAACGCGCGCCGGCCGAAGAACGATGCCGAACTCCGCTTCTGGCTTGAGAACATGATCTGGCATCACCGTTACTCGAACGACGAAATCACCGCTGCGACGAGTTTGACGGCTGACGAGATCAAAGCCGCGCGAGCGAAATTCGACATCCGTGACGACAACCGCCCGGTCCGCGCGGCAAACGGGCCGTTGGTCGTGCTGCCGTATCCGGGCGGCCGGCATCCGCGCATCGGATTTCTTGACGGAGCCGTGAACCCGCAACGCGAGACGAAGGTCAGTGTCTTCACGCCGTGGTCCGACAAAGATTACGTCGTCGTCGATGTGCCAGAGGCGTTGTGGTCGAATCTCGGATTGACGTATCTGGCGCACACGCACATCGACACGGTGTGGTCCAAGCAAGGCATCGCGATGGAACGGCTCGAATGGAATCGCCGCAAGGACGGTTCGCTCGACATTCAACGCCGACTGCCGAATGGCATCGACTTCGGAGCGCTCATCATTCCGACTCGCGAAGCCGTTCGCATGGAGTTGTGGTTAAAGAACGGCTCGAAAGAAAAGCTGTCGGACCTGCGCGTGCAGAATTGCGTGATGCTCAAAGGAGCCAGCGGCTTCGCGGCACAGACGAACGACAACAAGCTGTTTCGCAAACCGTTCGTCGCGGTACATGACGGCTCGAAGAAGCGCTGGATCATCACCGCGTGGGAGCCCTGTCATCGGCCGTGGGGCAATGCACCGTGTCCCTGTCTGCACTCGGACCCGAAGTTCCCGGACTGTGCTCCCGGCGAAACGCAGACTCTGCGCGGTTGGTTGTCGTTCTTCGAGGGAACTGAGATTGATGCGGAGTTGCACCGCATCGAATCGCTCGGCTGGCAGACGGAACCGCTGCGGAAATAGCGAGTCGTCAGCCAACGTAGCCGTCACCGCTCCGCGTGACGAGCCGAAGTCTCAAACGACGTCGATCGCGCGATCGGCTCGTCACGCGGAGCGGTGACGGCTTCGTAAAGCTTCCGTCTTGGCGATCTGACGCGATGTGTGCCAGACTGCCGACACGATGGGACCTGATGCTTCAAGGATGTATCGCCTGAGAACAGCACTCCGCGGCGCGATCGATGCGCGGTTGCAGCCGGAGTATCTGCGATGGATGTCGATCGCCATCCTGATTGTCGGCGGAGTCTTGCTGTGTGCGTCCTTCGCGACTTCGGATCGAGGTCAAACGGCTTTCGGCCAACCGTTGGGGAATGACTTCGCCGGCTTTTTCGTCGCGGCGCAGATTCTGGATCGAGGCCAAGCGACTCAGTTGTACGACCGAGCGTTGCACGACCAGCTTTATCATGAGTTGCTGCCGAAGCTCGATCCGCGCGATTCGATTCCCTACGTCCATCCGCCGTTCGTGGCGGGCCTGCTGCGACCGCTGACGTGGCTGTCGTATGAAGCGGCGGTCGCCATCTGGTTGATGGTCTCGCTGAGCCTGTTCATGGCCGGCGTCTGGCTGCTGGTTCGCTCATCATCGGGACTTCCGCGCGAACAGATGGGGCTCGTGATGCTGCTGGCTCTGTCGTTCGAGCCGTTCCTGATGGAGTGCTGGCTAGGAGGCCAACTCTCGTCCGTAGGTTTCTTCAGCTACGCGCTGGCGTGGTACTTCTTGTCTCGCAACCGACCGATGGCTTCTGGACTGGCGTTGGGGTTGAGCTTCTACAAACCGACGTTGTTGTTGCTGATGTTACCGTTGCTCGTCATCGGCCGCCGCTGGCGAGTGTTGTTGGGAATGACGATCACCGGAGTCCTGTTGGCAGGACTCTCGTTGGCGCTGGTTGGTTGGGAGGTCAGCGTCGGCTATCTCGATGTGTTGCTCTCGTTTCGCAAAAGCACGTCCGGTGGCGGTCTTCAAATCCTGACTTGGAAATACGTGGACCTCAATAACGCACTGCGTTCGTTGTGGGGCGGACAGTCGCTGGCGAGAACGGCGGTCTTTGGGATCTTGGCTCTTGGTCCGTTCGTATTGCTCGCCAGAACGTGGTGGCGCTGGGACTCGTTGGAATCGAATCACCGCCAATGGTTGTGGGCGGCAACGCTCGCATGGCTGCCGATCTTAAATCTGTATGTCGGCATCTATGACTCGATCTTCGTCGTGCAGAGCTTACTGCTCGCGGCCGACGTGTTGTCGCGAGACCGGCGGCCGGGTACCGAGCTGACAGATTCCGGTCTGGCCTATTGGACCTTGGCGATCGGCCTCACCGCTTGGTTCAGCCAACCGCTGGCTCGCATCTCCGGCGTGCAGGTCTACACGTTGGCCGTGATCGGCCTGGGCCTGCTGGAGCTCAGATTCGTTCATCGGCCTCGCAACCCGTAATGCGAATTGTCGAGCGGGGCGGCGTCAGCCTCCCGGTGCATCGGCGAATAGACCGGGTGGCTGACGCCGCCCAGCTCGCCTGTGTTGTTCGCGAACTTGCACGCTATAAACTTTCGACGTGCGTGTTGAACTCGATTCGGTTCGCGACGTTCTTTCAACAGGACTCTCCGATGACTCGAAATTGGAAACTGTGCTGTTTCGGTTCGGCCACAATCTTGGCGATATCGCTGGGTTTGACGGCGGAAGACAAGCTCCCCGCGCCGGTGACTCGCAAGATCGACTTTGTCAAAGACGTGCAGCCGATCTTTCGTGCCAAGTGCGATTCATGCCACGGTGCGAAGAAGCAAGAGTCCGCTTACCGACTCGATCACAAACCGTCGGCGTTGCGCGGCGGCGACATCGGGCCAGCAATTGTGCCGGGCAAAAGCGGTGAGAGTCCGCTGATTCGATACGTCGCGGGACTCGATCCCGATCTCAAGATGCCGCCGGAAGGGGAGCGGCTCACTGCCGAACAAATCGCAATCCTCCGAGCTTGGATCGATCAAGGAGCCAACTGGCCAGAGTCAGCGTCGATCGAATTGAAATCGAAAGGAGCCGATCACTGGGCATTCAAGTCGCCGGTACGGCCGTCTGTGCGTCTTGTCCGGCCGATGGCTGATGGCCGTAAGCCGATGGCCGTTATTCCAAATCCTGTATCTCAAATTTCAAGTCTCAAATCTCAAATCCGAACCCCGATCGACCACTTCATCCTCGACCGCCTGCAACGCGAGGGCCTGACACTCTCCCCAGAAACCGATCGTGTCACCTGGCTGCGACGGGTCAGCCTAGACCTGATTGGCCTCCCGCCCACGATTGAAGAAGTCGATGCGTTCGTCGCCGACAAATTCCCCGATGCGTTCGACAAACAAGTCGAGCGACTGCTCGCTTCACCGCATTACGGTGAGCGGTGGGCGCGACATTGGCTCGACGCCGCTCGGTACGCGGATTCAGACGGCTTTGAAAAGGATAAGTCGCGACAGACATGGTTCTACCGCGACTGGGTGGTCAACGCGCTGAATCGCGATCTCGGCTACAACCAGTTTCTCACCGAGCAACTCGCGGGCGATCTGCTGTCGAACGCGACACAGGATCAAATCGTCGCGACCGGGTTCTTGCGGAACTCGATGCTCAACGAGGAAGGGGGAGTCGATCCCGAACAGTTCCGCATGGACGCGATGTTCGACCGCATGGAGGCCGTCGGCAAAGCGATGCTCGGCCTGACGATTCAGTGTGCTCAGTGCCACGACCACAAATTCGATCCGCTGACGCAGCGCGATTACTACCGGCTATTCGCGTTCCTCAACAACGATCACGAGGCGCAATCAGTCGTGTACTCGGAAGCCGAGCGTATCCAGATCACCGACCTCCGCCACGAGATCAACGACATCGAAGAGGAACTCCGCAAGGCGATACCCGATTGGCAGCAGCGACTCATGGATTGGGAAAAGCCGTACCGCGACCGTCAGGGAGCGGCCGTATCCGAACACTCCACCGGGCCGCTCCCTGACGGTCGCGGTACGGATTGGACGACACTCCAACTCACCCACATCGGTGACAACGGCCAGCGGTACTTTGATCAAGGGGACGGCTCGATCCTCGCGGCCGGCTACGCGCCCACAAAATTCGGAGCCGTGTTTCAGTCGCAAGCGCTCGATCTAAAGAACATCACGGCCATCCGCATCGAATTGCTCAACGATCCGAACCTGCCGTGCAACGGACCCGGCCGCAGCTTTATGGGGACTTGTGCTCTGACCGAGATCAGCGTCGAGGCGGACAACGCGGGACCGCCCCTCGCTCCGAAGCAGCCGGTCAAACTCGTCGCGGCAACAGCCGACTACGGAAATCCCGAACGAGTGCTCGAAGCGAATTTCTTCGACAAGACCGACAAGCGCCGCGTGACTGGGCCGGTCGCGTTTGCCATCGATGGCAAGGATGAGACCGCCTGGGGCATCGATGCTGGGCCAGGCCGCCGCAATCAACCGCGCAATGCCGTCTTCGTCTTCGACAAGCCCGTCGGATACGAAGGTGGAACCGTGCTGAAGGTGACTCTCAAGCAGATGCACGGCGGTTGGAACAGCGACGACCACATGAACAACAACCTCGGCCGCTTTCGATTGTCGGTGACGACGGCCGAGAAACCCATTGCCGATCCGGTGCCGGTTGCCGTTCGCATCACGTTGTCAGTCGCTCGCGAGCAACGCTCACCCGCTCAGCAAGCGGCGATCTTTTCCTATTGGCGAACGACTGTCGCCGAGTTCGCGTCCTTCAACGATCGCATCGAAGCGGCTCTGCAACGCTGGCCGAGCGGTTCGACTCAGTTGGTGCTCATGCCTCGTGAGAAGCCGCGCGATACGCGAATGCTGGCTCGCGGTGATTTCTTGAAGCCGACTCGGCCAGTGGAGTCAGGTGTCCCAGAGTTTTTGAATGACTCGGCGAGCCGGGCGGCGTCAGCCCTCGGACGATCTGAGCCGTCGAACGATGTCCGGGGGCTAACGCCCTCCGGCTCACCCAATGATGGCTCTCGACTCACTTTCGCTCGCTGGCTGACCCATCGAAGTCATCCGACGACCGCGCGAGTCATCGTCAATCGCGTCTGGCAGGCGTACTTCGGCACCGGCCTCGTCAGCACCAGCGAAGACTTCGGCACACAAGCCGAACCGCCAAGTCATCCCGAACTGCTCGACTGGCTGGCCGTCGAATTTATGGACCACGGTTGGAGCTTCAAGTATCTGCATCGGCTCATCACGTCGAGCGCGACGTATCGCCAATCGAGCCGCGTCACTCCCGAACTTTACGAGCGTGACCAATTCAACCGTCTGCTGGCGCGCTTCCCGCGACAGCGCGTCGAAGGGGAGATCGTCCGTGACATCGCACTCGCCGCGAGCGGCTTGCTCAACGAGAAGCTCAGCGGCCCGGCGATCTTCTCACCGTCCCCGGCGTTTTTGTATCAGCCTCCCGCCAGCTACGGCCCCTTCACCTGGACCGAAGAAACGGGGGCCGAGCGTTATCGTCGCGGCCTCTACACGTTCCGAAGACGCTCAACGCCGTACCCGATGCTGACCAACTTCGACACGCCCAACGCCGATGCCGCCTGCGTTAAACGAACTCGCAGCAACACGCCGCTACAAGCACTGACAACGCTCAACGAAGTCGTCTTTCTCGAATGCGCCCGCGCGTTGTCGCTGCTGACGCTGACCGAAGGAGGTTCTGATGACTCCGCTCGTCTGACCTTCGCCTTCCGCCGCTGCGTCTCACGCGATCCGATCGCCGCCGAACAGAAGATGCTGTTGAGCTTGCTCCATCAACAACGGATTAAGTTCTCGCAGGCTGATTCGAAACCGTGGGAGCTCGCCACCAACGATCCGGCAAAACCTCCGGTGCTGCCCAACGGGGTCACTCCCGCCGATGCCGCCGCCTGGACCGTCGTGGCTCGCGTGCTTCTGAACCTTGATGAAACGGTGACGCGGGAGTGATGAAGCCAAAGAACACTAATCCGCACTGATTCTTCGCTAATCCGATCAGTGCAGATTAGCGTCGATCAGTGTTCCAAATTTCTTTGCAGAGAGTTCGGTCATGCTCAACCTTCAACTTCACCTCGATTCCGTCCGACAAGCGATCACTCGCCGTTGGTTTTTCAGAGATTGCGGCGTCGGTTTAGCTTCGGCCGCATTGGCATCACTGCTGACGAATGACCGAGCCGAAGCGGTCGCCACGAATCCGTTGGCCGCGCGGCAGCCGCATTTCGCTCCGAAGGCCAAGCGGGTGATTTACCTCTTCATGGCTGGAGCTCCCTCGCATTTGGAACTGTTCGACAATAAGCCGGAGCTGGCCAAGTGGGACGGCAAGCTGCCGCCGCCGGAGTTGATCAAGAACTACCGCGCGGCGTTCATCAATCCGAACTCGACGCTTTTGGGACCGAAGTTCAAGTTCGCTCGACACGGAAACTGCGGGTCCGAGTTGTCCGAGTTGCTGCCGCACTTGGCTGGCGTCGTCGATGACATCGCAATCGTGAAGTCGATGGTTACAGATGCGTTCAATCATGCTCCGGGCCAGATCATGATGAATACCGGAGCCCAGCAATTCGGCCGGCCGAGCCTCGGCGCATGGACGATGTATGGACTCGGCAGCGAGGCTCAAGACCTGCCGGGGTTCATTGTCTTCTCGTCCGGCAAGAAGGGGCCGAGCGGCGGGCAATCGAACTGGGGCAACGGCTTTCTGCCAACGGTCAACAACGGCGTGCTGTTCCGGTCGTCGGGCGAGCCAGTGCTGTTTCTCGACAACCCGCGCGGCATCGACTCGCAGACGAACCGCGAATCGCTCGACACGCTGCGTCAGTTGAATGAACTTCGGCTCGGCGCGGTGGGCGATCCTGAGATCGCCACGCGGATCAGCGCCTTCGAGATGGCCGCTCGGATGCAGACCAGCGCGCCGGAGTTGATGGACATCACCAACGAACCCAAGCACGTCCTGGAGATGTACGGCGCGGAGCCGGGCAAGGCGAGTTTCGCCAACAACTGCCTGCTGGCTCGGCGCTTGGTCGAGCGTGGCGTCCGCTGCGTCCAACTATTCCACGAAGCCTGGGACCATCACGGGGGTTTAACCGGCGGACTCAAAGAGCAATGCGGTGCGACCGACAAGCCTGCCGCCGCGCTGCTGCGCGACCTCAAGCAACGGGGCCTGCTCGACGACACGCTGGTCATCTGGGGGGGCGAGTTCGGCCGCACTCCGATGGTCCAAGGAGGCAATGACGGCCGCGACCATCACCCGAATTGTTTCAGCATGTGGCTGGCCGGCGGCGGCGTGAAGCCGGGCACCACGCTCGGCAAGTCCGACGAGTTCGGCTTCAACGCGACCACCGACAAGGTCCACGTCCACGATTTGCACGCCACGATCCTGCACCTGCTCGGCTTCGACCACACCAAACTGACCTACCGCTTCCAAGGCCGCGATTTCCGCCTGACCGACGTGCATGGAAATGTCGTGACGAAGCTGCTGGCGTGAAGACCGTGATCGCGGAAGTCCAAGACCATGAATGAGCAGCACGCGATTCAATTGCCACCGGAGTGGGTTTTCCCAACCCCCGAACAAACGGAATACCTTCTTCGAGAATTAGGAACCGAGGCTCCGGTCGAACACGTTCTGTATCAACAACCTGTCGAAGTCTTCGCCGTCCGGACAACCTGTGACGATGTCGCATATCGGCTGATCGAATCTCCTGAGCGAATCGTTGTGGTTCATCTCACTTGGGTCGGCCACACTGAGTGCGAAGGGCATCCCACCGTCGAATTCGACGGTTCGATCCCGGAGTTCTGTGGCTTTTGTGAGCGTCAGTACGCAGAGTTCGTAGAGCACCAAAAACTGGTTGCCGAGATCATGGAACGCCGCCGCGAAGGACAGCAACGGCTGTAATTCTCGCCATTCTGGATCGGCTCAGCACTCGCAACGCCGGCACCCTTGTCGGAGTGCGATGATTCGATCGGGAATCTTTGGCCGGCAGTGTCGCTGCGCTGGATCTCAGTGTTGCTTGGCTGGGTCACGAATCAGTTTGTGACACTCGATGCACGAGCGACTGAGTTTGACCCAGGCTTCCAACGCTCCGTCGATGTTTTCGTCATCGGAGTGACGGATGAGCTCCTTGGTGGCGAACTCAAACGCATTGAGTTGTCCCTGATAAGCGGATTTCTTTGAGAATTCACTTTTCTTCTTCAGCCAATCTTCCATGACATTCATCACCGCCATTAACTGAGCCCGCTTTTTGACAGTTTCCAATTCTCCCTGCGTCAGGGCGGCGAAGATCTGTTGTGCGGAATGCAATTTGGCCTGCATCCAGCGATCCCCTTCGTCCGCCTTTTGAACGGCGACGGACTCCTTTGGGGTCTCCTTGGGTTTTTGCTTTTCTTTGTCGGCGGCGACGACGGCCACCGCGACGGCGGTCACAACTAGCAACGTGGCGATCAGTGTGAAACGTTTCATGAGAATCTCCTTTGTAGAAGAGGGCTCTCCGCCATTCGTGTTGATTTCGGTGCCATGTGAGCCGCAAGGCGCTAGCCGCGGGTTCTTTTCCTCGACCCGCGGCTAGCGCCTTGCGGCTCACGAATTCGTGTTCAACACGAATGGCGGAGAGCCTAGAAAAGTCATCCGAAGCGTCAGCGAGGGTGAGCCTTTCAGAACGGGAAACCTTCGTAATCTGGTGAAGCGTCCGCCCTCGAAGACGTTTCGAGGTTGTGAGTTTTTGGAGCCGCGCCCGCCTCCGCGCGTAATCGCACAGATTCGGCGTATCCTTTCCGCTCACCAATGAAATGAGGATCGCAGGGCCAACTCATGAAATGCGTCCGATTGAGGACTTTCAGCAAGGAACCGCACATCTCTCCTGGCAAAAGGCAAAGCCCATGCCGGTCTCACGGACAGAATCCGGTACTCGTCGCACGACGTCACGTCCGCGTCCGGAAGTAGAGGTGTTTGATGAGTTCCATCGTGAGGCCATAGAGAATCGCAATCCCCGCGATGATGCCGAGAAGTGAAACTGACGGCGGAACGAATTCGAGAGCCGCCGCGAATGGAGAGAACGGCAGCAGGACGGCAACCACCGCGACGCTGCCGGCGGCGATCAGCAACCAGCGATCGGGTTGGCTGCGGAAAAATGGACGTTGAGTTCTCACGGCCAACATGATGATTAGGCCGGTCAGCACCGAGACGATCCACCAGACGGTGCGGAACTCGGCAATCGTCGCTTGATAGCCGAGCAGCAGGCAGCCGAACATCAGCATGAATCGGGTCAAAGCCCGCACGTCCCAGCGTCGCGGGCGGTCGATGACTTCGGGATCGACGCTGTCGGTGGCCAGCGCCATCGCCGGGAAGTCCGCCAGCAGATTGACCATCAAAATCTGCACCGGCAGCAGCGGCAGGAACGGCAACAGCAACGAAGCGACCGCGATGCTGAACATGTAGCCGAAGTTTGCGCTCACGCTGAAGAAGACATACTTCAGGGTGTTGGTGAGGGTCTTGCGGCCCTCACGCACCCCCTGCACCAGCACGCCCAAGTCTTTGTTGAGCAACACGACCTGAGCCGCCTCGCGCGCGACATCGACCGCGCTGGCCACTGAGATCCCGACATCGGCGGCGTGTAGTGCGGAGGCGTCGTTGATGCCGTCTCCCAGGTAGCCGACGATGTGTCCTGACTTCTTCAGCGCGAGGATGATCCGTTCTTTCTGATTCGGCTCAACTTCAGCGAACAGCTCCACATCGCGGGCCTGCGTGCGGAGTGCATCGTCGCTGAGCTTGCGCAATTCCGAGCCGGTCAGAATTCGCGGCTCGCGAATGCCGACCGACCGTCCTCGCGACGGCGCGATTGTCGCCCGTGATGATCTTCAGGCCGATCCCCAATTGCTCCAACTGACTTAGCGTTTCGCCGATGCCCGCTTTCGGTGGATCGAAGAAGACTAGGAAGCCGAGAAACGTCATCTCGCGTTCGTCGGAGTTGCTGATCCGTGTGACGCTCAGCTTTCGACTGGCCAGTCCCAGCACGCGGTAGCCTTGCTCGCTCAGTTCCGTGAAACGCCGCGTGATCAATTCGTGCTGCGAGGCGATCGGTACGATGTCGCCGGCAGGCAACTCGACGAAGTTGCACACCTCGACAACGTTGGCCAACGCACCCTTCGTGATGATCAGCGTGCTTCCGTGATCGTCCACCAGCAGGCTGAGTCGCTTGCGGACGAAGTCATACGGATTCTCATCCAGCTTGCGGACGCCGCTCAGATCGAACTCGCGATACGAGCGGACGGCCTCATCAATCGGGTTCGCGAAACCGGTTTCGAACACCGCGTTGAGATACGCCAGTCGCAAGACCTTCTCGCTGGACACGCCCGCCAGGTTTTCGGCCGAGTGCAATTGCACGACCCCTTCGGTCAGCGTGCCGGTCTTGTCCGAGCAGAGCACATCCATGCTGCCGAAGTTCTCGATCGCCAGCAGTTGCTTCACGATAACCTGTGCGTCCGCCATCGCCTTCGCTCCGGGCGCCAGCACGACGCTCGTGATCGCCGGTAACAACTGCGGAGTCATTCCGACCGCCAGCGCCAGCGCGAACAGCAACGACTCGACCACCGGACGCTTGAAATAGACGTTGACCGCAAACACGACGATCACCAGCACCAGCGTGACCTTGATCAATAGGTTGCCGAAGTTTCGCAGGCCGCGCTCAAAGCCGGTTTCCGGAGGCCGTTGCTCCAATCGCGTTGAGACCTGTCCGAATTCCGTGCTCCGTCCCGTTCGCACCACGACGGCGTTCGCAGTCCCGCTGATGACGTGCGTGCCGAGAAACAGGACGTTCGTCCGCCGATTCAAAGGCGTGTCCGACGGCAACACGCCGATCGTTTTCTCGACCGGAAAACTTTCACCGGTCAATGCGGCCTCATCGACGAAGAGGCTGTTCGATTCCAGCAACCGGCAATCTCCGGGAATCAGCGTCCCCGCTCGCAACAGTACGACGTCGCCGCCCACGACGTCTTGCAACGGAATCTCCACCGGCACGCCGTCGCGCAGCACCGTGGTTTTCGTCTCGATCATCGCCAGCAGCCGAGCGACCGCATTCGCCGCACTCCGTTCCTGCCAAAAGCCGAGCAGGCCACTCGCCAACAGAATCGCCAAGATGATCCAAGCATTCGTGGCATCATCGAGCAGATACGACAGCACCGCCGACACCGCCAACAACAGGATGATCGGGTTGTTGAACTGCGACAGCAGGATCGCCACATCCGAACGCCGTTTCCGCCGCAGCCGCGTCGCTCCATTCCGAGCGAACCGCTCGGCCGCCGCGGCATTGCTCAACCCGCCGGACGAGGTTTCCAGTCGCGACAACAACTCGGAAGCATCCTGACTCCAATACCCTGAGTCCGAGATGCGTGTCGTTTCCCTCGACAATGCGGTAGCGCCTTTCATCGATTCGGACACGGTCACGGCGTGACTTCCTCTCAGTAAACGCCTTAGTGATACAGGAACAGCGGTGCGTGAGACTTGTGCAGCAATGTCGTTGTCACCGATCCCACGAAGACCTCGCGGAGCCAGCTCTTGCCGAACGCACCCAACACGACCAAGGCTGGACGGGTTTCCTCAATGAGTCGCAAGAGTGCGTCGCTGGGTGCCTCATCAGAGGTGAAACAGGTCACGTCGATCTTGAAGCCGTGAGCTTCCAAGAACTCGCTGGCGAGCGTCGTGTCGTACGCCAAATCCCCTAGTGATTTCTCAATCGTGACGAGCCGGATCGGCAGATCGGCAAACAGTCCGAGTCCGACGAAGGCGGCCAACGTCCGGGCCGCTTGCGGACTGCCGTCGTAAGCCACCAGCACGGAACTCGCCGAGTACGTCAGCCCGCTGACGCAGACAATCGGACGCACGGCTTGCTTGATGCTTTTCGCGAGCGTGACGGTTGTCGGCGCGATCGAATTGGTGGACTCCAGCCGCTGATGTCCCACGACCAACAGATCCGCTCGCTGAGCATGTTGCGTCAGCCGATCGGCGGCATTGCCACGAGTCATGAACGATCTGTGCTGCACGCCCGCGATTTGACAGGCCCGGTCAAATTCCGCGAGGACTCCTTCCAGGCGCTGCTCGGCCTTCGCGAGCACGATCTGACCTCGTTCGGCTTTGAATTGACCGCCTCCCAGCGGAACAGATTCCGCAGGGGCGAGCTGTTCGTCGTCGAGTACTCCGACCCCGATGACTTTGGCATCGTGTGCCTGCCCCCACTGCATCGCGCGCCTTGCCGCCGCTTGACTGCTCGCCGAACCCGACACACCCACCACGAGTGATTTCAACATCGCAGATCCTTCTCGGTCTTGATAGCCCACGCGATTTCAATCGCGTTGAATGAATCGCAGGAAAGCAAACACCGCGCCGTCAGCACCAATGCCGTGTCGGAGTAGCAACGGTCGCCAGACCGCGGGAACGGAGCCGCAATTCGTGACTCATCCACGCTCTGGCGAGCGTGTTGAAAGAGTGTGGCACGACGCTCCGCGTCGTGAGTCTCACGCGAATTGTTCAGAACAAATGAGTTTTCATCTGCGACGCGAAGCGTCGCACCACCGATTTTCTCCCACGCTCGGGCGAGCTTGGCTACGGGGCGATGCGCGCGGCGATGGGCGAACCCGACTCACCGGCGATGTGCGTCATAGCGCGCCCGGTGTGCAGTGACGATAGCGCGACACTCGCTGAGTTGCTGTGTGTTCTGAGCGCCATCGCCAGCGTTCCGCTGCGGCAAGACATCGCTGTTACCGGCTCGGACAATCAACGCGGCCAGGTCCAAGCGATCGGTGCGGCCAACGAGAGGGTCGAGGGTTTCTTCGACATTTGCCGCCTACTTGGACTGCCGAGCCAGCAAGGTGTCTGTTTACCTTACGCCAACCTGAGACATCTTGTCCTGCGAGACGACGTCAATGCGGCGATTGCCGCCGGTCAGTTCCACATCGGGCCGGTGGCTTCGGTGGACGATGCGATTGAACTCTTCACTGGTCTGCCAGCCGGTGCCATCGCACAAGCAGACACGTTTCACAGCCGCGTCGCTCGACGTCTCCAGGAAATGTCAGCCGCCCTCAAAAAGCGTTACCACGCCGAGCACGTCACCACGGTCACCGATCAGACACCCAGCGACCCACGCCCGCCTCTACCTGGCAGACCGTAAACCGACTCTCAGAGCCGCGTTGCCAATCGGTGAGAACTTCAGTCGCCAGTTCTCGGATCGTCGCTGGATGCGGCCTGAATCAAGTCGATTTCCGCACGCTCGTGTGCCTGCATTTCTTTGTAGAACTCATCGAAGTGGTTCTTGGCGGACACCCAGGCGGCGAAGTGTTCGCTGGTCACCGGAACGGAGGCGATCAGGCTATCGAGCCGTTCGCGCAATCCAACGTGCTGTTTCAGCAGAGCACTCTCTCGATCTTCGAATCTCCAATTGCACCAAGACTGGTCAGGCAGCAGTCCCTGATCTTCCTCGACTGCGAACGAATATCGCGAGAGCCAACGTGAATCCGAAACGAAGTTGCGGATCGTTCATGAAGCTAAAAATCTCCGCCTCCGCCAAAGTCGCCTCCGTCTCCGCCGCCGAAATCGCCACCACCAAAGTCGCTGCCGCCGCTGTCGGAAGAGCCGGAATCGGACCAGCCGCCATTGTTCGATGAGTCGCCCATCGGCGAATGCCTGTCGTTTGCCGAGGCGTGATGATCGGAGAATTGGTTGTAGAGCCAGTTGCCCGCCATCGCACCGAAGAGGCCGCCGGTCAGTCCGCTCCAGAATCCTCCGCCTCCGCCACCGTACCCGCCCATGCCTCCAGGGACATTGCTCTGTCCGCCGCCGAACAGTCTCGCCATGAACGAAAACAACAGAATGCCCCCGATGATCAAGACGACGATGAACAGGAAATTGCCGCCATTCGCCTGAGGTGCGTGAGGCGCGGGCGCTGGCTTAGGGGTTGTATTCGCGACCGGCTTGTGGCCCGGCGCAGCAGCCTTGTGCTTGTTGCTGCTTAACCCATCGAATGTTGTCGCGAGTTGCTCCACCACGTCCGTCAGAGTCTTGTCGTACTCCTTCGCCTTAAAGCCAGACAGCAACTTCTCGCGGACAGTCTGGGCCTGAGCCGCACCGAAGCCCGCATGTTGGATCGCGGTACCAGCCCACAGACGCAGGTGCGAGGGATTCTTGCAGATCAACACGAACACGCCGCGAGATTTCGTGGCCTCGGCTCGGTCGTGCTGCCACTGCTTGAAGAACGTCTCGCGTTGCGATTTATCCATCTTCGCGACCGCTTCGACTTTGTCGGCCGGCACGGTGGCAAAAGTCTCGATACGAATCTCGTGTCCCGATTTCTGTTCAATCGCTCGAATCTTCTGATTCGCTTGGGCGAGCACGTCGGCATTGAAGAAGCTGCCGCCATCCAAGACATCGGCCGCACGGAGAATGGCCGGCGAGAGCAGCATCGTTGCCACCAACAGCCCGATCGTTAGACGCGAGTGCATTCGGATTCGCAACATGGCTGGAGACTCCCGCAAGGTCTGGTGATGGTTTCGCAATCGTCCGGCAATGACCTCGACAATCGCGGAGCCATCCTAACAACTGGATTGATCTCGTGACGAGTTGCGATGTGCTCCACCCTGCTGGTGGGCTTCCGCGAAGAACTCGTTGCTCGCGCTTTCGATTCGATTTCGTTCGGCCTAGACTCGGTTGAGTGAGCTTTCAACGCACGATTCATGGAGCTTTATCCGCCGTCGCCCGCCGAGTGGTCGTTCCGGCGTATGCCGGGCGTTACCGGCGTTTTGAGAGGTTGCTGCACGAGGCGCGCCGCGTTCAACGAGACATGTTGTTTGGCTGGCTGCGTCGTTGTCGTGACACTCGATTCGGACGCGACCACGGATTTGCCGAGATCAACTCGGTGGAGGACTATCGCCGCCGAGTTCCCATTGCGCGGTATGACTATTTCGCGCCGTATATCAACGCGGTTGCGCGTGGTGAGTTCACGGCTCTGTTTCCTCCGGAGGAGCGCATCGAGCGGTTCACGATCACGACCGGGACAACTGGTGCTCCTAAGCTCAATCCTGTGACGCGACCGTGGCTCAAGGAGTACCGCCAGTCGTGGGATTTGTGGGGCGGGAAAATGTTGTTCGATCATCTCCCCAAAGTGGGAACCAAGATCGTTCAACTCATCGGCTCGTGGGACATGGGACGGACTCCCGGAGACATCCCCATCAGCATGGTCAGCGCGTTATTGGCGCGTCAGCAGCGCCGGATCGTTCACTCGTTCTACGCAATCCCGAACGAAGTCACCGACATTCGCGATCCGGTCTCGCGCTACTACACGACGCTGCGATTGAGCGTGGCGGAGCAGATCGGACTGATCGTGCTGATGAATCCCGGAACTCTGCTGCGATTGGCACAACTGGGGGACGAACATAGTGAGTCTCTGATTCGCGACATCCACGACGGCACGCTCTCCACCGCATTCGACATCCCCAGCGAGATTCGTGGGAGACTTCAAGCTCGCGTACGACGCGGCGATCCGGGGCGGGCCAGAGAGTTGCAGCGGATCATTGAAAAAACAGGCCGGCTCTATCCCAAGGATTATTGGCCGCAACCGATCATCGCCTGTTGGCTGGGAGGCACGGCGGGCTACCAGGCACGCTATCTGCCTGAGTACTTCGGTGATGTTCCGATGCGCGATCAAGGGCTGGTCTCGAGTGAAGGCCGGCACACGATCCCCTTTGAAGACCATAAACCTCAAGGGCCGTTGGCCGTCAGCAATGGCTTCTACGAGTTTGTCGCCGTCGAGGAAATCGACTCGACGCAGCCGGTTGCTTTGGAAGGCCACGAGCTGGAGGTCGATCGGGACTACTACATCGTGATGACCACTTACAGCGGATATTTCCGCTTCAATATCGGTGACATCGTGCGCTGCCGCGGCTTCATCGGTGAGGCCCCCGTGCTGGAGTTTCGCCAGAAGGGAGACCGCTGCGGTGATCTCGAAGGAGAAAAGGTGACCGAACATCAGTTTCTCGAAGCCGCCAGCGATGCCGCTCAGAAGCTCGGCATTCGGTTGGGATACGTGACGGCGGTCCCGACACGCCCCGGACGCGAACTTCCGTGTTATGTCATCGTCGTTGAACAGGGCCACATTCCCGGCCTGGAGACGGCCCAGAAGTTTCTTGAAGAGACCGACAGCCGTCTGCGAGCGAGCAACTTTCTGTATTCGGCACGCCGGCGCGAGAAAGTGCTGGGGCCAATGCGGCTCTGGCGAATTCCCGATGGGACTTGGGAACGGTTCATTCAAACCGAGGTCGAACGACGAGGAACCGGTGACGCGCAGTACAAACATCCCGCGCTGGTGCAGGATGCGAAATGGCTGGAACAATTCCAGCCCGTCGATCGCGTGCAACTTCCTGCGGAGAACGCGTGAAAAACGGGACGGGTTTGAGGACGCTCGGCTGATTTCGGCACAGGTTGATGCGTGCGTGAACGACTCGGCGAGCGACGTGGCACGATGGTTCCCTTCACGTTCGACAGCTCTCTGCCAATCCTCGCGTTGATTCAAGTCGTGCCGCTTGGCCAACTCGGCCAGTGTGGTTAGTCTCCGAAGGCGACCGCCAAGCGATGTTGCGCCGTGAGTCAATCGCCTCTGGTAGTTTCCGATTGAATCGACTTCAGCAAGTGGTTTTCTCCATGAACGATGGCTCGTCAGTCTGGGAGCGGACATTTCGTGTCGCGCTGACAGGTTTTGCCAGAGCCGCGGCGATTCCATTTTACCGACGGAAGCTGCGACGGTTTGAGGCCATGCTGGAACGAGCACACGCGGTCCAGCGGGCGTTGTTGTTCGAGAAGCTGCGCCGCTGTGCCGACACCCGCTTCGGTCGCGATCATGGTTTCTCGAAGATCGCCACCATCGAAGATTTTCGGCGCCAGGTTCCAATCTCGACCTACGAGTATGCCGCTCCCTACATCACGGAAGTCAGCGAAGGGAGGCTCGACGCGCTCTTTCCTGTCGGCGAGCAGATTTTGGGATTCGCCTGCACGACCGGCACGACGGGAGTGCCGAAATTAAATCCCGTCGCACTCACTTGGCTGCGCGAATACCTGCGCTCGTGGGAGATCTGGGGGGTCAAAGCCATCGTCGAGCATCCCCACATGATCGGCACGAAGGTGCTGCAAGTGATGGGGCCGGGCGATCTCGATCGTACTCCCAACGGGATGTCGATCGGCATGGTGAGTTCGTTCGCCAACCGATTGCAGAATCGCGTCTATCGCGCCTTCTACGCGGTGCCTCCAGATGTCGCCAATATTCCCGATCCTTTGGCCAAGTATTACACGATTCTGCGACTGGCCATGACATCACCGGTCGGAATGCTCGTGGCCATCACGCCGGCGAACTTGATCCGTCTGGCGAAAACCGGCGACGAACAGCGGCAGAGCCTGATCCGCGATCTCCACGATGGCACACTCAGCAGCCACTTGGAGGTGCCCCATGCGTTTCGGCAAAAGATCGCACGCTTGATTCAAGTGAAGCGGCCGGAACGGGCGCGGATGCTCGAACAAATTGTGGAGAAGACCGGGACGCTGTACCCGAAGGACTACTGGCCGCTGTCGCTCATCGCTTGCTGGTTGGGTGGGACGGTCGGGTATCAGTCGCGAGAATTGCCACGCTATTACGGAAACGTCCCGACACGCGATCTAGGGTTGGTTTCCAACGAAGGTCGGCACACAGTCCCGCTGCGCGATGGAATTCCCGAAGGGGTCTTGGCGGTGGATGGCTCGTACTACGAATTCATCGCGGCCAACGATCGTGGATCGGCTCAGCCACGGGTCTTGGAATGCCACGAACTCGAAGTGGGACGCGAGTACTTCATCATCATGACCACGTCCGCCGGACTCTATCGCTATGACATCGGTGATCGGGTCCGCTGCCAAAGCTACATCGGTCAGGCTCCGGTGCTGGAGTTCCTGCAAAAGGAAGGTCAATGCGCCGACATGGAGGGAGAAAAGGTGAGCGGCTATCAGATCGCGCATGCGGTTTCAGTCGCCGCTCGCGAACTGAATCTGTGCGTCGACTGCTTCATGGCCGTCCCCGTGCGGCGCAACGGACAAATTCCCAACTACACACTGTTGGTCGAGAGATCCGTCATCGAAGATTCGTCGGTCGCACGCCAGTTTCTCCGGATCGTCGACCGTGAACTCATCCAGCAGAACGTGATGTATGCGGGGAAGCGAAGCGACCGTTACATCGACTCGCCCCAACTGGCCCGGCTTGCGCCGGACACCTGGTCGGACTACATGGCCACCGAAACGCAGCGTTCCGGCACAGGCGATTCCCAGTACAAGCACCCGGCGCTGGTCCCCGACACATCATGGTTGGATCGCTTCCAACCCTTGGACACGATCACGGTTGACGGCGCGCGAGAGTGACCGCGGGCGCGGAGCACTCGATTTGAGATGGGCACATTGTCCATCGCTCAACCCCCGTGTCGCATGTGCCCACCGCATTCAGTGCAGTCACCTTCGGCAACTTCTGAAGATACTCAATCTCCACTTCAGTCAGAGAAGGCGAAGTCAGAACAAAGCTCATTATCGGATGGGAAAACTTCGCGAGATGCCCCAATCCTCGATCGCTGCCTTCGTCCAATTCTATTTGTTCTGCAATCGCACGATGCCATCCCAATCGGCAGGGGCCTGGCGATTGTGCTGGGCGATCAGAGCCAGCAAGAAATCCTGCGCGCGGTCAGTCGCGGGCATGTCGTGGAGGCAGCGATAGGCTGCCTCCCAGCAGCCAGCGATGAAGTCGGTGACCCCTTCCTCGTACCGCGCCAGATGCGCGTCCGTCAGTTCGGGCAGATCGGTCACCGGTGGCACCAGTTCCGAAACGAGGACCGGCGTTTCAATACCGACCGGCAGCACTTTGGCCAATCGGCGAACGCGCCCTTCGGACGGGTCGAGCCGGTCGCGGATCAACGCGGCCAGCGATTCGTCGAGCAGGATCGGCACACGAAGTCGGCTGGTCATGGTCTCCAGCCGGCTGGCGAGATTCACAACGGGACCAAAGACGGTGACCTTCACTTGCTCAGCAGTGCCGATCTTGCCCGCGACGGCCGGGCCGTGCGCGAGGCCGATGCCCATTTGAAAATTCGCCAAAGGGTGTCCCGGTTTTTGGAACGTCTCGGCAAAGACTTTGCGAATGCCGAGAGCAGCTCGGCAGGCTTGCAACGCGGACTCATCGGACGAAAATGGCCAGCCCCAGAAGCCGAGAGCAGAGTCTCCCTGAAAGTCACCGGTCACTCCGCGATGCTGCAAGATGTGTGACGTCATTACACCCAGCGCTTGGCTGACTCGATTGAGTAAACCGATTAAGTCACCGGCCGATTCCTCGGCATGATGACTGAAGCCGCGAAGGTCGCAGAACATCACTGTCACGTCGCACTCGCGTGGCGCGAGCACTTCTGTGTTCAATTCGTTGCCCAGCGCGGAGAGGATGGTCGGCGCGAAGAATTGCCGCAGCCCGGCTTGCTGACGTTCGAGCCAATTCAATCGGCGGACCGAACTGATGATCTCCGCGACGAGCTCGGTGAACTTCACATCGGCTTGGAGATGCGCCGTCTCGGTCGCGGGAGCACTCCCGCTTTCGAGCGGTCGCGATTGTTTACCGGCGACATACAAACCCCAAGTGGCTTGAGGTCCGTCGGGGACTGGTGTGCAGAACGCCCAGTCGAGTTCGGCGGCGGCCGTGTATTCGGGGTTCTGCGGCGAAGTCGTCGGCCACAGATGCAGCACGCTGCAGCGCCGCTTGAGCGCCTCGGTGACGAGCCGCGAACTGGGGCGAAACTCACCGGCCGTTTCGCGACGCCGCGTCCAATTTGCCAACTCCACCTTTTCGCCGTTGATGAGCCGAACGACACCAACTGCTTCCGCTTGTGAGACACCGGACAGCAAGAGGCTCGTGAGGCGAAAAAACAAATCGTCGTCGGTTCGCGCGCCGCTGATGACTTCCGGCAGGTGCATCAGCACTTCCATTTGCCGGTCGGCATCACGAAAACGGATTTGCCGAATCGTTTGCGCGTCGAAGGTCATTTCCTGCAACGGCAGCTCGCCTGATGCAGAGGGCTCGGAGCCGGGGCGATTCAAATGAAAAACCGTGCTCCCCAGCACGAATTGATCACCGCCTCGCAAATTGCAGTGCGCAACGATCTCGCCAGCGTGACAAAGGGGATTGGTCGATTCTGCTAACCGCTCGACAAGAACCCGTCCATCATTTGCCGTGACCCGGACATGCCTTCGCGAGATGGCCGTATCCCACGACACCACCAGATCGCACGTCGCCTCACGGCCCATGACATACGGCCGCCCTTCTTCCAGTGCGTGTTTCCAGCGCTGTTGAGGATCAGGGCCTTCGGCGATGAGTTCAAACATGACTCGGAACGCTTTTGAAACGACGATTTGGCAACTCCAAGCCCTGAGTCAGATTCAAAACTTAGCACGACGCGTGAGCGAGTGGTTGTTTTTCCGGCGTTTTGACCACTCGCTCGCGCGTCGTGCTGAGTTTTGCAACCGCTTCTAGCCACAAACGAGCAACCGCGCGGATGCAGATCGCACCCGGCGGTTGTGACGTCTTATCAGATCGAGAGCCAAGCCTCACGTTGCCAAAACTAGGCGCTCGTTCCGACCAACTCCTCAGACTTCGGAGCTTCGTTGGGGAGCAACTCCTCGACAAAGCCTTTGAGGTGCTGGGCTCGGTTGGATTGCTGGAGCTTCTTCAAAGCCTTGGACTCGATCTGGCGGATGCGTTCACGAGTCACTTTGAAGATGCGGCCGGTCTCTTCCAACGTGTAGCTATAGCCGTCGCCGAGACCGTAACGCAGACGAATGATTTCTCGTTCGCGGTAGGTCAGGCTGCGAAGCACGACGTCGATCTTGTCCTTGAGCATCTCGTGCATCGCGGCTTCCGCCGGGCTGCCGTGATGTTGATCTTCCAGGAAATCCCCGAACGCACTGTCCTCGCTCTCGCCCACAGGGGTATCGAGGCTAATGGGGTGCTTCCAAGTCTTCATGATCCGTTCGGTTTCCTCGACCGAGAGGCCGACGGCGTGAGCCAACTCGTCCATACTCGGTTCGCGGCCGGTTTCCTGGCGGATCTGCTCGCTCTTCGCTTTGAGTTGCGAGATGCTCTGAAACATGTGGACCGGGATGCGGATCGTGCGTGCGTGGTCGGCGACGGCGCGTGTAATCGCTTGGCGAATCCACCACGTCGCGTAGGTC